>LNFM01024807.1_pt1 | contig 18148 bp, 15 predicted proteins | sample 596031 | NCBI WGS metagenome assembly LNFM01 (sample SAMN04254537, study PRJNA301005) | activated carbon metagenome | isolation source: dual media filters at the Ann Arbor, Michigan drinking water treatment plant | place: USA: Ann Arbor | reverse complement strand
CCGCCATCGCCCGCGACGAGGCCACTCACAGGCGAACCGAGGCCGATCTGGCGCGCTACCAGCAGTTGCTGGCGCGCAATGCCGGCACCCAGCAATCGGTCGATCAGGCCACGGCCGACGAGCGCTCCTCCGCCGCCACCATCCTCGCCGACAAGGCGGCGCTGGAGGCCGACCGGCTGAAGCTGAGCTATGCCCGCATCACCGCCCCGATCGACGGGCGGGCCGGCGCGGTGCAGGTGACGCCGGGCAATCTCGTCGCCGCCGGCACCTCCGGCTCCAGTCTGGTGACGATCACGCAGATGAAGCCGCTGCGCGTCGGCTTCGCCCTGCCGGAGCGCGATCTTCCGGTCTTGCACGGTGCGCTCGCCTCTGGCCGGCCGGTCGCGGTCGCCGCGCGCATCCCCGACAGCGGCCGCCCGGCCGTGACCGGCACGCTCAACTTCGTCGATTCCGCCGTCGATATGAGCTCCGGCACGATCACCGCCAAGGCGCTCTTCGCCAATGACGATCTCGCGCTCTGGCCCGGCCAGTTCGTCGATGTCGAGATTGCGGCCGACACGCTGAAGGACGTCGTCGTGGTGCCGACCGTCGCCGTCCAGGCCGGGCAGAAGGGGCCTTATGTCTTCGTCGCGAAGGCGGACCAGACCGTGTCGCTGCGCCCGGTCACCGTGGCCCTCGCCGATGGCGACCGCACGGCGCTGACCGCCGGCGTCGAGCCCGGCGAGCGTGTCGTCGTCGACGGCCAGCAGCGGCTGAAGGAGGGCGCCCGCTTCCGTGAGCCGCAGCCGCCGCAGTCCCCGCCGGCGGCGCCGAAGCCGGCCCCCGTCGCCCAGGGAGAGCGCTCATGAACCTCTCCGGCTTCTGCATCCGCCATCCGGTCGCGACCATCCTGATGTCGGCCTCGCTCGTGATGGCGGGCCTCTTCGCCTGGCGCTTCCTGCCGGTCGCCGCGCTGCCGCGCGCCGAGTTTCCGGTCGTCAACGTCTCGGCCCAGCTGCCCGGCGCCTCGCCCGACACAATGGCGACCTCGGTCGCGATGCCGCTGATCAAGCAGTTCGCCACCATCGCCGGCATCGACTCGATCGCGACGACGAATTCCCAGGGCTCGACCTCGATCGCGATCCAGTTCGTGCTCAACCGCAACATCGACGCGGCCGCGGCCGACGTGCAGGCCGCCATCGCCCGCGCCCAGGAGCAGCTGCCGCTGGAGATGACGACGCCGCCGAGCTACCGGAAGGTGAACCCGGCCGATGCGCCGATCGTCCTGCTGGCGCTGAAGAGCGATCTGATCCCGCTGTCGCAGCTCGATGCCTTCGCCCAGCAGGTGATCTCGCCCGCGCTCTCCACCGTCGACGGCGTCGCCCAGGTGCAGATCTACGGCAGCCAGAAATACGCCGTCCGCATCCAGATCGACCCCGTCGCGCTCGCCGCACGCGGCATCGGCGTCGACGAACTGCAGAGCGCGATCACCGCCACCAACGCCAACACCCCGGTCGGCACGCTGCAGAGCACGAACCAGCAGCTCACCATCCAGGCCCGCACCCAGCTCGCCAATGCCGCCCAGTTTGCCAACGTCATCGTCGCCAACCGCAATGGCCGCCCGGTGCGGCTGGGCGATGTCGCCAAAGTCATCGACTCCGTCGAGAACCTGCAGACCGCCAGCACCTATGACGGCATTCCCGCCGTCGTGCTCGCCGTCCAGCGCCAGCCCGATGCCAACACCGTCGCGGTGGTCGACAAGGTCAAGGCGATGCTGCCGGCCTTCGAGGAGCAGTTGCCGGCCGCCGCCTCGCTCTCGCTGCTCAACGACCGCTCGCAGTCGATCCGCCAGGCGGTGGAGGATGTGCAGTTCACCCTGCTTTTGACTATCGCCCTGGTGGTGATGGTGATCTTCCTGTTCCTGCGGCGGCTGGCGGCGACCTTCATTCCCGCCGTCGCGGTGCCGATCTCGATCGTCGGCACGCTGGCGGCGATGTATGCCTTCGGCTTCTCGATCGACAACATCTCGCTGCTCGGGCTGACGCTGTCGGTCGGCCTCGTCGTCGACGATGCCATCGTCATGCTGGAGAACATCGTCCGCCACATGGAGGAGGATGGTCTCTCGGCCTTCGACGCCGCGTTGAAGGGCTCCTCCGAGATCGGCTTCACCATCGTCTCGATCTCGCTCTCGCTGGTCGCGGTCTTCATCCCCGTCCTGCTGATGGGCGGCGTCATCGGGCGCATCTTCAACGAGTTCGCCGTGGTGGTGACGGTCTCGATCCTGGCCTCGGCCTTCGTCTCGCTGACGCTGACGCCGATGCTGTGTGCGCGGCTTCTGTCGAATCACGGGCCGGCACAGGAGGAGGGCGCCTTCGGCCGCGCGCTGGAGCGCGGCTTCGCGGCCCTGCTTTCGGGCTATGACCGCGCGCTGGTGCTGTGCCTGCGCATCAAGCCGGTCATCCTGCTGACCTTCTTCGCCACGCTGGCGGCGACGATCTGGCTGCTCCAGACGACGCCCAAGGGCTTCTTCCCGCAGGAGGATATCGGCCAGCTCCAGGTCTCGACCGAGGCCCGGCAGGACATCTCCTTCACCGCGATGAAGCAGGCGCAGGACGAGGTCGCCCGCGTCTTCCGCGCCTCGCCCCATGTCGCCCATGTCGCCTCCACCGTCGGCGGCAGCTCGGGCAGCGCCGGCGCGCTCAATGCCGGGCGCCTCTTCGTCGAGCTGAAGCCCCAGGGGCAGCGGCCGGCGCTGCAGACGGTGCTGGCCGATCTGCGCCGCGATCTGTCGCGCGTCGCCGGCATCAACGTCTTCATGACGCCGGTCCAAAACCTCAACATCGGCGCACGCGCCGCCAAGAGCCAGTACCAGCTCGTCGTGCAGGGGCTCGACCAGGGCCTGATGAACGACTGGGCGGTGCGCCTCGCCGATGCGATGGGCCGCGATCGCGGAAGCTTCGCCGACGTCACCACCGACCTCCAGAACAACGCGCTGGAGGCGACGCTGGTGGTCGATCGCGACAAGGCAAACCAGTTGAAGATCGGCGCCGATGTCCTTCGTTCGACTCTGTATTCCGGCTTTGGCGTCCGCCAGGTCTCGACCATCTACACCGCCGGCGACAGCTATCAGGTCGTGGTCGAGTTCGACCCCAAGGGCGGCTGGACGCCCGACCGTCTTGACCAGATCCGCGTCCGCGCCGGCAACGGCACGCTGGTGCCGCTTGGCGCCTTCGCCCATGTCGAGCGCCGCGCCGGCCAGCTCACCGTCAACCAGCTCGGCCAGCTCCCGGCGGTGACGATCGCCTACAATTTGCCGGCAGGCGTGGCGCTCGGCGACAGCGTCAAGCGCATCGAGGCGCTGAAGGCGCAGATCGGTCTGCCCGCCTCGCTCTCGACCACGCTGGCGGGTACCGCCAAGACCTTCCAGGACTCGCTCGCCAACCAGGGCCTGCTGATCGCCGGCGCGATCCTGACGATCTACATCGTGCTCGGCATCCTCTATGAGAGCTTCATCCACCCGCTGACGATCCTGACCGGGCTGCCCTCGGCCGCGATCGGGGCGCTCGGCGCGCTGCGCCTGTTCGACCTCGACCTCTCGGTCATCGCGATCATCGGCCTCCTGATGCTGATCGGCATCGTCAAGAAGAACGCGATCATGATGATCGACGTCGCGCTGGTGCTGAAGCGCGAGGGCCAGAGCGCGCAGGCAGCGATCCATCAGGCCTGCGTCATGCGCTTCCGACCGATCCTGATGACGACGCTGGCGGCGCTGATGGGCACGCTGCCGATCGCGCTCGGCGCCGGCGCCAGCGCGGAACTCCGCCAGCCGCTGGGCATCGTCGTCGTCGGCGGGCTGATGATCAGCCAGGTGCTGACGCTGTTCATCACGCCGGTGCTGTTCATCTACATGGACAGGCTGTCGGAGGGGGTGGGGCGGCTCTTCAGTCGCTCGCGGGACGAGGGGAAGCCTCTGCCAGCTCCGGCTGAGTAAGCGCACCGTTGATTGGCAATACAATTTGTATTGACAATCGGGCGCCATGTTCGAATGGAACGAGGACGAGAACGCGGCCAACCTCGCCAAGCATGGCGTCAGCTTCCAGCGCGCGTCGCGCATCTTCGAGAGCCGGGTTCTGACCGTCGTCGACGGCCGGGCGGATTACGGCGAGGTCCGCGAGATTTCGATCGGCATCGTTGAGTCCGTTGTGTTCCTCACCGTCGTCCACACCGATCGACAGGGCGTGGTCAGGATCATCTCCGCGCGGCGAGCCAACCGGGCGGAAAGGAGACGTTATGAAGACGCGATACAAGCAGGAGCCGACGATTGAGGAACTGGCCGCGATGCCGGAGTCCGAGATCGACTACAGCGACATTCCCGAGCTCGACGACGCATTCTGGAAGAATGCCCGCGTCGTCGAGCCCGACCTGACGCGGCCCGTGACGCTGCGCGTCAAGCAATCCGTTCTCGAGGCCTACAAGGCGACGGGCAAGGGTTACCAGACGCGGATGAACGCTGTGCTGGAAACCTATGCGCGCTCGGTGTTGAAACCCGGATCATGAGAGGCTTAGCGCATCACGTTCCCGTCGGGCAGGCTAAAGCGATGACGCTGGGTGTGATCGGGCCTCTCGCAGGCGGTCTTCTGGCCGAACAGGCGGTAGCGGTTGCGGGCGACGCGGTCGTAGAGCCAGTCCCGGATCGCGCGCGGAAGCACGGATCCGACCCGCAGCAGTCGCGCCGGCCCGCGCAGATAGCGCAGCAGCGCCAACACGCCGTCAGACTTCGCCAAAGCCTTGCCGTCCTCGATGAACAGGAAGCTCTCGGGATCGTTGGGGTCGATGCCATGCGCCTGCGCCAGCGCGCGGCCTTCGCGAGACTGGATCGCGACGAAGCGGATCACGGGCTCCCGTTCATGGCGCAGCGTGTACTGCACGGCGCCGGAGCACAGCACGCAGACGCCGTCATACAGCCAGATCGGACCAGACGGACCCATCGCTAGGCGGTGGGCTTCCGGTAAGGCACCCGCACCCCCTGCTCGGCGAAGGTGCTGCGGTTGCTCTGCTGGTGCTTCTTGACCTCGGCGCGGGCGACCGTGCGCAGGTGCACCTCGTCGGGCCCGTCGATGAAGCGCAGGGCCCGGCCCCAGGAGTAGATGAAGGCCAGCGGCGTGTCGTTGGAGAGCCCCGCGGCGCCGAAGACCTGCATCGCCCGGTCGGCGATCTTCGTCTGAAGCCGCGTCGCGACGACCTTGATCGCCGAGACCTCGGTGCGGGCGGCCTTGTTGCCGTGGGTGTCCATCATCCAGGCGGCGCGCAGGCAGAGCAGCCTTGCCTGGTCGATCTCCATGCGCCCCTCGGCGATCCAGTCCTGCACATTGGCGTAGTCGGAGAGGGTGCGGCCGAAGGCCTTGCGCTGCAGAGCCCGCTCGACCATCAGCTCGAGTGCCACCTCACACTGCCCGATCGAACGCATGCAGTGGTGGATGCGCCCGGGCCCGAGCCGCGCCTGCGCCAGCGCGAAGCCCGCGCCTTCCTCGCCGAGCAGGTTGGTGGCGGGCACGCGCACGGCGTCGAAATCGGTCTCGGTATGCCCCTCCGGCGAATGGTGGTTGAGCAGCGGCAGGTTGCGCATCACGCTGACGCCGGCTGCGTCCATCGGCACGATGATCATCGAATGGCGCTTGTGCGGGTCGGCATCCTCGGCGAGGTCCGACAGCCCCATCACGATGCAGAACTTGACGTTGGGATGACGATGTAGTCGTCGCCGTCGCGGATGATCGTGGTCTGCAGGTTCGTCGGGTCCGACGAGGCGACGCCGGGCTCGGTGATGCCGACGCAGGATCGGATCTCGCCGTTCATGAGGGGAACCAGCCAGCGCGCCCGCTGCTCCGGTGTCGCGAAGAGATGCAGGATCTCCATGTTGCCGGTGTCGGGCGCGTTGCAGTTGAACACCTCCGACGACCAGTAGATCCGCCCCATGATCTCCGCGAGCGGCGCATATTCGAGGTTGGAGAGCCGCGTGCCCGGCTCGTCGGGCTTCAGCGCCGGCAGGAACAGGTTCCACAGCCCGTCCGCCTTGGCCCGCGCCTTCAGCCCGTCGATCAGCGCCATCGGATAGCGCCCGGCCTCGACCTCCTCGCGCCAGCGGGCGTCGGCGGGCTGGACATGGGCGTCCATGAACGCCTGCAGCCGCGTGCGCAGTTCCTCGACCCGGGCGGAATAGGCGAAATCCATGATGTCATCCCTCAGTCGCGGCCGTCGATCACGGCCTCTGCGCGCAGCGCGAAACTCTCCGCCATCTCGCCGACCGCCACCGCATTCTCGGCGGCAGCGTTGCCGGCCTTCGCCCGCGCCGCGATGCCGTCGAGGATCACAGCAAAGCGCAGCAGCGAGAAGGCGAGGTGGAAGCGGCCCGGCCCCTCGGCCCGGCCGGCGGCGATGCAGTAGCGGTCGAGATAGGCGTCCTGCGTTGGAATGCCCAGCGCCTGCCAGTCGAGCCCGACGATGCCGGCATACATGGCGGGCGTCGAATGCCAGGGCAGGCAGGAAAAGGCGACATCTGACAGCGGGTGCCCGAGCGTCGAGAGCTCCCAGTCGAGCACGGCGATCACCTCGGGCCGATCTGGCGCGAACATCAGGTTGCCGAGCCGGAAATCGCCATGGACGATGGTCGTCTCCGGCGTCTCGTCGAGATGCTCGCTCAGCCAGGCGAAGACGCGGTCGACCGCCGGGATGGCCTGCGTCTTCGTCTCCTGCCATTGCCGGCCCCAGCGGGCGATCTGGCGGGCGTAATAGTTGCCGGGCTTGCCGTAGTCGGCCAGCCCCGCCGCCTGCCAGTCGAAGCCGTGCAGCGCGGCCAAAGTCTCCGCCATCGCGAAATACATCGCCTCGCGCTCGTCAGGCGTCACGCCGGGCAGGGCGGTGTCGTGGAAGACGCGGCCCTCCAGCCGCTCCATCAGGTAGAACGGCGTGCCGAGCACGCCCTCTTCCGCCTCGAACAGCAGCACGGGCGGCACGGGGACGGCCGAGCCCGCCAGCGCCTTGAGGATGCGGTATTCGCGATCGACCGCATGGGCCGAGGGCAGCAGGGGCCCCGGTGGCTTCTTGCGCAGGACGAGCCGCGTGCCTGCGTCGGCGTAGGACAGGAAGAAGGTCGGGTTGGACTGGCCACCGCTGATCCGCTCCAGCGCCATAGCCCCCGCGGCCCGCCCGGGCAGGGCCGCGCGCAGATAGGCATCGAGGCGGGCGGCGTCGAATTCCAGCGGGGCGGGGGCGGGCGCAGGCATGGGCGACATCATCTTCAGGGGGAGGGATGGGGTCAACGCAATGGGCGGGTCACGATGTCGCGCCGCCCTTGATCCTGACCACCGAGACCGAGCAGCGCGCTTCGGCCACCACCTTGGTCGAGACGCTGCCGAGATGGCGCCGCACCGCCGAGGAGCTGCGGGCGCCGAGCACGATATGGTCGATGTCATTGTGCTCGGCATAGCCGAGGATCGCGTCGGCGGCGCTGACCGCCTCGATGACATGGTAGCTCACCCGGTCCTCGCGCAGATGCAGCGGCCGAGCCCAGTCCTTCAGCGCCACGAGCCGCCCGATATAGGCCGAGCGCCCTTGCGCATCGAGGCCCTGGTCATCGCGCACAAGCTCGATGCGCAGGATAGTCAGGCAGGCGAGCCAGGAATCCTCCCGCGCCTCCAACAGGCGGCGCGTCTCGGCCAGGATCGCCTGCGCCAGCTCATCATGGGCGCCCGAGAGATCGACCGCCGCCAGCACGATCGAGGGGCCGGCCTCGCGGCGCTCGCGCGTCGGCGGCCCCAGCACCTCGCTCTCCTCGCGCTTCTGGAAGCGCGCCAGCAGGCGCTGCCCCAGGCTGGGCGGGGCGGCAGGCTTGCGATGGCGCGCGACGACGACCTGCTCGGGATGGCGCAGGTCGAAGGCGAGCTTGGCGGCCTCGGCATAGCGCCGGCTGCGGTCGACCTCGAGGCAGCGCAGCACGATCTCCTCGAGCCAGGCCGGGATCTCCGGCCGCAGCGCGCGCGGCGGGCGCGGCGCGTGATAGAGCCGCCGCTTCATGCCGGGCAGCGTCGCCGGCCGGCCGAAGGGCTCCTCGCCCGTCACCATCTGGTAGAGCAGGCAACCCAGCGCGAAGATGTCGCTCGCCGGGTCGGAGCGGTCGCCCAGCACCTGCTCCGGCGCCATATAGGCCGCGGTTCGGCAGCTCGGCATGGCGCGACAGGCCGAAATCGAGCAGCACGGCGCCATTCGGCGTCATCATCACGTTCTCGGGCTTGAGATCGAGATGCACCACCTTCTGCCGGTGCAGATCGGCGAGCGCGATCGCGATCGCGCTGCCGATGCGCGCCACCTCGGCGATCGGCAGTGGCGCCTTGCGCATCGTCTCCGCCAGCCGCTCGCCCGCGACGAAGGCCATGGCGATGTAGGGGATGGCGGCGAGGTCGCCAGCGCCCGCGAAGGCCGGCACATGCGGCCCGGAGAGCCGCTTATGGACCATCACCTCGGTCTCGTAGCCGACGATGGTCGAGACATCGGCGCCGGGGTCGAGGATCGGGATCTTCATCACCAGCGGCAAATCGTGGTCGGGATGGCTCGCGCGCCAGAGCGTCGCCATGCCGCCCGAGGGCAGCCGCTCCGTCAGGGTGAAGCCGTCGATGACCGAGCCGATGCGGGGCGTCTCCATGGCGGTTCCCTCCGTCCTAGCGGCCGACCTGCAGCCGCAGGCCGAGCCAGTCTGGCAGGCCGGCAGCGGCGATCTTGCGGGCGGTCTCCTGCGTGTCATAGGGCACGCGGAGCATCGTCACCTCGCGCCGGTCGGTATCGACCAGCGCCAAGCACGCGGCCGGATTGCCGTCGCGCGGCTGGCCGACGGCGCCGACCACCACGACATGGCGGCGGATCACTGATAGCGGCGCGGCGACCTGCGGCAGCGGCGTGAAGCGCACCGGCTCCCGCCCCGGCAGCGCGTAATAGATCGCCGGCACATGGGTATGGCCGCAGAGCACCAGCGGGGCGGCCGTCGCCGCCAGGCAGTCGCGCGCCGCCTGCTCATGGCGCAGATAGGGCCATTTCGCTGGCGCCGCGGCGCTGGCATGAACCAGCAGCAGGCCCGGCAGCTCCGCCGTCAGCGGCAGGCGCGACAGAAACGCGAGATGGGCGGGCGAGAGCTGCGCGCGTGTCCAGACGATCGCGTCATGGGCATGCGGCGTCATCCCGCTTGGGCCCTGGACCGTGGCCTCGTCATGATTGCCCAGAACGCAGAGCGCCCCGTCCGCGACCAGCCGTTCGGTCGTCTCGACCGCGAAGGCGGGGTCGGGCCCATAGCCGACGATGTCGCCGAGCAGCACGATGCGGTCGGGCGCCAGCCGCGCGACCTCGGCGAGGACCGCCTCGGTCGCCTCGCGGTTGGCGTGCAAATCCGTGAGAACGGCGATGCGCATGGGCGGCAGGACCGCGGGGATCGGGCCTCCGCTGTGCCACCCTCACGCGCCGGGCGCCATTGGCCTTTCGGCGCGGCCGCGTCAGGCGGCCGGCCGCAGCCGCTTCTTAAGCGGCGTTCGGTATAGGCGGCGTCGATCAGCACCGAGAACTTGATCTCGGAGGTGGTGATGGCGCGGATGTTGATCCCCTTTTCCGACAGCGCCCGGAAGGCGCGCGCCGCGACGCCGGCATGGCTGCGCATGCCCACCCCGATGGCGGAGACCTTGACCACGTCGGTCGCGCCCTGCAGCGCCTGGTAGTGGATCTGCCCGTGCAGGCTCTCCAGCAGCGTCTTGGCGCGCTCGTAATCGGCGGTGGGCACGGTGAAGGTGATGTCGGTCGTCGCCTGGTCGTCGGAGACGACCTGGATGATCATGTCGACATTGATGTTGGCGTCCGCCAGCGGGCCGAAGATCGCGGCGGCGATGCCCGGCTTGTCGGCCACGCGCCGGAGCGTGATCTGGGCTTCGTCGCGCGAAAACGCGATGCCGGTGACGATCTGCTGTTCCACGATGTCGTCCTCGTCGCAGATGAGGGTGCCTGGATTGGGTTGGGTGGGGTCGTCGAAGGAGGAGCGCACATAGGTCGGCACGCGATGCACCATCGCGATCTCGACCGAGCGCACCTGGAGCACCTTGGAGCCGAGCGAGGCCATCTCCAGCATCTCCTCGAAGGAGACCCTGTCCATGCGCCGCGCCTTCGGCACGACGCGCGGGTCGGTGGTGTAGACGCCGTCGACGTCGGTGTAGATGTCGCAGCGGTCCGCCTTGAGGCCCGCCGCGATCGCCACCGCCGAGGTGTCCGAGCCGCCGCGCCCGAGCGTGACGATGCGATTGCTCCCGGCATGGACGCCCTGGAAGCCCGAGCACACCGCGATCTCGCGGTTGCGGCCGAAGCCGGCGAGGATGCCGGCCCCATCGACGCTCTCGATGCGCGAAGAGCCATGCGCGTCGGACCCGAAGATCGGGATCTGCCAGCCCTGCCAGGAGCGGGCCGGCATCCCCATCTCCTGCAGCACGAGCGCCATCAGGCCGGAGGTGACCTGCTCGCCCGAGGCGACCACGACGTCGTATTCGGCGCGGTCGTAGAGCGGCGCGGCCTCCTTGCACCAGCCGACCAGCTCGTTGGTCTTGCCCGACATCGCCGAGACGACGACCGCGACCTCGTGGCCGGCGTCGAATTCCCGTTTGACGTGCCGGGCCGCGTTTTTGATGCGCTCGACGGTTGCGACGGACGTACCGCCGAATTTCATCACCAGACGGGCCATGGCGGTCCAGAGGCTCTCGAAACCAAAGAAGATCCCGACGGGCGGGACGAAAGGTCACCCTCGCGCCGGGCGCAGGGCGCGTGTAGATGACGGGCAGCGGCGGGCCTGTCAATGCGACGAGGGTCCGGCACCTTCGAATGGAGCACGAGCATGGCGGCGACCGCACGGACGCAGGGCGCAACCCCGGACGGTTCCACCATCGACCCCGCCGAGGTGGCGCGCTTCGAGGGTATCGCGAAAACCTGGTGGGACCCAAAGGGGCCCATGGCGGTGCTGCACAAGTTCAACCCCGTCCGCCTCGCCTTCATCCGCGATCTCGCCTGCGCCCGTTTCGGCCGCGATCCGAAGACGATGCGGGCCCTCGAGGGGCTCACCCTCGTCGACATCGGCTGCGGCGGCGGCGTGCTCAGCGAGCCGCTGGCGCGGCTCGGCGCGCAGGTGACCGGGCTCGACCCGGCGCCGACCAATGTCGCGGTCGCCCGCGCCCATGCCGAGGCCTCGGGCCTTGCGGTCGATTATCGTCAGGAGACCATCGAGGCCCTCGTGGCCGAGGGCGCGCGCTTCGACATCGTCCTGGCGATGGAGGTCGTCGAGCATGTCGCCGATGTCGAGGCCTTCGTCGCGGCCTGCTGCGCGGCGGTGAAGCCCGGCGGCCTGCTCGTCATGGCGACGCTCAACCGGACGCTGAAGTCCTATGCGCTCGCCATCGTCGGGGCTGAATACGTTCTGCGCTGGCTGCCCCGCGGCACCCATGACTGGGAGAAGTTCGTCACGCCCGACGAACTCGGTGCGGCGATCGAGCGGAGCGGCCTCGAGCTCGGCGAGAGCACCGGCGTCGTCTACAATCCGTTCTCGGACCGCTGGTCGGTGGCCCGCGACATGGACGTCAACTACATGCAGGTGGCGTATCGTCAGGTCTGAGGAGAGCCGGGTCGGCCCGCCGCTCACATCCAGCGCCTGATCGCCGTGAGAATGATCAGCGTCGCGAGGCCAGCGCCCAATGCGACGAAGGCCGTGGTCGCCGCCGGATTGGCGCCGATCGCGTAGCCCAGATGCCGCCATGTCGTCGCATAGTCGAGCTTGCGCCAGATCAACGTGCCGCCGATGGCGCCGGCCAGGATGATCAGCCCATTGAGGATGATGCCGAAGGCGCCGTCGCGCAGCAGCATGTCGGAGATCCAGCCGAACAGCAGAACGCCGACCCCGACGATGGCCAGGAACACGACCAACTGCGGCGTCGACATGTCGGGCAGGCCGAGCATCAGGATCAGCGTGCGCATGGTGCAGTCTCCGGAAACCGCGCCATCATAGCCAGCGGTGGTTAAGGGGACGCTGCCGATGCCGCAGCCGGCCGCATCGTCTGCCCCACCGCGGCAAGGACCGCCGGAGGGAGTGCACCGAGGATCCGCGGGCCGCCCTGTTGCATTGCATCATAGTTCGTTCGGCCTATGGCGCGGCGCAACATATGGTGCATGATCTCGGTCAAATCTGCCGCAGCCGCGAAGGTGACCGTCAATCGGCAGACCAAGCAGGGGAGAGACGACCATGTCGAAGACGCAGGCCGCCGCGCAACCGCTCAAGGACCTTTACGAACTGGGCGAACTGCCCCCGCTCGGCCATGTGCCGGCGAACATGTATGCCTGGACGATCCGCCGCGAGCGCCATGGGCCGCCGCAGGAGAGCTTCCAGGTCGAGGTCGTGCCGACCTGGGCGATCGGCGAGGAGGAGGTGCTGCTGCTCGTGATGGCCGGCGGCGTCAACTACAACGGCATCTGGGCGGGCCTGGGCCAGCCGATCTCGCCCTTCGACGTCCACAAGCAGTCGCTGCACATCGCCGGCTCGGACGCCTCGGGCATCGTCTGGGCGGTCGGCTCCAAGGTGAAGCGTTGGAAGGTCGGCGACGAGGTCATCGTCCATTGCAACCAGGACGATGGCGACGACGAGGAGTGCAATGGCGGCGACCCGATGTTCTCCTCTTCCCAGCGCATCTGGGGCTACGAGACGCCGGACGGCTCCTTCGCGCAGTTCTGCCGGGTGCAGTCGCGCCAGCTCATGATCAAGCCCAAGCACCTCTCCTGGGAGGAGGCGGCCTGCTACACGCTGACGCTCGCCACCGCCTACCGCATGCTGTTCGGCCATGCCCCGCACACGATCAAGCCGGGCGACAACGTGCTGGTCTGGGGCGCCTCGGGCGGTCTCGGCGTCTTCGGCGTGCAGCTCTGCGCGGCCTCGGGCGCCAATGCCATCGGCGTGATCTCGGACGAGACCAAGCGCGACTATGTGCTGGGGCTCGGCGCCAAGGGCGTGATCAACCGCAAGGATTTCAACTGCTGGGGCCAGATGCCCACCGTCAACAGCCCGGAATATGATGTCTGGGTCAAGGAGGCGCGCAAGTTCGGCAAGGCGATCTGGGACATCACCGGCAAGAAGGACGTCGACATCGTCTTCGAGCATCCCGGCGAGGCGACCTTCCCGGTCTCCTGCCTCGTCGCCAAGCGCGGCGGCATGGTGGTGTTCTGCGCGGGCACCTCGGGCTTCAACATCACCTTCGACGCCCGCTATGTCTGGATGCGGCAGAAGCGCGTGCAGGGCTCGCATTTCGCCCATCTCAAGCAGGCGAGCGCGGCCAACCAGTTCGTCATCGACCGGCGCCTCGACCCCTGCATGTCCGAGGTCTTCCCCTGGGACAAGATCCCGCTCGCCCATCACAAGATGTGGAAGAACGAGCACGCGCCCGGCAACATGTCCGTGCTGGTCTACGCCCCGCGCACGGGCCTGCGCACCTATGAGGATGTGGTCGAGGCGCTGGCGGGGTAGTGGGCTCAGGCGGGCTTGCGCGCTGGAGCGATAACACTTAATCGTTCGGTAAAGTAATTGACCGGACGAGGTGCCGATGTCGCTCCAGCTCTATGCCCATCCCTTCTCGTCCTACTCGCAGAAGGTGCTGATCGCCCTCGACGAGAACGAGACGCCCTTCACGCTGCGCCTGCTCAGCAGCGAGGATGCGAAGAAGCGCTTCCCGGTGCTGGTCGACGGGGCCGAGACGGTCGTCGAATCCAGCATCATCATCGAGCATCTCGAACTGCATCACCCCGGCCCGCGCCCGCTGCTGCCCCGGCAGCCGAAGCAGGCGCTCCCCGTGCGGGCGATGGACCGCTTCTTCGACAATTACATCATGAGCCCGATGATGCGGATCGTCTTCGACCGGATCCGGCCGGCGGAGGACCGGGATGCGCTCGGCGTCGCCGAGGCGCGGGCGCTGCTCGACACCGCCTATCAGTGGCTCGATGGGCAGCTCGCCGGACGGGACTGGGCCTGTGGCGGCGATTTCTCCATGGCCGACTGCGCGGCGGCGCCTTCGCTGTTCTATGCCGACTGGGTTCACGAGATCGACGCGGCCTTCCCCCACACGCGCGCCTACCGCGCGCGGTTGCTGGCGCGCCCCTCGGTCGCCCGTGCCGTCGAGGCGGCGAGGCCCTATCGCCACCTCTTCCCGCTCGGCGCCCCCGAGCGGGATTGAGGCGACGACGCCTCCGCCCGCAGTCATGACATGGCGGGCGGGCGCCGACGCGCTGTCGCGGTGCGGGGAAGGGCTGTAGAGCATCGCGCTCGCAAAGGCGTCCCATGCTCTCCTCACCTTCCTCTGGTCGTCGGGGTGGATCGTCGCGGGCTATTCGGCGCAATACGCCGACCCGCTGACCTTCCTCTCCGTGCGCTTTGCCAGCGCCGCCGTCCTGCTGGGTGCGCTGTCCTGGGCCGTCGGCGCGCCGTGGCCGGCGACGCCACGGGCCTGGCTGAACTGCATCATCGCCGGCGTGCTGCTGCACGCGCTCTATCTCTGCGGCGTCTGGTGGGCGGTGCGTCACGGCCTGCCGGCCGGGATATCGGGCCTGATCGCGGGCCTGCAGCCGATCCTGACCGCGCTGCTGGCGCCGGCGCTGGTCGGCGAGCGCATCTCGGCCATCCGCTGGGCCGGCATCGTCTGCGGCTTCCTCGGCATCGCGCTGGTGCTGGAGCCCAAGCTGGTCGGGGTCGATCCGGTCGCGCTCTGGGGCATCCTGATTCCCGTCGCGGTGAACCTCGTCGGCATGGTCGCGGTGACCTTCGGCTCCTTCTTCCAGAAGGCCCGCATTGTCTCCGGCGATCTGCGCACCGTCACGACGATCCAGTATGCCGCTGCCGTCGCCTTCACGCTGCCGCTCGCCTTCGCGCTCGAGCCGATGCGGATTGAGTGGAACCTGACCATGGCGCTCGTTCTGGCCTGGTCGGTGCTGGCGCTGTCGCTGGGGGCCATCGGGCTCTATCTGCTGATCCTGCGTCGCGGGGAGGTCTCGCGCATCGCGACCTTCCTCTATCTCGTGCCGGCTCTGGTGGCGGTCGAGGCCTGGATCCTCTTCGGCGAGACGCTGGCGCCGCTCCAGATCGCCGGCATGGCGCTCACCATCATCGGGGTCGCGCTGGCCAGCCGCAAATAGCGCCGTAGGCGCAGGGTCGCACCATGCGGCGATCTTGGGCCATGCGGCATTCTTGCGCCGAAAGAGGCATTCCGGCTTTTGAAATCTCGCCCTATGCTGCGACGCACAAGGGAGAGCAACCATGAGCGCACAAGCCGCCGCCATTCCTGTCGCCGAGCCGGCCCCCGAGAGCGCCACGGCGCTGATCGCCGCCGCGCTACCGGGTTTCGAGACCCTGCTGCAGAATGCCGTCGCGGCGGTGCGCGCCAGGGTGACGGTGGAGGGGAAGATCTCCTCCGCCCGGCTCGAAGCGCAGCAGCACGCCGCCCACGGCCTCGCCTGGCTGGCGACCTATGTCATGGCGCTGCGCGAGCTGAAGGCCTATGGCGAGCGCCTCGCATCCGAAAACCGCTATGGCGCGATCGAGGATTACGCCATCCGCATCGGCGCCGGCGAGTATGCCGCGCAGATCTTCGGCGGTATCCCGATGAGCCAGGGCGAGATCGTGCGCCTGGCTGCGCTCGGCCTCTCCGAGAAGGCGATCGCGGCCGCCAACACGCCGGCGGCCCAGGCCCTGATCGCGCAGGGCAACACGCCCGAGAACCGCGCCCGCCTCGTCGACCTGTTCAGCCAGGATGACGGCGCCGCCGGCGTCGGCGATCCCGGCCTCGATGAGACGCTCGAGGCGATCCGCTCCGAGATGCGCCGCTTCTGCGCCGCGGAGGTGACACCCCACGCCCATGAGTGGCACCTCAAGAACGACTACATCCCGATGGCGGTCGTCGAGAAGATGGCCGAGCTCGGCGTCTTCGGGCTGACCATCCCCGAGGAATTCGGCGGCATGGGCCTGACCAAGGTCTCGATGTGCGTCGTCTCGGAGGAGCTGTCGCGCGCCTATATCGGCGTCGGCTCGCTCGGCACCCGCTCCGAGATCGCCGCCGAGTTGATTCTCTGCGGCGGCACGTCCGCGCAGAAGGAGCACTGGCTGCCGAAGCTGGCCTCGGGCGAGGTGCTGCCCACCGCCGTCTTCACCGAGCCCAACACCGGCTCCGACCTCGCCAGCCTGCGCACCCGGGCGGTGAAGGACGGAGACGTCTGGAAGGTCTCCGGCAACAAGACCTGGATCACCCATCCCGTCCGCGCCGACATCATGACCCTGCTGGTGCGCACCGACCCGACGGAGAGCGGCTACAAGGGCCTCTCCATGCTGATCGCCGAGAAGCCGCGCGGCACCGACGACGATCCGTTCCCGGTCGCCGGCCTGACCGGCGGCGAGATCGAGGTGCTCGGCTATCGCGGCATGAAGGAATACGAGCTCGCCTTCGACGGCTTCACCGTCAAGGGCGAGAACCTGCTCGGCGGGGTCGAGGGCCAGGGCTTCAAGCAGCTCATGCAGACCTTCGAGGCCGCCCGCATCCAGACGGCGGCGCGCGCCGTCGGCGTGGCCCAGTCGGCCTTCGATCTCGGCTTGCGCTATGCCCGCGAGCGCGTCCAGTTCGGCAAGAAGCTGATCGCCTTCCCGCGCGTCGCCGACAAGCTGGCGATGATGGCCGCCGAAATCCTGATCGCCCGCCAGCTCACCTATTTCGCCGCCCGCGAAAAAGATGCCGAGCGCCGCTGCGATCTCGAGGCCGGCATGGCCAAGCTGCTCGGCGCCCGCGTCGCCTGGGCGGCCGCCGACAACGCGCTGCAGATCCATGGCGGCAACGGGTTTGCGCTCGAATACGCGATCAGCCGCGTGCTCTGCGACGCCCGCATCCTGAACATCTTCGAGGGTGCGGCGGAAATTCAGGCGCAGGTCATCGCCCGGCGGCTCGTCGAGGAGGGACAAACAACCCGCTCCGCCTAATGTTTAGGCATCCGGAACAACGGCAAATTTACGCTTCGCGTGTCTGATTGACGCCGATGTGCCGTTACGGAACTGTTGCTGGATGCTTCTGATCACCGACCGTTCGGACGGGAACCCCGAGCTGGCACGCCGGCTCGGCCTCCTGAGGCCATGCGCGGTCCTGATCCTGGGGGGCGAGGCGCCGAAGGCCGATCAGCCGGAGTCGATCATCGTCGGCGACGTCGATCTCGGCCGGCGCGAGAGCGTCGAGGCGATGCGCCAGGCGCTGGCGCGCCATCGCGGCAAGGGCGCGCCCTATCTCTGCCTGCTGCGCGAGATGACGGTCCGCACCGCCATCCAGGCGCGGGCCATCGGCGCGACGGAGGTGCTGCCGGCGGATGCCGCGGCCGCGCTGCTGGTCAAGACCATCGAGCAGCTCCTCGGCGAAGGGGAGGGCGGGGATCCCGCGCGAGGCACCGTCGCCTTCACCCGGGCCCAGCTGGCCACCGCGGCGGCCTCGCTCGCCGACATGCTGGGGTCGGTCGCAAACGGCGCGCCGGTGCCGCTGCGGGCCGTCGAGGCTTCGGTCGAGGCGATCGAGCAGGCCGCTGGCGCCAGCGACATCGGCGACCTGCTGCAGGTGGTCTGGAGCTATGACGACCTGACCTATCAGCACTGCATGCTGGTCGCCGGCCTGGCCGCGAGCTTCGGCCATCAGCTCGGCTTCTCCGTGGAGGACCGCAAGCTGGTGACGCGCGCCGCCGTCCTCCACGACATCGGCAAGGCGCGCATCCCGCTCGACATCCTGCACAAGCCCGGCGCGCTCGATCCCGACGAGCAGGTGGTGATGCGCGGCCACCCGGTGATCGGCTACGAGATGCTGGTGAAGCAGGGCGGCCTGCGGCCGGAGGTGCTGGCGGCGGTGCGCTCCCACCACGAATATCTCGACGGATCGGGCTATCCCGATGGGCTGAAGGACGCAGAAATCGGCGACATCGTGCGGATGATCACGATCTGCGACATCTATGCGGCGCTGATCGAGCGACGCAGCTACAAGCCGCCGATGGCGCCCGACCAGGCCTATGGTATGCTGGTGCTGATGGGCACGAAGCTCGACGCGGCGCTGGT
>LNFM01010150.1_pt1 | contig 18151 bp, 12 predicted proteins | sample 596031 | NCBI WGS metagenome assembly LNFM01 (sample SAMN04254537, study PRJNA301005) | activated carbon metagenome | isolation source: dual media filters at the Ann Arbor, Michigan drinking water treatment plant | place: USA: Ann Arbor | reverse complement strand
CAACGAACAGAAGAGTCTCAAGTTCATTGGTGTCAGTCTCCCCGCCCGAAGAGACGGCGAGGCTTCGGTCAACCCATCGCGCTGCCTTCTCCCACTGATTGAGAGACAACTCAACGCGCGCCAGCGTGGCTCCCATGCGCGCGAACAATGCGGGTTGTTCCGTTTCCATGGCCTCAATCGAAGGCACCGCCGCATCCAGAATCTGGCGAGCGGTCACCTTGTCGCCGGAAGACTGCCCCGGGTCCGCATTCCGAAACGCCGACTCCAGAATCTCCACCACCTGCAGCGCGCGGTCGCGCTCGACGACCGCCAGATTGCGTTGCTCGCGCAGTTCAATGGCCTGCAGTACGAGTCCGCTGCCGAATGCCGCGATCGCGAGGATCAAGGCGGCCGACAGCCCGACCGCCGTGCGATGCCTTCGAACGAACAGTCGGCTCCGGTAGGTCCAGCTCGGTGCCCGCGCGGTGACCGGCCGACCTTCCTGCCAGCGCTGAAGCTCGGCGTCGAGGGCATCGACGTTGCGGTAGCGCTCGCCGGGTGACTTGCGCAGGCAGGTGGCGACAATGGCGTCGAAGTCGCCGCGCAGCTCGCGGGCCCAGGGCTGGACGCTGCGCTCGCTCATCAGCGGCGGGGCGACCTGCAGGATCAGGCGCTCGATCTCTGCGGCGCGCAGGCCCTCGAAGTCGAAGGGCAGGGTGCCGCTGAGCAGCTCAAAGGCCAGTGCGCCCAGGCTGTAGACATCGCAGGCGACGCCGGCGGGTTCGCCCAGCAGCTGCTCCGGCGCGCTGGCGTTGGGCGTGAAGAAGCGCTCGGCGGTGCGGGTGACGCTGGCCTGGGCGTCCTCGATCGATTTGGCGATGCCGAAGTCGAGCAGTTTGGGCTGGCCATCGACCGTCACCAGCACGTTGTGGGGTTTGATGTCCCGGTGCAGCAGCAGGCGATCGTGGGCGTGGGCCACCGCGGCCAGCAGCTTGCGCAGCAGTTCGACGCGCGCGCGCAAGCCCAGGCCATGGCGCTGGCAGTAGTCGATGATCGGCTCGCCCTGCACGACTTCCATCACCACATAGGGCGTGCCGTCGGCCAGGCTGTCGGCATCGATGAAGCGGCAGATGCCCGGGTGGTCGAGAGCCGCCAGGTGTCGGCGCTCGGCTTCGAAGCGCGCCAGCAGACCGGCGCCAGCGCGGTCGGTGCGGATCAGCTTGATCGCTACATCGCGGGCGACGGGCCCCTCGCTGCGACGGGCCAGGTAGACGCGACCCATGCCGCCTTCGCCGAGCAGGCGCAGGACCTGGTAGGGGCCGATCTGCGCCGGAGCGGGGTCGAGTTCGGGCAGCGCCTCGCGCAGCAGGGGCTGGATCTGACCGGACAGGGTGGTGTCCAAAGGGCCGGTCTCGGCATCGCGCGCCAGCAGCGCGCGAAGCTCCTGTTCGAGCCGCGGCGAGTCCTCGCGCAGGCGCAGCAGCGCGGATTCCCGCTCGGTCGTCGGCAGGTCGGCAATGGCATCGAACGCGGCCAGCAGGCGGCGGCCGAACTCGGCGCGCTCGGCTTCACCGTCGGGCGTGGTGTTCGGGTTGTCCGGGCGCATCGGGCTAGGGGCTCAGGTGGTCGGCCAGCCAGGCGCGCGCAAAGCGCCACTGGCGACCCACTGTGGCGGTGGAGCTTCCCATCACCTCGGTGATCTCATCGATGCTCAAACCGCCGAATACGCGCATCTCGACGACGCGCGCGCAGTCGGCGTTGATGGCCGACAGCGCCCGCAGGGCCGAGTCCAGCTGCAGCCAGTCGAGCGGGTCAGGCTGGCCGGATTCAAGGTGCTGCAGCTGGGCGTCGAGATCGATCCGCGCAGCATCGCCGCCGCGCTTCTGGCTGCTCTTCTGGCGCAGGTGGTCGACCAGGATCGAGCGGATGGCGGTGGCCGCCATGGCCTGGAAATGGCTGCGGTTTTCCCAGTCGACCTGCTGCTGACGGCGCAGGCGCTCATAGGCCTCATGCACCAGTTCGGTGGGCTGCAGGGTGCGCACGCCCGGGAAACGGTTGAGCTGGCCGCGCGCGATCTCGCGCAGCACGGGATAGAGCGCCGACATCAGCGCCGACTCGGCGCCGGCTTCGCCGGATTTCCACGCCAGCAGCAGTGCGGTGACTGAACTCTCGGACATGCATTCCTCGGCGCCGCGCCTGCCTCTTGCCATCCCGTCGTCATCTCTGCCCAGGCCAGCGAGCGTGAACCCGTTCCGCCTGCCCCTTCCCCGCGTGCGTCCACGCTCAATCCGTGGACAGCAGCACATCTGCGCCTGCCCCGCGGGCTCCAAGGGTGACGCCAGCCAAGGGAGGCGGGGTCGCCGCGGCACAGGGCGCGACGTTCAGCGGCCTTCACGCCTTGGCATCCAGCCGCCGCGAGGGCGCGCCATGCTAGCAGCGCCGGTGCGGGCTGCAAGTTTCTGCCCGGTTGAGCTCTCTCCTGGCCGACCAGAGCCACGGCGTGGCGGTAGTTCACGCCGGTTATCGCGCCTCAGATGGGCTGCCGCCGGCTTGATTCGAACGCCTCGATGGCGCTTTGGTCATCCGCACGGCGCTCTGGCATTCTCGGCTGATGAACTTCGCCCTCTTGACCCCGCGACTCCGCGTGCTCTGCGTGGCCGCGCTCTTGCTGTTTGGAGTTGCGCTCGCGATCGCAGCCCCCGTCATGCCTCCGCCGATCGACGCGATGTGGGATCGCGACGCGATCCTGGCTGAGGCCACTTATGCCGATCAGCCCGCGCCGCACCGGCTGCGCTTTGTTGATGTCGATGTCGTCCACGGCGGCGAGGCGCGCGACGAGGTCACCGTACAAGTCGACGACAACGCGCTGCCGCTCGTGCAACCCGGCAAGCGCTACGTGCTGGCCTGGCAGGAGACCCAGCGATCGCCTTCGACCAAGAAGCTGCGGGTGATGCGTGCCGAGGGTCCGCAGCTGTTGATGAGCGCGGGCGCCAATCCGGCACTGTTCGAGGCGCGCCCCGAGACGCGCGAACTGCTGCTGCAGCCGCCGACGCCCGAGCGCCTAGAGGGACGCGAGCATCTGCGGCGCGCGATGGCCGGCCTGCGTTCGAGCGATCCGCAGATGCAGGCCCTGTTCGCAGCCGAACTGTTTGCGCGCTCGGCGCTGCGCGAGCAGCTGGGGGCTACCGAACGGCGCCGGCTGCGCGCTTTCGTGCTGCGTGGCGATCGCGACTACGAGGCGCGTTCGATGATCCTGGAGGCAGCGCTCATCTACCCCGCGCGCTACGGCAGCGACTGGACGCGTGTTGCCGCCCGCGTGGTCCAGAGCGAGCCCGTTTCGGCGTTGCCGGGTCAGCCCAATGAAGGTCTGGTCTGGTCGGCCTTCGGGCTTTTGCAGCGCGACGCTGCATCGGTACCGCTGGCGCATCTGGCGCGCTGGGTGGCCTCGGGCAATGGCGCTTTGTCCGAGCTGGCGCTTCACGCCGTTCGGCGGCAGGCGCCGGAACGCGAGCTGCCGCTGATTGACCACGCGCTTGCAGAAGAAGCGCTTGCCGCTGGCACGCGCGAGTTCCTGCTGGATCACCGCAGGCGTCTGCTGCTGTCGCAGTCCAGCGAAGGCTGACCGGCAGCGAGTCGATGTCGCTGTCGATCGGAATCCCGCATGGTGCAGTCGGCGCTGCAGGCCGCTCTCTGCCGGGTACGTGAAGGCGGGCTGTCGGGGCGTCTGCTGCCGGCAATACCGGTGAATCGCCGGGGAGCGCCGTTCCAGAGCCGCGCGATGCCGCGGCTCGCGGCACATCTGCGCCGGAGCCACACGCGTACACTCGTGTAGGCTGCGTGAAGATGCCACAGCCAACGAACACAACTTCCCGGGGGAACACGATGTCGTCGAGAGTGCACCTGAGCCTGCTTGCAAGCGGGCTGCTGTCGCTGCTGCCCATATGGGCGCATGCGGCCACCGAAGCCAGCGAGGAAGCGCGCGTGGAGACTGCGCAGGCCGTGCGCTCCGACGTCTCCCCACCACTCTCGGAGCTGCTGCGCGCAACGCCGACGCGCGCGGTCGGGCCCACGACCGAGATCCCCAACATCCTGCTGAAGCCCTCGCCCCTGGACAGCCGTCAGCCGCAGTGGATGGCCGAGCTGTCCGGCGTGCAGTCGGCACCGCTGGGCAACGCGCCCGTGCCGGCGCCGCTGGAGTCCTTCAATGGTCTCAGCTTGAACGGTTCGCTGCCGCCCGACACCAATGCGGACGTCAGCGACACCCACGTGATCCAGTGGGTGAACACGCAGTGGAACGTGTTCAACAAGCTCACCGGTGCGCCGATTGGCGCGCCGATGGAAGGCAATGTGTTCTGGGCGGGCTTCGGTGGCGCCTGCGAGAGCCAGGACGCGGGCGACCCGATCGTGCTGTTCGACGACGTTGCGCAGCGCTGGGTGTTCAGCCAGTTCACCGGCTCGGCCGTGCCGCGGCAGTGTTTCGCGATCTCGCAGACCTCGGACCCGATGGGCTCCTACAACCGCTACGAGTTCGTGTTCCCGCAGTTCAATGACTATCCGCACATCGGTATCTGGCTGGATCGCTCCGCCCGTCGCGATGGCTACTACTTCGTGGTGCACGAGTTCGACGGCAACACCTTCCGCGGCGCGGCCTTCGTGGCGGTCGACCGCAACCGCATGCTGGCCGGCGCGCCGGCGGCTCAGGTCTCGATGCTGCGCTTCCCGGGCATCGATGCCTACGGCGCACTGCCCGCCCATCTCGAAGGCACCACGCGCGCAGCGCCCGGGGCCTGTGCGCCCTTCGTGCATTTCGACAGCAGCACGTCCGAGTACCTGTTCTGGGATCTCTGCGCCGACTGGACCACGCCGGCCAACTCGACCTTGAGCACGACGCCGACCCGGGTGGCCGCGAGTGCGCCGTTCTCGAACGCGATCGGACCGTCGCCGCAGGCCGGCACCACCCAGGGCCTGGATACCTTCGCCCTCAACCTGATGTATCGCGCCAGCGCGCGCAGCTTCCCGGCCGGCGCGCCGACCGAGACCTCGATCGTCGTCAACCACACGGTGAACGCCGGCGGCGCCAAGCTGGGCGTGCGCTGGGCGCATTTCGACATGCGCTCGCCCGCAGCCCCGGCAACGCCGGACGTGTTCGCCGACGGCTTCGAGCCGCTGGGCCCGGTGGCGCCTGTGCTGCTCAGCAAGGGGCTGGTCGAGGATGGCGTCTATGCCCCCGACGAGCACAACCGCTGGATGGGCGCGATCAACATCGACCGCAACGGCTACATCGGCCTGGGCTACTCGGTGTCGAGCACGACGCTGAATCCGCAGGTCCGCTACAGCGGCCGCACCTTCGCCACGCCGGCTGGCATGCTGCTGGATGAGGCCAGCTGCACGGCCGGCATCGCCAACGGCTCGCAGACCAGCACCTCCGGACGCTGGGGCGACTACGCCTCGATGAGCACCGATCCCGAGGACGAGTGCAAGTTCTGGTTCACCACCGAGTACCTGGCGACGACCTCCAACGCCGGTTGGACCACCCGCATCTGCAGCTTCCGCTTCCCCGAGTGCGGCCAGCCTGATTTCCGCCTGGTGCCGGAGTCGGCCACGCGCTTCGAGTTCTGTGCGGCAACCGCCAGCAACCCGGTCGTGCAGTTCCGTGCGGGCGTGGTGTCCGGCCAGTCCGGCAGCGCAGCGCTCAGCCTGGTGGGCCTGCCGGGCGTGACGCCAGCGTTCAGCGCCAATCCGCTGGCCCTGCCGGGAGCCGCAACGGTGACCCTTGGCGGCGCCACTGCACTGGCCTCGGGCAACTACGCGGGAACGCTCGATGCGACCGTGGATGGCAAGACCCGCAGCCTGCCGATCAGCCTCGGCGTGTCCTCGGCAGCGCCCGTGGCCCCCGTGCTGAGCGCGCCGGCAAACAACGCCATCGGTCAGGTGGTGCGGCCGACGCTGAGCTGGGCGGCCGTGCCCGGTGCATTGCGCTATCGCGTGCAGGTGTCGACCAACTCCGGCTTCACCGCCATCGTGTTCGACCAGGTGGTGGAAACCAACAGCGCGGTCACCGGGGTGCTGTCCGCCAACACCGCGTACTTTTGGCGGGTGCGCCCCATCAACCACTGCGGCGATGGCGCGCTGTCCGCCACCTTCCAGTTCAGCACGGGCACCCCGGGCACCTGCCCGGCCGGCACGACGGCCAACCAGGTCTTCTTCGACGACAACGAGACGGCAGCGATCGTGTGGTCGACGCCCGTCGGCGTCGGCACCAACACCTGGTCGCGCCGCGCGGCGACCGGTACCGGCATGAGCTCCACGGTCTGGCGCGCCAACAACTCCAGCAATGCCTCCAACGACCAGCCGCTGATCTCGCCGCCGATCACCCTGCCCGCGGCCGCGCAGAGCCCGCTGCAGTTGACCTATCGCACCTTCCACGTGTTCGAGACCGAGGGTGCGAACCAGTGCTGGGATGGCGGTCTGCTGGACATCAGCACGGACAACGGCACGACCTGGGCACCGATCAACAGCCAGCTGCTGACCGACCCCTATGACGGCACCAGCGCTGGCGGAACGAACCCGGTCGGTGCCGGCGTGCCGATGTGGTGCCGATCGGTCGGAGGCGCGCGGACCTCGGTTGTGGATCTGAACGGCTTTGCGGGGCAGACCATTCGCCTGCGCTACCGCGCCACCGGCGATGACAACACCGCTGCTCCGCTGCCGAACGGCTTCGAGATCGACGACATCCGCGTGTTCGGCTGTCAGTAAGCGTCACGCGTCAGGCTTGGCCGAAGGGCGCGTCGAAAGACGCGCCCTTCGTCTTTTGCTGCGGTCGTGGCAGTGCGCGTGCACTGCCCCTGGGTGATTCGCGCGGGTGCCGGCGCGCCGATGATCCGCCGCGAATCGCGGAAGCTTTGACGGCTCACCCACGCGCGGCCAGTCGCCGCCGGCCTCTCAGTCCTGTATCCCCACCATCCACTGCACGCCGAAGGGGTCGCGCGCCATGCCGAAGCGCTTCGACCAGAAGGTCTCGCCGGCGGGCATGGTGATGGCGCCGCCATCGGTGGCCAGCGCCGCCAGGGTGCGGTCCACGTCTTCCGACGTGGCGACATCGAGCGACAGCGCGAAGCCGCTGGGGACGCTGGCCTCGGTGCTGCAGCCGTCGGACAGCATCAGCCGCAGCGCGCCGATCTTCAGGCTGGCGTGCATGACCTTGTCGCCCCAGTCGGAGGGCAGCACGCCCTCGGGCGGCGGGTCGGGCGCATCGCGGAAGCGCATCAGCATTTCAAGTTCGGCGCCGAGCGCGTCACGGTAGAACCCGGCGGCGCGTTCGGCGCGGCCGTCGAAGAACAGATAGGGCTGGATCAGCATGCGGGTCTCCTTTCGTTCGATGTGGCCGGGTCGCGCCGGGCACGGTGCTTCCTGGTCGTGTGGAGGAGCCGCGGATCGACAGGGCGGCACGACTCGCGGGCCTGGGTGTGCGCGGCTACAGTGAACGCCCCGACGCCCACCCCGGTCCAGCCCGTCCATGCTCAGCGCGATTCCCGACGACTACTCGGCCTACGTCAGCGCGCTGGGCCTGGGCCTGCTGATCGGCATCGTCCGCGAGCGCCAGCGCGACAGCCAGCAGAAGATCGCCGCCGGCATGCGCACGCACACGCTGGCGGCGCTGGCGGGTGCGGTCGGCTGGCAGCTGGGGCTGCCGGTGTTTGCGATCGCGCTGGCCGCGGTCGCCTTGCTCGCCTTCGGCAGCTATCGGCTGAGTCCATCGAGTTCACCCGGCCTCACCGGTGAAGTCGCGCTGGTGCTGACCACCCTGCTCGGGGGGCTGGCTCAGCCCGAGCCGGGCCTCGCAGCGGCGCTGGCCGTGCTGGTGGCGCTGCTGCTGCAGTCGCGGGCCGCCCTGCATCGCTTCAGTCGCGAGCTGATCAGCGAGGCCGAGGTGCGCGACGGACTGCTGCTGCTGGCCGCGATCGTGCTGGTGCTGCCGCTGCTGCCGAACGCGGCGGTGGGCCCGTATGGCGTGCTCAACCCCGCCAAGCTGTGGCAGCTGGTGGTGCTGGTGATGGCGATCAGCGCTGCCGGTCATATCGCGCTGCGGGTGGTAGGCAGTCGCTTCGGTCTGCCGCTGGCAGGCTTCTTCGCCGGCTTCGTCAGCAGCACCGCCGCGATCGCCGGCTTCGGCCAGCGCCTGCGCGAGCAGCCGGCCCTGCGTCGCTCCTGCGTGGCCGCCGCCGAGGCTGCGGCGCTGGCCTCCCTGCTGCTCGCGATCCCAGTCCTGGGCACGGTCTCGACCGCTTACCTCAGCCTCGTGCTGCCGCAGCTGCTCGCTTTCGGCGTGGTGCTGGCGCTGGCGGTCCTGCTCGGCCTGCGCGGCGATGGCGTTGATCCGGAAGCGGCGATGCCCACCGCGGCCTCGCGCATGTTCAGGCTCTCGCATGCGTTGGTGTTCGCCGCGCTGATTGCCGGCGTGCTGCTGCTTTCGGCCTTCCTGCAGGAGCGCTTTGGTAGCGCGGGCGCGCTGCTGACTTCGGCGATCGCCGCCCTGATCGAGCTGCATGCGGCGATGGCGTCGATCGCCCAGCTGGGCGGCAGCGGTGCGCTCAGCGACGCGATGGCCGAGTGGGCGCTGCAGGCGGTGCTGCTGTCCAGCGTGTTGGCGCGTGCTGCGGTTGCCTTCACCGCCGGTGGGCGCGCCTACGGGCTGCGCGTGGGCGGCGTGCTGGCGCTGGCATGGGCGGCATCGAGTCTGGCGGTGCTGCTGTAGCGGAGTCTCTAGCGAAGCGCGCAGGCGCTGTGACCTGCGGCCGCCAGAGCGGTGCGGACGCCCCTGCCGGGGGCGTCCGCACCGAAGCCGATCACTGCACGCGGAAGCTCACGTCGTCGACATAGACGTAGACGTCATAGCTGGTCTGCGCGCGGCTGATCACCACGCTGTCGAGGGTGACGCTGGTGGCGGTGATGGTGCCGTTGCCGCCGACCCAGGCCGACCACTGCGCGGCGTCGTCGAGCCGGACTTCGTGGAAGGTCCAGGTGTTGGCAGGCAGGGTCCGCGCCACCGACAGCTCGGTGCCGTCGCTGTCGTCGACCAGGTACTGCACGCTGACTCCGCTGGCGCCGGTGTAGAACCAGGCGCCGAGGCGGCCGCCGGCCTTCTGCAGGCGCGCGTTGTTGGCGGGCGTGCCGCCGCCGGAGAGCAGGCGCACGAACCAGTTGGCGCTGCTGCTGGCGTTGTCGCGCAGGAACACCTGCAGGCTCCAGCTGCCGTTGCGGGCCTGGATGTTCGAGCGCTGGGCGGTCGACACGGTGGAGATGCCGACCGTGCTGCCGGACAGCGTCGGCGCGCTGTTGAAGCGGCCCACCGAGGCTTCGAAGCTGTCGAGCACGCTGGCTGCGGGCGGCGGCGGAGGGGGCGGCGTCGTGCTGCTCAGGCGCTGCACCAGCGTCGGCAGCCAGGGCAGGAGCAGGCCCGGGCAGCTGTTGCTGGTGTGGCCGGACCACTCCTTGTGGCCGAGGATGTTGCTGCGGCTCTTGGGGATACCGTAGCGGTTGACCACCCAGCGGCTGATGTCAGTCAGCGCGTTCAGCTGCGACTCGCGCGGCGAGAAGTTCACGAAGGTGCCGACCACGCTGATGCCGACGTTGTTGGTATTGTGGTTGCCGACGTGTGCGCCGGTGCGGTCGGGATCGCGGCCCTCGTAGACCTTGCCATCGATGCCCACCGTGTAGTGGTAGCCGAAGTCGCACCAGCCGTTGTTGTCGATGTGGTAGGCCTGCATCTGGCGCATGCGCGCGGCCGGCGTGATGGTGTCGTTGTTCGGCGTGGCCGTGTGATGGACGGTGAGGAATCGCGGACTGTGGGTGCTGCCGCAGGCGCCGGTCGCGCGGGCGCCCCACTGCGCGCGCGAGATCACGCCGGGCGCCAGCGGTGCCTTGGCGGTGGCCGCCTCGAAGGGCAGGTCGCGAGCCAGCCGGCTGCGCTTGGGCAGGGCCTCGGTCAGCGGTTCGGCCTGGAGGAAGTCGAGCTGGGCCTTGCCGCGCTGCACCTCCACGCGCTGCGCCGGGCGCGGCAGCAGGATGCGGCCGACGTGCGCGGCGCCTTCCGACCAGGTGATCTCGACGCTGCCGGCATCCAGCGCCTGGCCATCGGCGCCGTAGGACACCCAGCCGAGTCCGCCGACCTGCTTGCCGTCGAGCTTCAGGCCGACGCCGTGCAGCAGCGCGCCCTCAAGTGCCTCGACGCGGCCGCCATCGGCGAAGAAGGCATCGAGGCCCTCGGCCAGCGCGGAGATTTCCTCGCCGTCGACGTAATAGGGCGTTTCCGCGGCGCGACCGCTGCGCAGGGATTCTTCGACCAGCCAAGGCATCTGCCACTGCTTGAGGCTGTCATCTGCGGTCTCGGTGGGCAGCGCCTGCGCGGCGAGCAGGGTGGGCAGGCAGAAGCCGAGGGTGATCAGGCCGAAGCCGAGCGGTCGCAAGGCCGCTCGGCGGCGCATGAAGGTCTGGAACATGGATTTGGATACTCCCCGAAAGTGGACAGAGCGACGCCACGCAGGGCGCCCCCGATTGAACGCCCGTAGCCCCGAACCGGGCCCGGCGCACTGCAGTCCTCCCTGACGGCTGCCCCCCCCCGCAGCCCTCCCCATGCCGGCCTTGAAACAGCGCGGCAGGCCGCGAAGGTGGCTGGGATCGCAGTGCAATGTCAATGATCGTTACGTTACACGCGGATGCCCGATGGATGACGCAGGCCCGAGCACTAAGCCCGGGGCGCTTGCAGACCTCGCCTGCAAGCGCGATCGGCACGGCGCGTGACACGCTGCTGCATGCTTGGCACGCCTCCTGCTCTCCAGGCCCAGGCAATCCGCAAATGAGGACTTCCGCGATGTCGCTGCAGTGGCGCCTGATGGCCGGTGTACTGGGCCTGTTCTGTCTGCTGGCCGTGCTGGCCTGGCTGGGCCTGCGTGGCCTGACCGGCAGCCTGCGCGAGGCCCTGGGTGAATCGGCGACCGAGGTCGGCCGCGCCGTGGTGACCGTGCTGCGCACCTCCCCGGACGGCAGCGCACCGCCGATCGCACCTGCCGATGCGCAGGCCTCGTCGGAAGCAGCCGTTCCGGGCATTGGAATGCGCGAGCTGCAGGTGCATCTGAATGGGCGGCGCCTGCGTCCCGAGGAGGTCGATGCCCTGCGCACCGAGAGCTTGCCTGCGCCGGTGGCGCGGCTGCTGCAGGAGGGCGCGCCGCTGCGCATCGTTCGACGTCTCGACGACGAGGAATTGAGCTTCAGCGTCGAAGGCTTCGGCGGGCAGCGCCGGATCGTGGTGCCCACTTCGCCGCTGGCGCGCGCGCTGGGCGAGTTCAGCGAGCGCGTGGCCTGGGGGCTGGCGGGCCTGCTGCTGCTGGGGGCGATCGGTGCCGGCCTGCTGGCCCGCTATCTGGGCGCCCCGCTGGCGGCGCTGGCGCGGACGGCCGCGCGCGTGGGTGAAGGGCAGTTGGGCGAGCAGGTGCTCCTGCAGGGGCCGCCCGAGGTCCGCGCCAGCCTTGATGCGTTCAACCGCATGTCCGCCGATCTCGCGCGGCTGCAGGCGCAGGCCGCGCGTCAGCGCGAAGAGCGCGCGCTGGCCGAGCTGGGCGAGATCGGGCGCGGGCTCGCCCACTCGCTGCGCAATCCGCTGCATGCGCTCGGCCTTGGACTGGATGCGCTGGCCGCCGGGCGCGGCGATGCGGCCGCCCTGGCCAGCGCCAGCCGCGCCCAGCTCCAGCGCATCGACCAAGCCCTGCGCGCCTTCCTGGCGCTGTCGGCGGCGGCTGGTGCGGAGGCCACCGAGGTCGAGCTCGGTGCACTCATCGATGACGTGCTGTTGGAGGCCAGCCAGCGCGCCGCGGGCCGGGTTCGCCTGCAGCGCGAGGTCGAGCCCGCGCGGCTGTTGGCGGTGGCGGCCGAGCTGCGGATCCTGGTGCACACCCTGGTGATGAACGCGATCGAGGCCTCGCCGGACGGCGGTCGGGTCTGCGTGCGCGCATGGCCCGAGGCGGAAGGCGTGGTGCTGGAAGTCGAGGACGAAGGCACCGGCGTCGATCCGACCCTGCGGACGCGGCTGTTCCAGCCGCATGTGACCAGCAAGGTGGCAGGTGCGGGGATGGGGCTGTATCTGTCCGAGCGGCTCGCGCGCCAGCGCTATGCCGGCGGGATCGTGCTGGAGGACCGCGCGCCGCAGGGTACGCTGGCGCGCCTGCGGCTGGCGCCGCGCATCCCGGAGGACGCCGCCGATGCCCGCTGACGCTGGCGAACGCATCCTGCTGGTCGAGGACGACCTGCTGCAGCAGCAGCTGGTGACCGGCATCCTGGAAGGCGCCGGCCACACGGTCCTGCGCGCCGCTGGCATGACTGAAGCGCAACAGCATCTGGACGCGCCCGGCCTGGCCCTGGTGCTGTCCGATTACAAGCTCGCCGAGGGCGACGGCCTTGCGCTGCTGGGCCTGCTGCGTGAACGACGGCCGGAACTCAGCTTCATCCTGATGACCGCCTACGGCTGCATCGAGCACGCCGTCGAGGCGATCCGCAGCGGTGCCGACGACTATCTGGCCAAGCCCTTCGAGCGCGCGGCCCTGCTGCTGGCAGTGGACAAGGCCCTGCGCAGCCGCGCCCTGCGCGACGAGAACCGGCGCCTGCAGTCGGCGCTGTCGGAACAGGAAGGACTGGTCGATCTGATCGGCCGCGCGCCGGCCATGCAGCGCCTCTACCGGCAGATCCAGCGGTTGGCCCCGACCACGGCCACCGTGCTGATCGAGGGCGAGAGCGGCACCGGCAAGGAGCTGGTCGCGCGCGCCCTGCATCGGCTCTCGCGACGGGCAGCGCAGCCCTTCGTCGCGGTCAACTGCGCGGCCATTCCCGAAGGCCTGGTCGAAGCCGAGTTCTTCGGCGCCGAACGCGGTGCCTACACCGGTGCGCAGGCGGCGCGTCCCGGCTGGTTCGAGCAGGCCGACGGCGGCACCCTGTTCCTGGACGAGATCGGCGAACTGCCGCTGGCCCTGCAGCCCAAGCTGCTGCGCGCCCTGCAGGAGGGTCGGGTGACGCGGGTGGGCGGCAGTCGCGAGCAGGTGGTGGACGTGCGCCTGCTGGCTGCCACCAACCGTGACCTCAGGCGTGAGGTCGCCGATGGGCGCTTCCGCGAGGATCTGTTCTGGCGCCTCAACGTCGTCGGCCTGAGCCTGCCGCCCCTGCGCGAGCGGCGCGAGGACATCCCGCTGCTGGTCGAGCAGTTTGCCGCGGCCGCCAGCCGACGCCACGGTCTTGCCTTCGAGGGCGTGCCGCGGCCCCTGCTGCGCGCGCTGATCGCCCAGGCCTGGCCGGGCAATGTGCGCGAGCTGCGCTGCTCGGCGAGGAAGACGGCGACGCCGCGCCGCTCGCGGAAGCGGCGCCGCCTGCGGGCACGGCCGGCGATGGCGGCCTGCGGCTGCCCGAGGCCGGGCTCGACTTCGAGCAGCTGGAGCGCTCCCTGCTGCAGCAGGCGCTTGCCCGCAGCGGCGGCCAGCGCAAGCGCGCGGCCGGCCTGCTTGGGCTGTCGTACAAGACCTTCCTGTATCGGCTCGAAAAGCATGGGCTGGGCGCGCCAGACGGCGAGTGAGCGGCAGTCCCCATACCGGGCTCGCCAATCCCCAGCTGCGGATCGGACGCGAAGAGCAGCCCGCTGTGGAGCTGCAGTGCTTTGATTTACAAGGGTTTCGTGTTTGGCACGGAGACTGCTAAATGAGTGATGCGACGCCGATCCGGCCTCGCATCCGAACCACGACTAAGGAGAGTCACATGAAGCAGTTCCTGTCCGCCCCCTCCCTGCTCGGCCTGGCCTTCGCGGGCCTCGGTCTGCTCGCCAGCCTCGCGACAGCGCAGGCGAGCGGCCGCGATGTCGCCCAGGTCTATCTGCAGGCGAACGGTGCCGAGCAGCGCATCGAGGTTGATCTGATCGCGCTGCGGCCCGGCCAGAGTCGGCAGCTGTTCACCGATACCGGCCTGCCGGCCATCGTCAGCCGCGATGAGCAGGGCCTGAGCATCGAGGTGGCAGGCGAGACCCACGTGGTGCGCATGCCGAAAGTGATGCACCTGGCGGGCGATGCGGCCGCTGGCGACGGCGAAGTCCGCACCCTGGTCATCAAGCGCGATGCGTCCGAAGAGGGCGCGGAGCACGCCGACGCCAAGGTGCGGGTGATCCGCCTCGCCGGCGACGGTACGGTCGACACCGAGGATCTCGACGCCCTGGTCGCCCGCGCCCTGGCGGAAGCCGAGGCCGACGGCCTTGACCTGTCAGCGCCTGAGGGCGAAGGCCGCACGCTGCGCGTGGTGCGACGCATCGACGCCAGCCCGGCGAACTGAGGCAGGCGCGCACGATCATCCTGCTTCCGCTGTTCCATGGCCGGGCTCGCCCTGTGCGCTCATTCGAGCCGCGAAGCTGACGTCCGCACGCATCGATCTGGGCCGGAACGGTGCATCGAATGCGTGGTTCTGCGATGCGCTGCGCAGACCGCGGGCTTGCGTCCAGCGGCGCGAGGGTCAAGCATCGGCAGCCTCCTCCGCGTCCCGCGCGGAGCCGCCGCCAGCAGAAGTGCCCGCCATGTCCAGCCCTGCCATCACGCCCTCGGGGCGAGTCCACGCCGCCGCGCTGCACGCCTTTGTCCCCATCGGTGTGATCGCCTTGCTGGTGCTCGGCGTGCCGAAGGCAGCCCAGGCCCAGGCCAGCGGATGCTCCGATCTCTCGGCGCAGGCGCCGACGCCGCGCGTCGACTACTACACGCAGATCCAGCCGATCTGGGAGATCCGCTGCTCCAACTGCCACGTCAACTTTGGCAGCTCACCGTCGGCCGACCTGAGCCTCAACGAGGAAGATTCCTGGATCCAGCTGGTCGAGATTCCCAGCGTGCAGGTGCCCGGACGTCTGAGGGTGCAGCCAGGACAGGCGGTAGCGAGCTATCTGTTCGAAAAGATCAACTGCGACCTGCCTGAAGCGGGCGAGCGCATGCCCCGAGGGCGCACACCGATTCCCCTGGCCGAGCAGGCGCTGATCCGCGACTGGATCCAGCAGGGCGCGCGTGAGTTCACGCCGCCGCTGCTGTTCGGCGATGGCTTCGAGCCTGCCGCCGGTGTCGGCCGGCCCGCGCGCTGAGCCGATCTGCCGGCACCAAGACGGCCCACGGCAAGCCCCAGCCACCGCGACTTCCGGGACATTCGGCTAACGCGCGGGGCGCTATCGTGGGCGGCCTTCGATCCCGCCTGGAGAGCCCTATGCCCCGATCCTTACCCTGCCGCCATGCCCCGCTGGTGCTTGCGCTTGGCCTGAGTCTCAGTCTCGCCGCCTGTTCGCAGCCGCAATCCGATGCGCCCGCTGCCGCTGCGACCACACCAGCTGCCGCCCAGACCGCGGCGCCGGCAGCACCCGCCGAACCGGCGCGGCAGCTGTCCAGCCAGCACGGCGCGATCAGCGTCGGCACCGTCGCCAGCGGGCTCGAGAATCCCTGGGCGCTTGCCCATCTGCCGGACGGCCGCATGCTGGTCACCGAGCGACCGGGCCGCCTGCGGATCATCGCCACCGACGGCACGCTCTCCGCGCCCCTGGCCGGCGTTCCCGCGGTGGTGGCGGAAGGGCAGGGCGGTCTGTTCGATGTGGTGCCCGCGCCCGACTTCGCGCAGAGCCAGCGCATCTACCTGAGCTATGCCGAGCCGGGCGAAGGTCGCCTCGCCAGCACGGCGGTGGCGCACGCGCGGCTCACCGACACCGGGCTGGAAGACGTGCAGGTCATCTTCAGCCAGACGCCCAAGCTCGACACCCGCCACCACTTCGGCTCCCGCCTCGTATTCGACGGCCAGGGCCACCTCTTCATCACCCTCGGCGACCGCGGCGTGCGCCCGAGCGCGCAGGACCTGTCCAGCCACATGGGCGGCGTGATCCGGGTAAACCTGGATGGCTCGGTGCCGACCGACAATCCCTTCCTGGGCCAGGAGGGCGTGCTGCCGGAGTTCTGGAGCTATGGCCACCGCAATCAGCAGGGCGCAGCGCTGAACCCCTGGACGGGCGCGCTCTGGACGCATGAGCACGGGCCGAAGGGCGGCGACGAGATCAACATCCCGCAGCCGGGCAAGAATTACGGCTGGCCGATCGCCACCTATGGCATCAACTACTCGGGTGAGGTGATTCCCGAAGCGCAGGGCGAAACCGTCGAGGGCATGGAGAATCCGCACCACGTCTGGCCGGTCTCGCCGGGCGTCAGCGGCATGGCCTTCTACAACCACGAGCGTTTCCCGGCCTGGAAGCACAGCCTGTTCGTCGGCGCGCTGGCGCAGCGCGCGCTGATCCGCCTCACCCTGGACGGCGATGCCGTGACCGGCGAGGAGCGTCTGCTCGAAGACCTCGGCTGGCGCATCCGCGACGTGCGGGTCGGCCCGGATGGCGCGGTCTACGTGGTGACGGACGAGGTGCAGGGCCGCGTGCTGAAGATCGAGCTGGCGGGCTGAAATCAGGCCAAGACGCATGCCGCCAAAGGCCGCCTTCGGGCGGCCTTTGGCGTTCCTGAATGGGGCTGCGTCCACTGCCACAACGCCTGCGACCGCACGAGCCGCTCTCCCCCTGTGGGACATAGGTTGGGAAGAGGGGTGAGCTCGCACTCGCGCTCAGCCCGCTCGGCCCTACGCTGGCCTTGGCTAAGCAAGCTTCGCTCGTAGCCCTACGCCATCACGCTGCAGTGTGACCCGCCAGCACCGCTGCGGGTCCTGCAGGTCGGGTTCGAGGCTGATCTCGACCCCACCGAAGGCGCGCATCACCGCGATGTTGGTTTCGAGATGCGTGCTCGGGCGACAGGTAACGAACGCACCGCCACCGGCCAGCCAGAGCGGCAGCAGCAGTTGATCCGCCAGATGTTCGCCGACCGGCGCGCCGTGGGCGAAGTGTCGCTTGAACTCGCTGACGGCCTGCTGCGCGACTTCTTCCGAACTCAGGTCGATTCGCCCCAGCGAGGTGCTGACCTCGCAGGCGTGCTCGAACTGCGCGCGCAGCACCAGTGCGTTGCCGGGGCCGCAGCCTGCGCCCAGTTCGCGGCGCCTCAGCTGAGCGTTCGGCAGGGCGCGCTTCAGGGCATCGAGCTCGCGCTCGACGATGCGCGTGGGCAGCTGGCTGACCATGGCTTCGGCGACCAGCTCCGTGAGCGCGCCACGCTGATCCAGGGCCAGCGGCTGCAGCGGGCGCGGATCGATCGCGACCTCGATACTGCCGCCGCCGGCCGGAAAGAAACCGTGGCGTTCAAGCCTGAAGTCGATGGAGGCGCCCATGTCCCGCAGCACCGGCAGGAACGCGTGCTCGATGAAGTCCGCGCAGGGCGCCATCGGCACATGCGTGCCGCCCTCGATGCGTAGCTGGCTGCGGCCAGACGCCTGCAGCAGCGCGGGTAACAGCGTCTGCAGCACCAGCGCAGTGCTGCCGGCGCTGCCGATGGCGAAAGCGTAGTCGCCGGCCTGGATCGGGCCGGGGCGGAACTCCAGCGCGGTCGAGCCGATCGCCGCGCCTTCGACCTGGGCTGAGCAGACGCGTGCGGCGGCCAGCACGCAGGTCAGGTGCTGGCGCATCAGGCCAGGCTTGCGGCGGCCGGCGCGGATGTTGTGCAGTCGAACAGGGCGGCCACTGAGCATGGACAGGCTGAGGCTGGTCCGCAGCACCTGGCCGCCGCCTTCGCCCTGGCTGCCGTCGATGTCGATCGGAGCGCGCGCGTTCGCCTGCGAGTGGAGAGTGTCCATTGCGTGGATTCGGATTTCGTAGGGGGGGCTCAGAGCGTGTGAAAAGACCCAGACTCCTCAGTCGGCGGATGGATTTTTTTCCCATGCGCTCAGTCCGCCTGATTGTGCAGTCCATGGGAACGCAGCTCGCGATGATTCAACTGCCGCTGGCGCAGAACGCGAAACACGCGCCTGTCCAGCGTCAGCAGGTCCGGCTGCTTGAGGATGCCGGGGTCGAGCCGCCAGGCCTCGCCGAGGAGTACCACTTCCACCGCGAACCACAGGCCGCGCAGACGGCGCAGCAGGCGCTCCTCGCCATGATCCAGCAGGATCCAGTCCTTCGGCGTGGCCGGGGGGTGATGCGGCGACCGGGCTTGCCAACGCAGCAGTCCCGTCCGCGGATGCACGTACAGCCCCTCGACGCGATGGCCCC
>LNFM01006962.1_pt1 | contig 18155 bp, 18 predicted proteins | sample 596031 | NCBI WGS metagenome assembly LNFM01 (sample SAMN04254537, study PRJNA301005) | activated carbon metagenome | isolation source: dual media filters at the Ann Arbor, Michigan drinking water treatment plant | place: USA: Ann Arbor | reverse complement strand
GCGTGCAGGTCGTCGTCCGCGACAATAACATCGACCAGGCCCTGAAGGCGCTGAAGAAGAAGCTTCAGCGTGAGGGTGTGTTCCGTGAAATGAAACTCCGCCGCCATTACGAGAAGCCGTCCGAGCGTCGCGCCCGTGAGGCCGCGGAGGCTGTTCGCCGCGCCCGCAAGGTGGAGCGCAAGCGGCTGGAGCGGGAAGGCTTCTGATCCTTCCCGGCGCAGCGTTTCACCGCGCCGCCGGGAATTGGACCAACCTTCCCCGACGCCCGTCCTCCCCGGCGGGCCGTGACCCTGACAAGCCGGAGCAGCGCGGTGCGGAAACCCTTCCGCCAGCCGCCGCTTTGCGCTGCCCGGGGGCTTTCCGCATCGCATCCAAGCGCGTCTACTGCCCGCTTACGGCAGGGGCAAGGGCGATGGGCGGGCTGGGTGATGTGGAGCAGGCGCTGGTTGCGCGCGCGAAGCGTGTGCTGCCAGCCGGAGGCTTCGGAAATTTCGCGCCGGAGGTGATCCTGCGTGAAGGCCGCGGCGGCCGCGTGTGGGACGTCGCCGGGCGCGAATATGTGGATTTCCTGCTCGGCTCCGGCCCGATGTTCATCGGCCATTGCCACCCGGAAGTCACCGAGGCGGTGCAGCAGCAACTCGCCCGCGGCACCACCTTCTTCGCCAACAACGAACACGGCATCGCCCTCGCCGAGGCGATCGTCGAAGCGGTGCCCTGCGTCGAGCAGTTGCGTTTCGTCGGCTCGGGCACGGAGGCGGATCTCTATGCCATGCGCCTGGCCCGCGCCTTCCGCGGCCGTGACAAGATCCTGAAATTCGAGGGCGGCTACCACGGCATGAGCGACCACGGCCTGATGAGCCTGGCGCCGAAGCACCTGGCCAACTTCCCGCGCCCCGTGCCCGATTCGGCCGGCATCCCGAAATCCGTCGCCGATGACGTGCTGGTGGCCCCCTTCAACGATCTGGCGGCGGTGACGCGGCTGCTGGAACAGCAAAGCGAGGATATCGCCGGCATCATCGTGGAACCGCTGCAACGCCTGATCCCGCCCGTCCCGGGCTTCCTGGAAGGGCTGCGGGACCTCTGCACGCAACATGGCCTGGTGCTGATCTTCGACGAGGTCGTTACCGGCTTCCGCTTCGCCTATGGCGGCGCCCAGGCCTTCTACGGCGTGACACCCGACCTCTGCACATTGGGAAAAACCATCGGCGGCGGCTTTCCGCTGGCGGCGGTGGCGGGCCGTGCCGACATCATGGCGCATTTCGACCGCGCGCTGGTCGGCGATGCCGGCTTCCTGATGCAGGTGGGCACCCTGTCCGGCAATCCCGTGGCCGCCGTGGCCGGGTTGAAGACGCTGGAAATCCTGCGCCGCCCCGGCGCCTATGAGGGCGTCTTCGCCACCGGCCGCGCGCTGATGGACGGCATGGCCACGCAGCTTGCCGGGGCCGGGCTGCCGGCGCAGGTGGTGGGCGAGCCGCCGCTGTTCGACGTGGTGTTCACGGATGGCGAAGTGCGCGACTACCGCGCCACGCTGCGCGCGGACCGCGCCGTGCAGGCGCATGTGAACCGCGTGCTGCGGGAAGGCGGCATCCTGAAGGGCGAGAGCAAATACTACGTCTCGACCGCGCATGAGGCGCGGGATGTGGACCAGACGCTGACCGCCTTCGCCCGCGCAATGGCCACCCTGCCCGCGCCTGCGGGCTGAAGTTCCCGCCCGGGCTGGCCCGTCAGGTCAGCCCGAAATGCAGCGCCAGCGCGTGCATGTCATGCGCCGGAATTACGCCGCTGCGGCTGATATCCGATTCCTTGAGGTTCGGCACATAGAGCTGCCAGGCCTCCAGCACGCCGAGATCGGGCGGCAGCTCAGCGCCGTTGCTCACCTGGTATTCCTTCGCCCGTGCGGCGGCGCGGCCGGAGGCGGTGGTGGGTGTGGCGCTGAACTTCTTTTGCGGCGCGAACAGGCCCCAGAAGGCGCGACATTCATCCTTCAGCTTGATCTGCACAAAGTTGTCGAGGTCGTTCCAGTCGATGCAGACGGCGGACATGAAGCGCACCATCGCGCTCATGTCGATGCCATTGAGCTTGGCCTGCTGATAGCGGCCGAGCGCGCCCTCATAGTCTTCCTTGAAGGGCTTCACAGGCGACCACCAGGGGCTGATCCCCCATTGCGTCGCCTGCGCCTTGCCCGCGGTCAGCTTGAACAGCATGAAGTTCCTGGGCAGCGTCTCGACGCGGACGGAGGAGACCAGGAAGGCGCTTTGGTGCGAGGCCGGCAGATTGCCGAAATCGACCATGCTCAGCGACCCATTGATCATCCGACGCGTACCCCCTTACCGATGCTGACTTTCGCATGGTGCCGCGCTGCGAGGCCGCAGGCCAGATACGATTGCGGTACGATCAACCTCGGCTGCCTAGATCCAGCCGAGCGACCCCGCCAGGCTGCGCAGCGACAGCAGCATGATGACCACGCCGACCAGCAGCATCAGCCCACGCGCCGGCACGTGCCGCGCCACCAGGGCGGCGAAGGGCGCGGCCAGCACGCCGCCCACCACCAGCCCAAGGATCGCCTGCCACAGCTCCAGCCCGATGGCGGTGAAGAAGGCGGCGGTAATGGCCAGGGTGACGAAGAACTCGGCGGCATTGGTGGAGCCGATGGCGATGCGCGGCACATTCCCCCGCCCGATCAGCGTGGAGGTGACGATCGGCCCCCAGCCGCCGCCACCCGCCGCGTCCAGGAAGCCGCCGCCCAGGCCGAGCAGCGTGACCGGCCGGCCCGGTCGCGCCTCCGGCGGCCGCCACGCGCGCCACAGGATCAGCCCGCCCATGCCGAGCAGATAGGCACTGACCAGCGGCCGGATGATCTGCATCGGCAGGGCGGAGGCCAGCAGCGCCCCGGCAACGCCGCCCACAATGCCCGGCAGCGCCAATCGTGCCATCAGCCGCGCATCGACATTGTTCAGCCGCCAATGAGCGAGGCCGGAAGCACCGGTGGTGAAAACTTCCGCCGCATGCACACTCGCGCTGGCGATCGCGGGGTGGGTGCCGAGCGAAACCAGCACGCTGGTCGCAGTCAGGCCATAGGCCATGCCAATGGCGCCATCGATCATCTGGGCCACGAAGCCGACGGCGACGAAAAGCAGGAACTCGTCCATGCGGACCCTCACCCGGCTTGCGGTCTGGTGCGGGCGTTCCCTGTGAACCGGCCACCTGGAAGGGCGGCCGGTTCAAGCCAGGCCTACTTCTGTAGGCTCTGCACGATCTGCTGCGTGACCTTCTTGGCGTCGCCGAACAGCATCATGGTGTTGGGGCGGAAGAACAGCTCGTTGTCCACGCCGGCATAGCCGCTCGCCATGCCGCGCTTGACGAAGAACACGGTCTTGGCCCGCTCCACATCCAGGATCGGCATGCCGTAGATGGCGCTGGTCTTGTCGGTCTTCGCCGCCGGGTTCGTCACGTCGTTGGCGCCGATCACATAGGCCACGTCGGCATCGGCGAATTCGGCGTTGATCTCCTCCAGCTCATGCACCTCGTCATAGGGCACGTTGGCTTCGGCCAGCAGCACGTTCATGTGGCCGGGCATACGGCCCGCGACGGGATGGATGGCGTAGGAGATCTCGGCGCCTTCCTTCTTCAGCAGGTCGGCCATCTCGCGGACCACCTGCTGCGCCTGCGCCACCGCCATGCCGTAGCCCGGCACGATGATGATCTTCTGGGCGTTCTTCATGATGTAGGCGGCATCCTCCGGGCTGCCCGCCTTCACCGGCGCACGGTCCGCGGTGCCGGCACCAGGGCCGGCCGCACCGCCGGAGTCGCTACCAAAGCCACCCAGCAGCACGTTGATGATGCTGCGGTTCATGCCCTTGCACATGATGTAGGACAGGATGGCGCCGGAGGCGCCCACCAGCGCGCCGGTCACGATCAGCAGCAGGTTGCCGATGGTGAAGCCGATACCCGCCGCCGCCCAGCCGGAATAGCTGTTCAGCATTGAGACAACCACCGGCATGTCCGCGCCACCGATCGGGATGATCAGCAGGAAGCCGAGCGCGAAGGACAGCAGCGCGATCATCCAGAACAGGATGGGCGACCCGGTCGCGACGAAGCTGATCACCAGAACCAGCAGCAGCGCACCGAGCGCCGCATTCAGCATGTGCTGGCCCTTGAAGATGATCGGCGCGCCGGACATGCGCCCATCCAGCTTCGCGAAGGCGATGACCGACCCGCTGAAGGTGATGGCGCCAATCGCCAGGCCTAGCGACATCTCGACCAGGGACGCCGCCTTGATGGCGCCCGGATAGCCGATGCCGAAGCTCTCCGGCGAATAGAAGGCCGCCGCCGCGACGAACACCGCCGCCATGCCGACCAGCGAGTGGAAGGCCGCGACCAGCTGCGGCAGCGACGTCATCTGGATGCGCTGCGCCAGCACCGTGCCGATGGTGCCGCCGATGGCCAGGCCCGCGAGCACCAGCACGATGCCGCCCGCGCCCATGCCCGGACGCAGCAGCGTCGCGATGATCGCGATGCCCATGCCGATCATGCCGTAAAGGTTGCCCTGGCGGCTGGTCTCGGGGTTGGAAAGGCCGCGCAGCGCCATGATGAACAGGACGGAGGCGACGAGGTAGCTCAGCGTCGAAAGGGTCTGTCCCATGGCTCAGCTGCCCTTCTTCTTGAACATGGACAGCATCCGGCGCGTCACCAGGAAGCCTCCGAAGATGTTCACGGAGGCGAGCGTCACGCCGATGAAGCCGAAAATCTGCGCGGCGACGCTCTCGGCCAGGCCGGTGGCCAGGATCGCACCCACCACGATGACGGAGGAGATGGCATTGGTGACGCCCATCAGCGGCGAATGCAGCGCCGGGGTCACGTTCCAAACCACGTAGTAGCCGACGAAGCAGGCCATCAGGAAGATGGTCAGCATCAGCAGGAAGGGCTCGGCAGCCGCGGCGACGGGGGCGGCGACCTCCGCCAACTGCCGCGCATGCTCGGCGAGCAGCGCGGCGCGGTCGGAGATCGAGGCGGCCTCGATGGCGATCTGTTGCGGATTCATATCCTGGTTTCCTTCGGAAACGCCGGCCGATTCAGATCTCCGGGGCCTTCGCCCCTCCGATCATCGGACGGCCGGGTCGCAATTTTCCGGATGCTGCTCATGCTGGGAGTGAGGCGTGGACCACGGCCCCGCCGCGGGTGAGCTGCACGCCCTTTATGATGTCATCGTCTTCCTTCAGCACCGGCCTCGAAGCTTCCTTGTCCCAGAAGGTGGTCAGGAAGGTCAGCAGGTTGCGCGCATACAGCGCGGAGGAAGCGCCGGAAATCCGGCCCGGCCAGTTGCGGTAGCCCAGCACCTTCACGCCATTGTCCGTGACGATCATCTCGCCCGGCACCGTCGCGGCGCAGTTGCCGCCGGCGTCCGCTGCGATGTCCACGATGATGCTGCCCGGCTTCATGGAGGCGACCATCGCCGCGTTCACCAGGATCGGCGCCTTGCGGCCCTGCACCAGCGCGGTGGTCACCACGATGTCCTGCTTGGCGATATGGGCGGCCACCACCTCCGCCTGCTTGGCGTAGAATTCGGCGGAAAGCTGCTTGGCGTAGCCGCCCGCGGTCTGCGCCGCCTTGCTCTCCTCATCCTCGTAGCCGACGAAGGTGGCGCCGAGGGATTTGATCTCCTCCTTCGCCGCCGGCCGCACATCGGTGGCGGAGACCCGCCCGCCGAGGCGGCGCGCGGTGGCGATCGCCTGCAGGCCGGCGACGCCGGCGCCCATGATGAAGACATTGGCGGCCGGGATGGTGCCGGCGGCGGTCATCAGCATGGGGAAGCCGCGGTCGAAGGTGCTCGCCGCCTCCACCACCGCGCGATAGCCGGCCAGGTTCGCCTGGGAGGACAGCACATCCATCGACTGCGCGCGGGTGATGCGCGGCAGCAATTCCATGGAACACGCCTCGATGCCGAGCTGTGCATAGCTGTCCGCCATGGCGCGGTCGGCGCCCAGCGTGCCGATCAGGATGGCGCCGCGCGGGATCAGGGCGAGCTCATCGACCTCACCCTCCCCGGCACCCAGGGGGGCGCGCACCTTCAGCACCAGTCCGGCATCGGCCAGGGTGGCGGCCGCATCGGGCGTCACCGCCGCGCCGGCCTCGGCATATTGGCTGTCCGGAAACCCCGAGGCGAGGCCGGCGCCGGTCTCCACCGCGACGGTGCAGCCCAGGGCGATGAGCTTCTTCGCCGTCTCCGGCGTCGCGGCCACCCGCGTCTCCGCCCCTCGCCGTTCGCGCAATACCGCAACGCGCATGTATGAGAACCCCCCGAATGCTTCGATTGCGAAGTCGGCGCCATATGAAGGCGTGTTGCAAGTCTTGCAAGGACGCCATGTTCCGGCGGGCTGCGGATCGCCCTCCGGAATGGGTGGGAATGGGGATTGCAGGGACACCGGGCCGGCGCCCATCCTCACGCCATGCTGCTCCGCGACCTTCCCGATGGTTCCACCCTGGCGATCAGCCAGCCCATGCATGCGCTGGTCTCCGGCCAGCTCGCCCGCGCCTGGGGCGCGCCCGGATTCGCCGCCCTGGACCCGTTCGAGGATGTGGCGACCGCCTGCGCCCAGCATGATGTCGCCTGGATGGGGTGGGAGGTGGCGCCGACGCTGGATGCGGCCACCGGCCTGCCGCATGTCTTCCGCGCCGTCGGCGCCCGCCTCCATGCGCCGATGTGGGCGGCGGGCGTGACGCAGGCGCTGGCCTGCTGGGGGCCCTGGGTGGCGCTGCTGGTCAGCCGCCATGGCAGCCTGATCTATGGCAGCTACACGGACCGCCACCAGCTCGACCCAGCGGATGCTGAGGCCGTGGCGCGGTACCTGGCGGAGCAGGAGGCGGTGCAGCGCGACCTGGCAGCCCAGCTCGGCGCCGCCGCGGCGCAGGTCGAGACTGCCGGCGCGCTGGTGGCCGTGACGGATGCGCTGAGCCTGGCTGTCTGCGGCGGGGTCGAGACCATCGGCGGCGTCGGCCGCGCGCCGATGGCGGATGGGAGCCTGGCGGAGCTGGTGTTGCAGGAAGGCGCCGGTGTGATCTCCATCGCCCCCTGGCCGTTCCGCCTGGCGGAGGTGACGCTGGAGTGGCGCGCGCGCCGGCTGCCGGAGGGTGCACGCTGGACCAATGAAGCGACGATGCGCACGGACCTTGCCGCGGCGCCGGTGCAGGCCCTTTCCGCGCGGCTGGTGCCGGGCTGACAGGCGCCCCCGGTGCGGTTGGGCCGCGGATCAGCTATGCAGGGCGCCGATCACCCCGACTGAGGACCCCCCCTTCATGACCCTCCCCGGCCTTTCCCGCCGCGCATTACTCGGCGCCGCAGCCGCCCTGCCGCTGGCAAGCCCCGCTCTCGCCCAGGGCACCTGGCCGCAACGGTCCATCCGCATTGTCGTGCCCTTCGCCCCTGGCGGCGCCGTGGACATCACCGCCCGGCTTCTGGCGGAGCGGCTGCAGCCGATCCTCGGCCAGACCATCACGGTGGACAACCGCGGCGGTGCCGGCGGCAATATCGGCGGCGACGTGGTCGCGAAGGCGCCGAAGGATGGCTATACGATCCTGCTCGGCACGGCGACGATCCTGGCCGCCAACAAGTTCCTGTTCCGCCGCTCCATGCCCTTCGACCCGATCCGCGACCTCACCCCCGTGACGCGCGTGACCACGGGCACCGTGCTCCTGGTGGTGAACGCACAGCGGCCCTGGCAGAATTTCGCGGAGCTGGTGGCGGCGGCGAAGCGGGAGCGTGGCGGCATCACCATGGGCTCCTCCGGCGCCGGGACGGTCAGCCACCTGACGCTGGCGCGGATCAATGCGGCGGCGGGCATGGAGATCACCCATGTGCCATACCGGGGCGGCGGACCCGCCATCGCGGACCTGCTGGCCGGCAATATCGACATGATGTTCGACGTCATCCCGGCCCTGATGCCGCATGTGCGGGAAGGCCGCTTCCGGGCGCTCGCCGTGGGTTCCGCGGAGCGCGTGACCTATGTGCCGGAACTGCGCGAGGTGCCCAGCATGAAGGAGGTTCTGCCGAACCAGGGCATCGACATGCAGAGCTGGTACGCGGTCAACGCCCCCGCCGGCACGCCCGAGGCGGCGGTCACCCGGCTGCATGAGGCTCTGGTGCAGGTCGCACGCTCCGACGACTTCAAGGCGCGGATGGAGCCGCTGGGCTTCACCCCGGTCTGGGATGAAAGCCCCGCCGCCTATGGCCGCTACCTGCAGGAACAGGAGCAGTTCTGGAAGGGCCTGGTCGAGGCATCCGGCGCCACGCTCGACTGAACAGGTGGCGGACCGAACAGGCAACCGGCTGGCCGCCTGTCAGCGGCGTGCCGGTGCCAGGCTCGCCAAGTAGGCCGCCAGATTTGCCCGCTCCTCCTCCGCCAGGTGGAGGGGCGGCATGTTGGGGTGTGGCGCGGCCAGCAAGGCCCGCGCCGCCGCCAGATCCGGCAGGCCGGAGGCCAGCAGCACGAAGCTCGGCACGTCGCTGCGGCGGCCGGCCTGCGCGCTGGGCGCCACGTCGTGGCAGCCGCCACAATGCGTATCCGCCGTCCAGCGCCCCCGTGCCAAAGCCTCGTCGCCACCGCCGCCCTGCCAGGCGAGGATGCTGATGGCCAGCGTGGCGACGGCGAGGCCGGCCAGGGTGCCGATCCGCCGGGACTGGCGTGCCGCGCGCTTGGCTTCAGACATGAGACGAACTCCGTTTCGCCGAACGGCCCAGCGCCGGTCGCGCCCATGCCTGCATTCTGTTACGGAACCGCTGTGATCTTCCCTGATCTGGATCATGTGCCGTATCCGCCGGTCCTTCGGTGCGGGCCGAAGCGCGGCGCGGCTGGATGGTGCAGTCTGGGCTGATGGAGCATGTCACGACCCCCGCCTTCATCGGCTTCGTTTTTCTTCTTGCCGGCGCGGTGAAGGGGCTGATCGGGCTGGGCCTGCCGACCATCGCGATCGGCCTGCTGGCGCTGGCAATGCCACCGGCCGAGGCCGCGGGCCTGCTGGTGCTGCCTTCGCTCGCGACCAACATCCTGCAGGCCAGCGGCCCAGCCTGGCGCGCGCTGCTGCGGCGGCTATGGCCGATGCTGCTGATGCTGATCCCCGGCACCCTGGCGGGAATCGGGCTGCTGACCGGCGGCGGCGCGCTGGCGCTGGGCCTGCTCGGGCTGGCGCTGGCGGCCTATGGCGGCTGGGGGTTGCTGACGCCGCCCTTCCGGCTGGCGGATCGGGTGGAGCGGCTCAGCGCGCTGCCCGTCGGGCTGCTGGGCGGGTTGGTGACAGGCGCGACCGGCGTCTTCGTCATGCCGGTAGTGCCCTGGCTCGGCGCGCTGGGCCTGGCGCGGGATGCGCTGGTGCAGGCGCTCGGCATCGCTTTCCTGGTGGCGACCCTGGCACTGGCCCTGGCGCTGGCGCTGCAGGGCAGCTTCACGCCGCTGGCCGCCGGCCAATCCCTGCTCGCTTTGCCGCCGGCGCTGGCCGGACTGGCGCTGGGCAACTGGCTGCGCGGGCGCATCCCGCCCGCCCTGTTCCGCCGTGTCTTCTTCGCCAGCCTGCTGGCACTCGGCGCGCATCTTGCTTGGCGCGGGCTTGCCTGAGGGCGCGGCGGGCGCCACAGATCGCGCCATGCCAGACCCCGATTGCCGCCTGTATCTGATCACCCCCCCGACCCTGCCGGACCTGGCCGGCTTCGCCGATGCGCTGGCCCGCGCGCTGGATGCCGGCGACGTGGCGGCGTTGCAGCTTCGCCTGAAGGACGTGCCGGATACGGAGGTGCTGCGCGCGGCCGCGGCGCTGATCCCGGTGGCGCAGGCGCGTGGTGTGGCGGTGCTGATGAATGACCGGATGGACCTGGCGAAGGCCTCCGGCTGCGACGGCGTGCATCTCGGCCAGGGCGATGGCGACCCGGTGGCGGCGCGGAAGCTGCTGGGCGCGGAGGCGATGATCGGCGTCACCTGCCACGCCTCCCGCCACCTGGCGATGCAGGCCGGCGAGGCCGGGGCGGATTACGTGGCCTTCGGCGCCTTCTTCCCGACCGGCACCAAGGAAACCATGCATCAGGCGGACCCTGAATTGCTGGAATGGTGGTCCGAGATGTTCGAGGTGCCCTGCGTCGCCATCGGCGGCATCACCGCCGCCAACTGCCCGCCGCTGGTTCGTGCCGGGGCGGATTTCCTGGCCGTGGTCGGCGCCGTCTGGAACCATCCGGAAGGCCCGGCCGCCGGGGTGCGGGCGATGAACGCGGCGATCGCCTCGGCCTGATCCCACCCGGTACGAGACACGCGAGCATGACCCTGGTTTTCGAAACCTGCGACGTCTTCACCACCACGCGCCATGGCGGCAACCCGCTGGCGGTGGTGCAGGGCGCCGCGGCGCTGGATGCGGCGCTGATGCAGACGATCGCGCGCGAATTCAACCTGAGCGAGACCGTCTTCATCCTGGCCGAGGATGCCGCGACCGCCAGCGCCCAGATCCGCATCTTCACCACGGCCCGCGAGCTGCCCTTCGCCGGCCACCCCAATGTCGGCACCGCGGTGATGCTGGCGCGCCGGCTAGGGCTGGCCGGGGACCGGCTGACCCTGCACCAGCCAGCCGGGCCGGTCGAAGCCCGGCTGACCCGCGATACCGACGGCCTGGTGACGGCGGCCGAAATCACCGCACCGCGGCCCTTCGCCCTGCTGGGTGCGCTGCCCGCCGCCAGCATCGCCGCCTGCGCCGGGCTGACGGCGCTGCCGGGCGAGCCGGTGCTGGCCTCCTGCGGCACCCCCTTCGCAATCGCTGAACTGGGCGATGCCGCGACGCTCGCCGAGGCGGCGCCGGATGCGGCGGCCTTCCGGCGCCACCTGCCGGCGGAGCAGGCGGTGGGCCTGCTGCTCTATACAAGGATGGGCCCGGATCTGCTGCGGGTCCGCATGTTCGCCCCGCTCTCGGGCGTGGCGGAGGACCCGGCCACCGGCAGCGCCAATGTCGCCCTGGCCGGGCTGCTGCTGCATCGGCGCGGCGGGGAAAGCCTCACCCTGCGGGTGGAACAGGGCATCGAGATGGGCCGGCCGAGCCTCCTGGCATTGACGGCCGAGGCCACGCCCGATCGGGGCATCCGGGTCCGGGTCGGCGGGGCGGTGGTTCCGGTAAGCCAGGGTCGCCTCATCCTGTAAATCATTCCGCAACGGTCTTTGCGCGAAGCTTGAACGGATTATCATCGCCCCCGCGGCAGGATGCAGTCCGCACAAGACCAATGGGAACGCCAGACGGCGCCGCATCCGCGCCCCGACCAGGAGACCTCCGATGCTGCCCCGCCCGATCGCCGCGCTGCTGGCGATGTCCGTCCTGCCGACGCTCGCCCTCGCGCAGGATTTCAACCGCCGGCCCTCTTTCGGCACGGTCAGTCTCAGCGCCAATTTCGCGCCGGATCCCACGACGGTGAACGTGACCGCCGGCGGCACCCTGCCGGCGGAGCGGCTGGGCGGGTCGCAATGCGTCGGCTCCATCGCCAATGCGCCGGATGTGCGGCTGAACTACCGCGCCGGCCAGGGGCTGCCGCTGTACCTCTCGGCCGTGTCGCGCGCCGATGTCACGCTGGTGGTCAACCTGCCGGATGGCAGCTGGTCCTGCAACGATGACTTCCAGGGCACCAATCCGGGGCTGATCTTCCGTCGCCCGCAATCCGGCCAGTACGACATCTGGATCGGCCATTACGACCGAGGGTCCCGCGTGCCCGCGCAGCTCCGCATTTCGGAAGTGCCGCCCAACTGATTGAATGACGTCCGTCCCGGTCCGAAGGGGGCGCGGACGGGGAACGGATCGTCCTGCCTGCCGGCATCAGGTGGCGCTGAGGATCACCATGCCGATGGTCGTCACGATACGGGCGGCATCGGCCCAGTGACGCGGGCCGGAGAACCGGCCGGCGGAACGCCAGACACCAACGGCTGCGAGGATATTGTAGGGCACCGAGAAGGCGTAGCCGACGACCAGCGCCGCAAGCGGCTGACCCTGCATGATCAGGACGAGGAACAGCACGCTGGTCGAGAGGTTGACGGCCAGGCCGCCGATCACGGCCCACTTCCAGAAGGCATCTTCAAGCGGCAGATCCCCCCGCCAGAGGGCGCGGAGGCGTCTCATGATGCGAACAGGCCCAAGGGAAGACACCTCGCGGTTTCGGTTTGCCGGGCAGTGGCCTGGCTCAGGTTTGCGGCCATTTGCTCGAACGGCCTGGCTGGGGGTGGAGAGGCTACGCACAGCTTCTACCAGGGCAGCCTGGGCTCAGACACGGCTTCATCGGCCTGGTGACCTCCAGCGCAGCCGCATGGTCGCCTTGGCTATGCCCGCGATCACGCGCCATCAACTTCCCGAATGACCGTGTCCCTGTGGCAAGTGCCGTCGGTGATGACCTTCCCGCCGTTGCTGCTTCTGAGGCTTCATCCGCGCCCTTCCCGTTGGGTTTTTCAGGAGTTTCCTGACGGCTGCCGGCGCCTCCAGCCTCGTCCTGGCGGTGGCGGGCGCGGTGTCGGCGCTTGTGTTCTTCCTCGTCTTTCGTGGTGTTGTCCGGGCCTTCCGCTGCCTGCCCGGGGCGCCCAGCGCGACCGCCTGACGCATGGGAGTCGGACTTCGCCAGTTCCACCCCACATGCCAAGGCTTCCTACTGCGGAGGCCTGGCGCCCATGGACGAACTGACCTTCCACACCCGGCTGCATCGCCCCGGCAGCATCCTGGATGTGGGCGCGCATGACGGGCTACTGACCCTGCCGCTGTCCCGCCTGCCCGGCACCCGCGTGCTGGCATTCGAGCCGCTGCCGAGCGCCTTCGCCCGGCTGGAATCCGCCATCCGCGCCGATTACGGCGCCACTCCGCCGCATATCGAGTTGCACCCGGTGGCACTCGGCGCCGAGGCCGGCAGCCTGACCCTCTCCGTGCCCGTGCTGGACGGGGTGGCGCAGGAGCAATGGGCTTCCACCGCCAAGACCTATGAGGGCATCGGCTCCGTCACCGTGCTGCGGCATGAGGTGGCTGTGACCACCATCGATGCGCTGGGCCTGGCCGATCTGCAGCATGTGAAGCTGGATGCGGAGGGTTTCGAGCAGGAGGTGCTGGAAGGCGCCCGCGCCACCCTCACCCGCTGCCGCCCCGTCCTCAGCCTGGAGGTGGAGGAGCGCCACCGCCCCGGCAGCACGCGGGACGTGCCGGCGCTGCTGGCGGGCCTCGGCTACGAGACCTGGTTCACGCTGGATGGCGCATGGAACAAGCATGCCGATTTCGATGCCGCGACCATGCAGGTGGCCTCGCCGGACCCGGCGGTCTTCGCGTCCAGCGACCCCTACATCTTCACCTTCTTTGCCTGGCCGGCGGAACGCAGCGCGGCGGTGCGGGCGGCGCTGTCAGCCGGCTGAGGCGGGCGCCGCCAGCAGTTTCGGCGGCGGCGCCAGGGCCGCCGGCGCGGCGCGCGGAATGGCGGGCAGCCACAGCACATCCTCGATCTCGGTGGCGCCGCTCGCCAGCATCGCCAGCCGATCGAAGCCGAGCGCGATGCCCGATGCCGGCGGCATGCCGGACTCCAGCGCCGCCAGGAAATCCTCATCCACATCCCAGCCGGCCTCGCCGGTCTCCGCACGGCGCTGCGCCACGTCGCGTTCGAAGCGGCTGCGCTGTTCCACCGGGTCGGTCAATTCCTCAAAGGCATTGGCAAGTTCGAGGCCCGCCGCGAACAGCTCGAACCGCAGCGCGACGCGGCCATCCCGCGGGTCGCGCCGGGCGAGCGCCGCCTGGGGGGCGGGCCAATGGGTGAGGAAGGTGGCGCGGCCGCGGCCGATGGCAGGCTCGATGTAGCGCATGACCAGGCGGAAGAAGCCATCCTCCCAGCTATCGGAGTCCGGCACATGCAGGCGGGCCTTGGCGGCGTTGGCGCGCAGCTTCGCCGCATCACCCTCCCCGGTCGCGGCATCGATGGTGCCTAGGATGTCCATGCCGCGGCAGTGGCGGCTGAAGGCTTCCGCCATGGTCAGGCGTTCGAAGGGCAGCGCGAAATCGGCGGTGACGTCCCCCTGGCCGACCAGGCCGGGGCAGACGGAGCGCAGCAGCAGCTCCGTCTCCTCCATCATCCCGGCCAGCGTCATCCCTGGCGCGTACCATTCGAGCATGGTGAATTCGGGGGCGTGGTGCGGGCTGGCCTCCCCGTTCCGCCAGACGCGGGCGAGTTCGAAGACGCGGCCGGCGCCGCCCACCAGCAGCCTCTTGAGCGCCAGTTCGGGCGAGGTGCGCAGCCACAGCGTGCTGTCCTGGCCGATGCCGAGATGCGGGCGATATTCCGTGGCGAAGCCGCGCAGATGCACCTCCATCCCCGGGGCGGGGACAAGGCAGGGGGTCTCGACCTCCATATAGCCGCGGGACGCGAAGAACTGGCGGGTGGCGGCGGTCAGCGCGGCGCGGCGTCGCAGGAAGGGCAGCCGCGCGGCCAGTCTTTCGCGGGTCCAGGCGCGGCGTGGCGCTTCGGCGGCCATCGGAGCCTCGGGCATGGGCGCGGTCCCCCTTGTTGTGGCGTTGGGGTTGGGGTTTAGCAGGCCGAACCATGCCCCATCCCGCCGCCGATCGAAACCTTTCCCGCACGCTGCGCGATACCGCCGCACTGTCCGAGGCCGGGCTGCTGCCGCCTTCCGCCGACCTGGCGGGGCTGGAGGCGGTGCAGGCGCGCTACGCCATCGCGGTAACGCCGGCGATGGCCGCGCTGATCGACCCCACCGACCCGCGCGACCCGATCGCCGCGCAATACATCCCGGACCCGGCGGAGCTGGTCACGGCGCCGCACGAGATCGAGGACCCGACGGCGGACGCGCCCTTCACCCCGGTGCCCGGCGTGGTGCATCGCTACCCCGACCGCGCGCTGCTGAAGCCGCTGCTCGCCTGCCCCGTCTATTGCCGCTTCTGCTTCCGGCGGGAGGTGGTGGGGCCGGATGGCGGGCTGCTGAGCACGGAGCAACTGGAAGCGGCGATCGCCTGGTTCGAACGCACGCCGGCGGTGCGGGAGGTGATCCTGACCGGCGGCGACCCGCTGATGCTCAGCCCGCGCCGCCTGGCCTGGCTGCTGGAACGGCTGGCCGCCATTCCGCACATCGAAATTCTGCGGATCCATTCGCGGGTGCCGGTGGCCGATCCGGGGCGGGTGAATGCGGCGCTGGCGGCGGCGCTGACACTGGAAAAACCGCTTTATCTGTGCGTCCACGCCAACCATGCGCGGGAATTCACGCCGGACGCGATGGCGGCGCTGCGGCGTCTGACCGTGGCGGGGGTGGTGCTGCTCGGGCAGTCCGTGCTGCTGCGGGGGGTGAATGATACGGCGGAGGCGCTGGAGGATTTGTTCCGGGCGATGCTGCGCGGGCGAGTGAAGCCCTATTACCTGCACCAACTGGACCCGGCCCCGGGGACGGCGCGCTTCGAAGTGCCGCCGGAGGAAGGGCGGGCGCTGCTGGCCGAGCTGCGCTTCCGGGTCACGGGGCTGGCCTGGCCGACCTATGTGCAGGAACGGCCGAATGGCGGGGGGAAGGCGCCGATCGGGCCGGGATGGGCAAGTGGCGCTGTGGAAATTGCTGACCGGTAGAACCGACGGGCTTGGGTTAATCAAACGCTGGCAGCCGTTGCCGTGAGCCTCGATCTCCGACGGTATGAAGCCCAGCGCTATGATCCGCATAAAGTTTGAGTTATCGACGGCCACCGCGTAGACTAACGTAGCACCGTAACGACCGCCAGGATGCAAGCGTGAATCTATCTAGACAAACCCTCCGGGTTTACGCGGCCATAAGCAGCCTTCGGGAACACTCGAATGATGATGTGCTCGACGCGCTCCTCCCATTTCTGGTACCGCTCATTTCGGTCTTTAGAGGGAGAAAATTCGTACCACAAATGCTAGTTTTAGGCGTAAAGCGGACCTATGGCTGGACGATAACCGATGGCATAGCGAACGCATTTAGAGAACGTCTTTGCGCGAAAGGATTGCTTACACAAAGTGGTCAGGGGCAACAAGCCGCCTGGATCTGTACACCTCCTGAAAATCATAACAGGCCACCTGACGACGATGTCGACCATGGGGCACAGCTAAGCCTTGCCGCCCGAGAATTCAGCCAGTTTTGCGTGGAGAAGGGTGACTTATTCGCGATAGCGAAAAGCAGCGAAGAACTCGAAGATATTTTGATTCGATTCTTGGTTTCGCTTGATGCCTTTTCTAAGGAGACGATCATCGCGGAAGTACAAAACTTCCAGCGAAACGACCCCGGACTTGCCCCCCTTGAAGAACTTCCTGAAGGCTCAAGCGCTCTCGGCAGTAACGACAAATATCTCTGTGCGCGGTTCATTAAGCACCTATACGACCAAAATCTACCGTCCCTGGATTTTCTCGGCTCTTTGGCCAGCGTCGGCCTGCTCACCGAATTAATTCAAGATTTTCTCAAGCCTTCACACCTAGCGTCTCATTGCAACCTGACTATTTTTCTGGACGCGCCCATCGCGATGGAGCTTGTCGGCCTAGAGGGAAAAGCGGCACGCGAGGCTGCCGAATTGGTATTCAGCTCATTGAAGTCAATTGGCTGTCAGTTTGCGATATTACCGACGAGCTGCAAAGAAATCACGCGAGTGCTTTCGGGTTTGGAAAAAACTCATCCATCCGAGAGATTTGGTCCTATCCACAGCGCTTTTTTAAGTGGAGAAGTCGTCCCAGATTTTATTCACTTAGTAATGCTGGACCCAGAATCAGCACTAAAAAAATTAGGAATCTCCGTTCGACCAGTCTCACTGGACGACTACCCAAATCAACACCGCTATTTCCCAGGTGATCTTTATAATGACTTTGTGCCTGAAATTCGATGGCATTCAGATAGTGCCCGCCTTCATGATGCAGAGTGTCTGACGATCACCATGCGATTGAGAGAGGGAGTAAGCAACCGAGACCCGCTTGCGAACAAAATTCTCTTTGTCACCTCGAACCACCGCTTTGCTCTACAAGCCCGCAAATATTGCATTGCTAAAAACTTAATCCGCCCCGAACACTGCGGTCCAGTAATTCATCAAGCCGATCTTGCAACTGCTGGCTGGCTCCGCACCGGCTTTGGAGCGAGCAAAAATATTCCGCGCAGCCATCTTGTTAATGTCTGCGGTCAGATACTTAATGTCAAAAAGGAGTTTCCTCAGAGAGCCAGAGAAATAATTAGAAATAGCGATGAAAACAAACTCCGCCAGTTTGATCTCCTTATGCAGGATCAAAGGGCCGTGACGCGGTTGATGGACCGCGCTCACTCAAATGAAGATTTTTTTGCTGATGCAACTGCGGAGAAGCTTCTCAACGATCTGCTGCGAGCAACTACCGAAGAGCAAGAAAAAGAACACCAAACAAAGATCCGCGAGCTACTAACACAGCAGGAAAAAAACCGGCGTAAGTCGCGCGCAAGTCACGACCTTGAGCTCCGCGCCAGAGATGAGGAATTAGAGCGCCAGAGAAATATTATTGCTGCCTCACAGCAAGCGCTAGCAGAACAAGCAACTGAAGTTGCACGGCTCGCAGAGGAACGCGCGAAGGCTCGCCTATTAAAGTACACGGCAATCGCGGATGCGACTACAGCAGCCAACTTGCAAATAATTAAGGCTGAGCGTTACATTGCAGGAATGCTATATATCATGATGTTTCTCGGTATTGGAGGTTTGCTTTTAGCCAGTTTTGCTACAGCAACTCCCCATAGGGCGTTTCAGATTATCCCTACCCTTTTTAGCATTGGCGGAGCGTACTATTTAATCCAGGATTTTCGTTTGAAGCCGAAAATTCTTCTGGATGATTTAGTCCGTAGGTGGGCATACGCCAAACTTAGGGATGAGCTGTCCGAACGGGAAGTATCAGTGCCGACGGGCCTTTCTGCCGTAAATTTCTCGGCAGGCCGATTCGTGGTGCAGGGGAAGGTGGATCTAGGAATTTGATCCAAGCATGGGCCCCATGGCGCGATGACTGTCGCCCCAATGGTTGCCCCTGGACGCCCGCCGTTGTATCCGCGCCCCCACATTTCCACCGCTCATTCAGGACTACGCAACCATGGCGAAGATGCAGGCCAACCAGATGCGTGCCGGCATGGTCATCGAGTTCGAGGGCCAGCGCTACACCATCATCCGCCAGAACATCATGA
>LNFM01014161.1_pt1 | contig 18157 bp, 16 predicted proteins | sample 596031 | NCBI WGS metagenome assembly LNFM01 (sample SAMN04254537, study PRJNA301005) | activated carbon metagenome | isolation source: dual media filters at the Ann Arbor, Michigan drinking water treatment plant | place: USA: Ann Arbor | reverse complement strand
TGTATTAATCAAGTGGTGCATCTAACTGGCCGAGTATTTTATTGAACTCATCTTGCGAATAATAATCAATAATGATCTGGCCGCTTCCGTTTCGACTATGTTTTAGTTTTACCCGGGTGCTGAAATGCGATGCTAATTTATCCTCTATTCTTTGAAAGGCGGGAGGCAACTGGCTTTTTGTTGGTTTTTTAACACCACCGCCGTCTTTGTAGAGATTCCGAACCAATGCTTCGGTTTGGCGAACGGATAACCCTTTGTCTTTTATTTCTTTGAAAATGAATAACTGCTTGTCAATCGTATCAACATTTATCAATGCTCTTGCATGCCCCATACTCAATTCACCATTTCGTACTGCTAACTGAATATCGGGTGGTAGTTTCAGTAAACGGATGAAATTAGCAACGGTACTTCTGTCTTTGCCCATTCTTTCTGCTACTTGCTCTTGTGTGTAGTCCAATTCTTCCATCATCCGCTTATAGCTAAGCGAAACTTCCATGGCGTTTAAATCTTCCCGTTGTAAATTTTCCAGTAAAGCTAATTCCAGCAACTGTGCATCATTAGCCTGACGAACATATGCCGGGATATCTTTTAAGCCAGCCAGCTTAGAGGCTCTCCATCTTCTTTCTCCGGAGATCAGCCGATATTTTCCATTGGCCAGTTTTGAAACTGTAACGGGTTGAATAATATCATGCAGCTTTATAGATTCTGCTAGTTCTTGCAATGCTTTCTCATCAAAGTCACGACGTGGTTGCTTTGGATTAGGTTCAATATCATCAACCGAAACCCGGTTAGTACCTGTTGCATTTTCTACCACATTTGTTTTTAATGTGCCACTTGTAGTTTTAAGATCTGCATCAATATTTTGTAATAAAGAACGTTGGGAGTGGTCATTTAAAGTTTGTTGTTTGTAGTTTACAGTTCTTAGTTCAGCGTAACATATTGCAGTTTATCGATTTTTACAAAACAATGAAATACAAACTATGAACCTACAACTCCAATATTCTTTCTTCGTTTTTAATCTTCGTCAAATCATTTTTCTGGAGTATCTCTTTTGCCAGGTTCAGATAATTCATAGAGCCCTTACTATTGGCATCGTAGAGTATTACTGGTTTTCCGGCACTGGGAGCTTCAGCTAATTTTGCATTACGGTGGATGATAGTACTGAATACCATATCCTCAAAATGCCGGCGAACTTCACTTACTACCTGGTTGCAAAGACGGAGGCGGCCATCATACATCGTCATTAATATTCCTTCAATAACCAAAGCAGTGTTTAACCGGCTTTGAACTATTTTAATTGTGTTTAATAATTTGCCCAATCCTTCCAGTGCAAAAAATTCGCATTGAACAGGCACTACTACAGAGTCTGCAGCAGTTAAAGCATTTACAGTTATTAAACCAAGTGAAGGGGAACAATCAATAACAATAAAATCATACTCATGCCGGATTGCTTCTAACTGGCTTTTCAACACCATCTCCCGGTTAGGATAATTGATCATTTCAATTTCCGCACCTACAAGATCAATGTGGGAAGGAATAAGGTCGAGATTAGGAATTTCTGTTTTTAAAATAACATCTTTTGCTTTGGCTTTGGGTAATATTGTGCAGATCAAATCCAACACCAGTTGTACTATTAGCCTGTGGGTCACCATCTACGAGCAGGGTTTTATATTCCAGTACAGCAAAGCTTGCTGCCAGGTTGATGGCTGTAGTAGTTTTGCCAACGCCACCTTTTTGATTTGCTACACCGATTATTCTTCCCATTTTGCCGAATACTCCTTGTAATGATTAAATGTTAGTAGTAAAATTGCCGCCTGAAAGCAAGAACGCAAAATTAAGTTTTGCCCATTGATCGGCATTCTGGCAAAAATAAGTGTTCAGCAAAACAATGCCTATAATTAATCTTTCACGGCTTAATTTTGTTAGTTATATATGCGAAATACTCCTTTTTGGTGGGTGCTGCTCGGTTTTATGGTACTCCTTGATATTTATTTTTTCCAGGCACTAAAATTAGTTTCTCAATCCGCAGCTCCAAAAACCAGAGCCATCATTTATACCGTGTATTGGGTGCTCTCCATAGGAGCAATATTAATGCTGATAGCACTGCCATATATTAGTTTTGACAGGCAGGCAAAATTTGCCCGAACTGCCATTTTCTCTGTTATTGCAGGTTTGTTTTTTGCGAAATTGATAGCTTCACTTTTCTTTTTTATAGACGATATACGGCGTGGTGTACAATGGTTAGTGGGCAAAATGAGTACTGATAAACCTGTGCTTACCGGGGTTGGCGAAAAGGAAGGGATAACCCGTTCCGTATTTTTAAGCTGGGCTGGTATGGCAGTGGGTGGTGGATTATTTGGAACATTGGTGTACGGGTTTGGCAACAAGTACCGCTACCAGGTCAATAAAACGAAGCTCACCTACAACAATTTACCTGTAGCATTTAAAGGGTTGAAAATTGTTCATATCTCCGATATACATTCCGGAAGTTTTACAGATAAAAAAGCGGTGATAAGAGGTGTGGAGAAGATCATGAAACAACAACCCGATTTGATTCTTTTTACCGGAGACCTGGTAAATAATGTGGCTATTGAAATGGAAGACTATATGGATGTGTTTGATAAGCTGAAGGCGCCGCTCGGTGTTTATTCAACCTTAGGTAATCATGACTATGGTGATTATGTAAGTTGGGACAATGAAGAAGATAAAAAACTCAACCTGGAAAAAATGAAACAAGTGCATGCTGCGTTGGGCTGGAAATTATTGATGAATGAACATGTTGTGTTAGAAAAAGGAACCGATAAAATTGCATTATTAGGGGTAGAGAACTGGAGTTCAAAAGCCCGTTTCCCTAAATATGGAGATTTGAAAAAAGCTTATATGGGTGCGGAGGCCTATCCATTTAAAATATTAATGAGCCATGATCCCTCACATTGGAAAGGGGAAGTTTGCGAAAGTTATAAGGACATTGACCTGATGCTGGCCGGCCATACCCACGGCATGCAATTTGGCGTTGAGCTGCCTGGCTTTAAATGGAGCCCCGTGCAATATGTGTACAAAGAATGGGCAGGCTTGTATAAGAATGATGCGCAACGTTTATACATCAACCGGGGATTTGGCTTTATCGGTTACCCGGGAAGAGTAGGTATTTTGCCTGAGATCACTGTTTTAGAACTTTCCTGATAGTAATAGCTTAATCATTTCAATATTTTATTGAATAATTCGTTTGGAAACAGCGAATTGGCTGTTAAACTTTTTTTTAACCCGTAAGTCTCAACCGGGATTATAAAGAACATTACCCCGGGAAACCAGCATACGACTGCCCGATGTTAAAAAGATTATCAATACTGCTGATATTTATCATGCTGTGTGCTGCCGCATATCCGCAAGGCAACACCAAGGATACTGCTATTATTTCTACCAATGATATTTCATTTATAGATACCACTATTGATTACGACGAACTCTTTAGAGATTTTGACGCATTTATGGATTCAATATTATCGCCGAGAAGTTTTTTATTGATCAGTGCCTCTGTTACCAAAGGCTATTACAATTTTCTTAATAAAACAAACTTATCTATTGATGCTTCAAAAAGGCTTACCTATTCTCCCACCATAGGCTATTATCATAAAGGGGGGCTTGGAATAACCGGAACAGGCTATATGGCAAATGACGAAACGAGTATGAATCTATACCAGTTTGCTATTTCTCCTTCTTATGATTATTTACAAAACCGAAATATGGCAACTGGTATTTCATACACCAAATTTTTTACCAAGGATTCGTTGCCTTTTTATACTACGCCAATTCAAAACGAAGTTTCTGCATATTTCACTTACCGCAGTTGGTGGGTTAAACCAATGATAGCCTTTAGCTATGGATGGGGAAGTCGTACAGATTATACGGAAAGAGAAACTTCCATACAAGATTTGCGGTTGCGAAGAAGAGGATTTACTTATGTAAATACCGAAGAAACGGTCAGCGATTTTTCAATCATGACGTCTCTTCGCCATGATTTTTATTGGCTGGATGTGTTGGGTAAAAAGGACCATATCCGCTTTACGCCGCAAGTTTCGTTTACAAGTGGTACACAAAAGTTTGGCTTTAACCAATCAAGTGGCACCTATGTAACCAACTTAAGAACGGCAAATAATGTATTGTTTAATTCGGAGAATGTGTACCTGGATGACGAACTAAAATTTCAACCACTTTCACTCAGTTTATTTTTACGGGGAGAGTATTCAATCGGCAAGTTCTTTGTGCAGCCTCAATTGCTATTCGATTATTATTTTCCGGCAACCACCAATAATTTTAATACTCTCTTCTCGTTCAATGCGGGGTTTATTTTTTGATTTTAGAAAACCTTCACATTTAACTTACAATAAAGGAGTACTTAAACTGTTTCACAGGTTGCGATGAATGAGTAATATATTTTATTTAACAACGGCTCAAGGTTACTGGCACTAAACTTGAAATTTTTGTCCGGCTTTTAAACAATTTAAAAACACACAAGTATTTCGCTTCAATAACCATTTTACTTCTAAGTTGAAATGAACTTTAACCCGGCGAATACATGTGTAAAATTATTAAAACAATAAACGCATGAAAACAAGACTCCTTACGCTGTTCGCAGCATTGTTACTCACCCAGGCTGTTATGGCCCAGTTTCACATCGGTATTAAAGGGGGTGCCAACGTTACTAAAGTAGATGGCAAATCTTTTAAAGACGAATTCAGGTATGGCTATCATCTTGGTGGTTTTGCAGAAATTCGACTGGGTAATAAGTTAGTTCTGCAGCCGGAAGTTTTATTCAACCAATATTCAACAAGGTTGGATAGTAATTACAAAAACATTTACGAGGATGTGTTTAGTTCCAACAGTAACATAAAGCTGAACTATCTTTCTATTCCAATTCTCATCAATTACAAATTGATTGGCAGCTTTCTTTCATTACAGGCAGGTCCCCAGTTTGGTGTGTTAATTGACCAGAATAGAACAACTTTACAAAATGGAGGAGATGCATTTAAGAAAGGCGACTTGTCGATGTTGGCTGGTGTGCAATTTAAAGTAGGTCCCATGCGAATTAATGGCCGCTACGTAGTTGGCTTAAATAATATTAGTGATTTGCCGGATGATGATAAATGGAAAAATCAGGGATTCCAGGTTTCTGTAGGATTAGCGTTATAGAGAGACTTTTTCGTATAAACCCTTACCTGCCAGCTACATAGTTTGGCAGTTTTTTTATGACGGCATGAATCTTGGCAATACTGATTTCCCGTTATACTTTTATCGCCCCTTAAAACAGAAATGACAGATTGTCTAAAGAAGATTATGGATATAAATATTGAAAAATTTTTGCTGCGCACTGAAGATGAGATGGATTTTATGCCGATTATTCCGTTGAATGAAACTGACCAGGAAGACCCCAATGGCATAGAAATACCCGATGAACTACCCTTGTTACCACTGCGAAACACAGTTCTTTTTCCCGGTGTTGTATTGCCAATTACGGTTGGCCGGGATAAAAGCATAAAGGCTGTAAATGAAGCTTACAAGACTGACAAACTGATAGGTGTAGTGGCACAAAAGGACACAAATGTAGAAGACCCGGAAGTAAAAGATCTGGAAAGTATAGGCACGGTTGCCAAAATTGTAAAGCTGATTAAAATGCCCGATGGCGGCACCACCATTATCATACAAGGTAAAAGCCGTTTCCTTATTGAATCAATTGCTGATGAAGAACCCTACTTCAAGGCTAAAATAAAAAAGCTACATGAAGAGGAATCACCAAAAGATGCAGATTTTGATGCGTATGTAGCCAATATTAAAGACCTGGCGGCTGATATTGTTCAGCTATCACCTAATATTCCAACAGAAGCTTCAATTATTCTCCGGAATATTGAAAGCCCTGCTTTCCTCATTCATTTTGTTTCGAGTAATTTAAATACTGACATCAAAGACAAACAACGTTTGCTGGAACTGAATCAAATTCGCCAACGGGCCGATTTACTGATGCAGCTGTTGCAAAAAGAATTACAGTTTGCTGAATTGAAGAATAAAGTAACTACTAAAACAAGAACAGAACTAGACAAGCAACAGCGGGAATACTTTCTGCAACAGCAGATGAAAAGTATTAAGGAAGAATTGGGTGGTGATAGCAATTCACAAGAAATAAAGGAAATGCAAAAAAAAGCGGAAGCCAAAAAATGGCCAGCTTCTGCAAAAGAAATGTTCAAGAAAGGAATTGAAAAATTGGAAAGAATGCATCCGAGCACTCCCGATTTTTCAGTCGTGTATAATCATCTTGATTTGATGCTGGAGCTTCCCTGGGAAGATTATACCGAAGATCATTACGATTTGAAGAAAGCTCAAAAGACTCTTGATACGGATCATTATGGAATGAAGAAAATTAAAGAACGTATTTTAGAATACCTGGCAGTATTAAAGTTAAAAGGCGATATGAAAAGCCCGATACTTTGTTTTGTTGGTCCTCCCGGTATTGGTAAAACTTCATTAGGCCGCAGTATTGCGAATGCTATTGGAAGAAAATATGTTCGTCTTAGCTTGGGTGGCTTGCATGATGAAAGTGAAATAAGAGGACACCGCAAAACTTATATCGGTGCTATGCCGGGCCGAATCTTACAATCCTTACGGAAAGTAAAATCATCTAACCCGGTAATGATATTGGATGAAATAGATAAAGTAGGCAGCGATCATCGTGGCGATCCTTCTTCTGCATTATTGGAAGTATTGGATCCTGAACAGAATCATACTTTTTATGATAACTATCTGGAAGGTGAGTATGATTTAAGCAAAGTATTATTTATTGCAACCGCTAATAATTTTCAAAATATACAGCCTGCTCTAAGAGACAGAATGGAAGTAATTGATCTGAGCGGTTATGCGGTAGAAGAAAAAGTGGAAATCGCAAAGCGACATTTATTTCCTAAGCAGAAAGAACTGCACGGATTAAAAAGCAGTGATTTTAAGATCAGTGATAAGGTTTTGGAAAAAGTAATTCAGGATTATACCAGGGAAAGTGGTGTACGAGAACTAGATCGCCAATTAGCTTCTATTATGCGTTACCAGGCTAAGGAATTGGCTTTTAAAGGAAAGCTCAAAGCGAATTTAACCGCTGATGATATTGAAACAATCATTGGTAAGCCAAGATACAGCAATGATATTTATAAAACAGCGAATATGGCTGGGGTGGCTGTAGGTCTTGCATGGACTTATGTTGGAGGTGATATACTTTTTATTGAAACAAGTTTGAGTGATGGTAAAGGCGAATTGCGATTAACAGGTAACTTGGGAAATGTAATGAAGGAAAGTGCAAGCACAGCATTAAGTTATTTACAAGCCAATGCAAAAAAGTATAAGCTGGATGGAAAACTCTTTGAAAAGAAGAACATTCATATTCATGTACCAGAAGGAGCAGTACCAAAAGATGGACCGAGTGCTGGTATTACTATGATGACAGCCATTGCTTCTGCATTAACTGGTTACCGGGTGAAACCTTTTTTAGCAATGACGGGGGAGATAACATTGCGAGGGCAAGTATTACCTGTAGGCGGGATAAAGGAAAAAGTATTGGCTGCTAAAAGAGCCGGTTTAAAAGAAATTATTCTTTGCTCCCAGAATGAAAAAGATGTGGAAGAAATAGAGCCTGCTTTTATTAAAGGGATTAAATTTCATTACGTAAAAACAATGAGCCAGGTGTTGGAGATAGCATTGGTGAAATAGTGTAATGCTGAAAACTAGCCGCTGATAATATTATACACTTCGAATGCTTCGGCAAATTCGTTATTGCTTTGCACTCCCCGCACTTTGGCTAATGAGCGGATAAAATCTTCCTGCATATAATTGCGATGCGATTGAGACTGATATAATTTAACAGCTTTTACTTTTTTATCAACCTCTTTTAAAGATAATTTTATAAAAAGGGTAGGGCTGAAATGTTTTTGATTCCACGGAAGTTCATAACCAAGCAGGGAACTATTTTTAAAAGCCCGTAATGCTTCATTGTGTATTACCTGGTGGTCTTGATGAATATCGGATTTGCAAGGAATAAAAATAAGGTCAGGCTGAATATATTTATTGAGGCTGACCAGTTCTTCTAATATTTCCTGTCTTTTTTGTGAGAATTCTCTTACCTCAAAATTGTAAAACATTAACTTGCCTGCATCCATTCCCAGTTCTTTCACGGCAGCCTTACATTCTTTTTCTAAGGTATCTGCTGCTAAACCTGCTGGTAATGATTTTTGGCAAGATGAAAATGCTGCATAATGAACTTCTCTTCCCTTACTGCAAAATTTTGCAATGCTGGCCCCGCATCCCAATTCACCATCATCTGTGTGCGGTGCCAATATCAGTATTTTTTTAGGGTCAAACATGTGCAGTTGGCAAAACTAATCATTAAGTTTCCGTAAACGAAATAGTTGTCTTTATTTTCCTTCTTCTTTATATTCTGCGGACTGAGACTGAGCTTCTTTGATTGCTTGCTGGCGAACGAGTTCAGTTAGTGTGGATTCTAAGCGACGAATCCTTGCAAACATTTTGAGTATAATGAAAATGAAAAAGAAGATGCAAATGTAGAATAGGAGGTCAGCACCTCGGCCCACTCCCATCTTACGGGCAATATCGTTGGTGTATTCGGGAAATAGAATGAAAAAAATAGCCATCCCCGAAAAGATAGTTAGTATAATCAGGTCGAAAATGGCACTGCGCAGCCGAACAATGTAAAAAAACATAATAACAACTACGGCGGCTATCAGTAAAATTTGTATTCCATTCATTTGAAAACTTTATTTAAAAGTATGTCAAAAAAAATACGGAAACTACTCCATATTGTCTGTCCCTTTTGCCGGGAGTAATCAGTATACAAAACATTTGCTGGGGCTTCTATATACTTTAATTTGTTCTTTTTTATCTGCGAAAGTATTTCTGTAGCATGCGCCATTCGATTTTCCCGAAGTTGAATTTTTTTCGCTGCTGCAATGGTCATTACCCGCAAGCCATTATGTGCATCGGTTAACAGTAAACCGGAAAAGAAATAATTAATATAACGGGCTAGCTTTAATAACCTTTTTCTTTTACCGGGCATATTATGTACAGAGCCTGTCATAAACCTTGAGCCGAGAACAATATCTGCTTTGGTTTCAATTAAAATTTGTAATAGTTCATTAATATTAGTTGCGTCATGCTGTCCATCTGCATCAAAAGTTACTATATACGCTGCATTTTTTTCCAGCGCAAAACTAATCCCGGTTTGTAATGCTGCCCCTTGACCAAGATTAACCTTATGCCGGATAAAAAAAGCGGAAGCCGTGGGAACAAAAGACTTTAGGTTTTTAGCAGAACCATCATCAACAACCACTGGAGTATATCCATGTGCCAGTAATTGTTGAATAACTAGTTGCAAGGTTCTGCTTTCATTGTAAGCAGGCACCACAATAAAAACGGATTTTGTATTAATGAGGTTTGACATAAACAGTATAAAAGTAGAACCCATTATGGTAACCAGCAACTTCTTTGTTCGGATTGGTGAGAAAGGGTTGAAAGTCTGCTAAGACATCGCTACGTAAAACAACCAGTATTATCGTAGGCGTATTTGTATTTATCTCAGCGAGTTTATTAAGAGTGCCAATGTTTTTCATTTGGGGGATACGGCTGTAGATGCTTATCCTATTATTTACATAGTCAGATGATCCGGCGAGCACAACATTATTAACGGAATGTTTTTCTTTAGCCTTTTGTATCGTTGCTTCTGCATATTGCTGAAGATTGTATTCAATTTTCCAGCTTGGAGTTTCTTTATTGAAATTAATGATACGGCTTGCACTAAATAACATTCCACGGAACATGTCAGGAAGCATGAACAAAATACCAATAAGAAATGCGTATTTAAAGATTTTGACTGTTCTTTTGCAATAGTAGCAAATAAAAAAACTTAATTGGATCAAAAGGACCGGAAGTCCGTAGTAACGGGCTTCCTGCACATACGTCCAATAGCCATCTTCTTTTTCAATATTTAATGACAAAGTTGCCAGTAAACCGGTTACTGCCATCAAAACAAAAATTGTTAGATAAATAAAAATAGCAGTGAGAGTTGAGTTTTTAAAGCCTTTTTTAATGATTATTCTAAAACTCCAGACTATAAGCAGGAAGCTTATAGCAATATGAATCAGCTGAAATATTCTATAAATAAATGTTGCTATATTGTAATTATTAAGCGTAGTAAGTCTTATAATATCCGGATTAATAATTGCTGATGGAACAGCAGGGTAAAGCGACAGTAAATTTTCAGGAAAAAAGCCGCGGTTTGGCTGCGTAATATAAACGGCAGAACCACCTGTTATTTTTTGATATACTAATAATGCGCCGATGGAAAAAGCTAAAGTAAGAAATGAAACTATGCCTGCATTCCTGATAGTTGTATTGCTGTTTTTCCAGCCCGTTAGAAATAAAAGTGAAGGTAGGATGAAGATGATTGGTATGTATAAATATTTTGTACTTCCACAAAGTAAAAGGGAGAAAATTAAACCAATAGTTTTTAAGACACCCAGTTTGTTGCTTTTTAAAAGGGCCAGGAAAAAATAGACTCCAAAAAGAAAAGCAGTAATGGCAACAGCGTCTGACGATGGCTTGCTATAAAAGGAATAAATTATAAATCCAGTAACTAATGTGTAAATATTAATGAGATAAACGGGCAGGCCAATTGTGCGGAGTATAGCACGGGTAACAAAAACGAGTATTGCTGCGAAAAAGATATCTATTGCAAGACCTGCTGCTATATAATTTTGATTAAATAATGAGTAAAATGGAGAGTACAAAAAAGAGTAAGCAGGGGGCCATTTTATCAAAGGTTCATAAATTACTTCCGATAAATTGCCGGGCATTGAAAAAGCAAGACTAATTCCATGACCTGTAAGTAAGTTTTGTGCTGCAAGTATTTGATTTGATCGGTCAGATCGGATATTAAAAAGGTAGCTAAGTTGGCTTATACGTCCCGCAAATATTACTAGTATTACAAGCACACTCGCTGTTTTACCAGATAAAACTGTTTTTAATTTATTTGATAGCAAGCTATACATAGATGATACGAAAATAATGCTATTATTTGCTAAAAGCGACATTGACAAAACTGTGGACTCTAGTGTAAGTTACCTTTCGATAGTATTGGCAGATAAAGTAATAGTATAGAAATAAAAATTTTTAAACTGTCCTGAAAAAGTGTAATTTTTTTCTATAAGGGATGAGTTTGATTTTATAAATGAATTTTCATCCAGCACAACCAGCAACAGGGCATTTTCTTTCGTGCCTAATAATTTTGGGGTGGGTATTTTGTCTGTTTCCTGCAATATCGGGATATGGCTGTATAAGCTAATCCTGTTGTTGAAATAATACGATGAGCCTGAAACGATTGCTTTTTTGAGGGAATATTTTTTCTTCTCCTTCCTAATTATTGCATCTGCGTATTGCTGGATTTTTAAATCGGATTGCCAGCTGTATTCTTCTTTACTAACATTGGCTACTCTCTTTGTTGTAAATATTGCTCCCCGAAATAGTTCTGGAAGTAAGGATAAAAGAAGAAAATAGAAAATAATTTTTGTTAGTTTATCACCTCTTCTTTTATATACCTTGTAAAAAACGAATATGCCGATGTGAATTAAAACATTAGGAAGGCCATAGTATCTGGGTTCTTGTATAAAGGTCCACCAATTGCCCGGCATATCTTCTGCTTTTGCAACTCGTAAAGACAATACTGTCAGCAGTAAAATCGTAGCCATAGAAATACCTGCTGTCAAATAGAAAAAATCAGCAGGCAATGAAGTTCTCTTAAATTTCGTTTTTACAAATTGGCGAATTAAGCTAGCAGCTAACAGTACTAAAGAAAGAAAATAGATAATCCGGAATATGGATAACACCCGGCTTTCAATTGTTGGCGAACTAAACAATAGCCCAATGGTGTCTGGTTTTACAATAGCCGCCGGAATGAGGGGATATGCTGAAAGAAGATTTTCAGCAAAGAACCCAACGGGTGCGTCACTTACATAAACAGTATCGCCACTTATGCTTTTTTGATATAATAATACAGCCGAAAGACCAATTGCAAGAATCAACCCAGATAATAATCCTGCCCGAAGCTGTATTTTGTTTTTATCAGTAAAACCTTTATATGCAAGAAATAGCGGTACTACAAATACAGCCGGCATAAAAAGATATTTCATAAAAGCGCAGCCGAAAAGAAAGAATGAAATTAGTAATACGGCTTTCGATAACCGCAGTTTGTTTTTTATAAAAGCCAGTGTATAGTAAAGGGCTACCAAAAAAAGAGTAGCGGCAATTCCATCAGAGGAGGTGATGAAATAGAAATAGTAAATAAATAAACTGGAAATTATCGTGTAAATATTAACCAGGAAGAGGGGAGTGTCGAGCAGTTTTAAAATTGCTCTGGATACAAAAATTAAAATGATGCCAAATGCAATATCGATAAAAAGTGAGGATAACAGATAGTCATCTCCCGTTATTGAATAAAATGGCGAGAGTAACAATGAATAGCCGGGCGGCCATTTTATCAATGGAGTATAAATAATAGTTGAAAGATCAGTTGGCAAAACAGCAGCAGTTGATATGCCATCTCCGTGAACAAAATTTTGAGTGGCAAGTAGCTGGTAGCTTCTATCTACTCTTATGTTAAAGAAAAAAATTAAATGAGTAATGCGGCTGGCGATGGCTATTAATAAAATGGTAATGGTTGCCCATTGGGTAGACAGTATATTTTTTATATGAATAAATAGACGATTCATTGCAGCCTAAAACTACCACCAGTTTTTTAAGAATACGGTTGAATCTTTTAAAAGCGGCAGCTGTTGGTTGAACTGTGTATTCAGTAAAACCCTGAATTCGTTTACCATGGACATTCCTTCATAAAATTGTTCATATTTTTTGCCAGGAATGAATATTGAATTGAAACTCATAAAATGACCTTCATCGTTTCCTTCAAGATGCCGGAATCCATGGTCGCCCATAAAAATGATTATAGCGTTGGGAGACCCTTTTTTTATTTTATCGATCATATCAAGAAATACCTTGTTGCTGTATTGCAGATAGCCAACATAGCCGTCAATATTAAACCGGTTAGTTTCAAGAAATGAGGCATTGTAATCTGCATTACCATTTTTATCCATAAGGTATGGAAAATGAGGCATCATTGTATGCAGGTATACAAAACGTGGCTTGCCGCTCTTTTGATTTGCTTCGTTGATTGTTTTTTTAATAAGTGTTGTAGTCTGGTCGAGCCTGACCTGTACAAAATTCCTGATTTCAGACTTTATTTTTAAACGGGTAATAAAATTCCAACGAAGATCGCTGTTAAATCTACCCATTAATGTATGCATGGTAAACAGATCTGTTCCCGTAATAAAAAAAGAAGAAGAGACTGGATTGGGTATTCCTGCTAAAGGGAATGCTGAATAATTTTTTACCTCATAGCCTTCATGTTGTAACCAGGCCGTAACAGCATTATTGTTTATTTGATTAAACGAAGCATTCAGGCTTCTGTCGTTGAAACGGGTTCCTAATGAATCTATATAATTCATACCCAGCATAGAAGCTATGGAAAATGGAGTGGAATTATAATTACTTTTTGAGTTTTGGATAATATGAAAACCCCGGGTAGTTAATTTGGCTTCAAATGCGGAGTTATCAAAATGTAAAATCTCTTTTAGTTGTTTGTTATTGGCATATTCATCTGCTACAATTAGATATATATCAGGCTTTGCACAAGTATCGCAACTGGTTAATTCTTTGGGGAGATTTGCGGAGGTGTTTATTCCCTTTTTGTTTTTCTTTAAGACAAGACTTCCTGCATCCATTAAAATCAAAAGGAGGAAAAGTAAGTTCAGGTATCCGGTAAGGGTTGAAAAATGTTTTTTAGTTTTTTTAAGTAGTATGATTATTGCAACTAGGAGAAGTGCTGAAACCGGAATAATAAAAGTGTACTTTACCCAGAAAGAGTTGCCGATAATATTTTTGAAAAAATCATGAACCGGCCCGAAGAAAAAATTGTAAGCCATTATAATAAATACAGTAATGCTTGCTTTTTGTAAATTTTTAAATGGAAAATAAAATAGAAAGACTAGCAGTAGCGAAATTCCAATATATTTCAGGCATAGTATGAAAGCTTCATTTGCAGGTACCCGACCATAATAGGTTATATAGCCATGCAGCACAAAAAATAGTGGTAACAGTAAAAGATAAATAGAATGTTTTTTAAAAAACTGTATCATTAATTGTGTTGTATTATGGTCTCAAATAACTCATTGAATCTTTTAATATAGGGAGCTGTTGCCCGAATTGTGAATTTAAGATTACCCGAAACTGGTTAACATTCGACATCCTTTTATAAAAACCTGTATAATTGCTATCAGGAAAAAAAACTGCATTAAAGTTCAGAAAATTATATTTCTGCTCAACTTTTTGCCGGTATTGCCGGAACCCATGGTCTCCCATTAATATTATTATTGGAGGTGCCGGGGAAGAAACCCTGATATGATCAATTAAGGATAATAATTTTTTGTTAGTGTATTGAAGATATTCTGTGTAAGCTTTCTCATTTAAGTTATATGACTCGGTTAGTTTTTCTATAGGGGTAGCGTTTCCCTTACTGTCAAAATAATAGGGATAGTGAGGCATTAAAAGATGTGTGTACACGAATTTCGGGCCTGGGCTTTTTTCCCGGGCCGTTTTTTGTGTTAGCGTATAGATTTTTTCATTACCCTTTAGTTCTTTATAGATGATACCTTCAATCGCAAATTTTAAACGAAAGTCTTTTACTAAATGATATCCAAGCTGTTTAAGAATGCGATAGGTAAAGGTTTGCGAAGTAATGGGTTTTGTTTTACCATGAAGTAAAGATGATTTTGCGACAGTTGGCTGACCTGGCAAATCAAAAATAGAATAGTTGTAAATCTTGTAGCCTGAGTGCTTAAAGAAGTCAATGTTCATATCATTGGAACTGGTATTACTACCAACAAGCTTTTCAAGATAATCCATCTTAAGCATTGAAGCAATAGAGAAAGGCGAAAAATTGTAATTAGATATGCTGTTACTTATAACATGAAAGCCACGTTTTTTTAAGTTATTTTCAAATTCTGAATTATCAAATTGAAAAAGCTCTTTTAATGTGCTGGTCCCTGCATATTCGTCGGCTACGATTAAGTATACATCAGGTCTTGTGCAACTATCGCATAGTGTAAGTTCTTTAATAGAAGATTGTACCGGTTCTTTCCGGGCACTGGCTTTTACGGTTAATGAGGCTGTGTCAATTAGTAATAGTATTATAAACAGAATGTTCAGGTATAATGAAAGTTGGAGCAAAGTTTTTTTTCGTCTTTTTATCCATATAATTGCAAAAATAAAAATGAGTAAAGAAAAAGGCAGGATAAACCTGTACCTGTAAATAATAGTATTGTCAAAAAAATATTTTAAGAAATCCTGTATACTTCCAAAAGCAAACTGGTAGGCCATTACTAAAAAAGCTAATAAAAATGCTTTACTGATATTTCTATAAAAAATCCAAAAGAGAAAAGCTATTAAAAGAGAACCGCCAAGATAAATGGTAGTTAATTTTAACGCATCAGCAAAAGGAATAAGCGGATAATTTTCTACGAGAAATAAATAGAATGGATTTAACTCCAGTATTTTTTTGAGCTTACCCATGTTTCTTCATTAAGTAAAGTACACGGCCGGAGCTACCAACAGGAAGCTTTTCTTCTATTTTGAAATAATGGCTAAAGGATTGTGTAAAGCCTTCTTCTGTATAATGATCGTAAATATCTTTTTTATTATTCAACATCAACTGAATTTTCTCATCTGTCTTCGGAACAAATTCTATGATCAGGTAATTACAAACCTGTTGAAAGGATTCAGCAACTTGAGCAAAGTAAATATTTTTACCAATCGCAAGATGATGAATTACTGCCAATGCAATGGCTATATCTACTTTTGCTCTTTTCAAAAAAGCAGTTCTTTCTGTATTACTTACGCCGATGGAAGGTGAGGGGTTTGCAATGTCAAGAATAAGTGGCTGAACTTTCTTTTCTTTTTTACTCTTTATTTCTTTGTAAAGGTTGTTGATGCAAATCGGGTCAAAATCAGACGCTATAGTTTTAATATTATGGGAAGCTAACAGTTTCGAAAATAGTCCATCATTGGCTCCAAAGTCAACTGCCGTTTTTACATCAACAAGGTTTGTCAACCAGCCTTTAATGATTTGTGTCTTCCTGGCAAGATAATCATCCCGCTGTGCCGCCTCATTATAATAGGCCGACCAGGCTGTTTGCTGTCCGGGTGTTTTTAATTTACCAATCAATGTTTCAAGACTGGAAACAAGATTCAATAATTTCTGGTTAGAAAAATTTGCTGTTTTGTTATCAGTTGTGTCACCTTTTGCTGAAACCTTTGCATGCAGATGAATATGCAGATAAGTATATAACGAAAACTTGCTACGCCAGGGAAGTAATGATTTTGTAATGGCCAATGGAATACCTTCCGGGTAAGCTAACTGTAATTGTTGTAATGGTAATTTGCTATAATGCATCAGCAAAAGCGGACTTAGAAAGTTTTCGCAAAACTGCCGGTAAGCGATCCAGGGCTTCTCTTCATTATATTTTTCAAACGAAAGACTATCAATAAAAATCAGCTTGCCATTATGCCATTGTATATTATAGGGTGTTGCATCTTTAAGCACCAATCCATGTGCTACAGATTCTATAAGTAATTGCAGCGTTAGTAAAGCCGCATCCCGTAGCATATCAAAACTCCATTCAAAGGGATAAGAGATAAGCGAAATGAGCTCAGGCTTTAATGTAAGATAGTAATCTGATGAATCAGTAAGGTTCTCTTGTATTGTTTCATGCGGAATTAATAACCCTTGTTTTACCAGGTTTGCATAACAACCGCTACTGATGAAAAAATCAAAATCATCTTTAAAAATTTTATTTACCTGCCGGTAGAGCACCCCGTCTTTTTCAAAAATAAATCCAGATGGATCTCTAAACGAAGAAGGATGTAGAGTAAATGAATTGGGCATCAGGCTTCAGATTTATCATCTGGTTTTTTGGGCGAACGGAAGAAAAAAGCTTTTATATAATTCTTAATATTTCTAAAGAAAAAAGCAATGCCTAATACCGCAGCTACAATTACCTGAACAAGATAACTGCCGGACCCCGGGTCTATATACAACAAATAATTCATCACAGGTAATTAAGATTTGTTTTCGGGGTTAAAGTTAGCAAAGTTTCATACATCAGTTTAATGGTATTCTCAATATCATCCCGATGAAGCATTTCTACTGTTGTATGCATATAGCGTAAAGGAATAGAGATCAAAACAGAAGGACAACCATCATTCGAATAGGCAAAAGAATCAGTGTCTGTTCCTGTACTACGGCTCAATGCCCGCCATTGCACCGCAATTTTTTTATCAGTTGCCACCTTTTCTACTAATGCCAACAACTTATTGTGTACTGCAGGTGCATAAGCAAGAGATGGCCCTTTGCCGGTACTAACATCACCTTCAATTTGTTTATTGATCATCGGAGTAGTAGTGTCGTGTGTAACATCCGTTACAATAGCAATATCCGGCTTAATCCAATTTCTTCCTGTACTGCATTTACAACATACAATCCGTAAGGCAATTTCTTTTTATTCTCTTTCAACATTCTGGCCACTTCTGCAATCATAAAACCACCAACACGGTTATCAAAGGCACGGCCAATATAATTTCCATTGGCTAACTCATCAAAACCATCCTGATAAGTAACCACCGCACCAATATGAATTCCCAATGCTTCTACTTCTTTACGGTTTCTTGCGCCACAATCCAGCCAGAGGTTGTCGGTTTTAGGTTGTGTTTCTTTATCTGCTCCCAATCTTGTATGAATAGCAGGCCATCCAAATACCGCTTTTACCTGCCCTTTTTTTCCATGAATAATTACCCGGGATGCAGGAGCTGTTTGATGGTCAACACCGCCATTTCTTTTCAAGTAAATTAGTCCTTCGGCGGTTACATAATTTACAAACCAGCTTATTTCATCAGCATGTGCTTCTATTACAACTTTAAATTTATTATCAGGGTTAATTACGCCAAC
>LNFM01007276.1_pt1 | contig 18157 bp, 20 predicted proteins | sample 596031 | NCBI WGS metagenome assembly LNFM01 (sample SAMN04254537, study PRJNA301005) | activated carbon metagenome | isolation source: dual media filters at the Ann Arbor, Michigan drinking water treatment plant | place: USA: Ann Arbor | reverse complement strand
GCGATCGCATATTCGGCGAAGCCGCCATTGCAGCTGTAGCCGGTGTTGTGCTGGTGCTCGCAGAGCGTCTCCCAGCCGGTCTCGCAATATTCGCAGCGCAGGCAGGAATCATGCAGCCAGGCGATGCCGACCGCGTCCCCCAGCTTGAAATCGCCGACGCCGGGCCCGAGCGCCGCGACGGTTCCGGCGACCTCGTGGCCGGGAATGAAGGGCGGCACCGGCTTCACCGGCCAGTCGCCGTCGGCGGCGTGCAGATCGGTGTGGCATACGCCGCAGGCCCGGACCTTGACGAGCAACTCGCCCGGTCCCGGAACCGGCACCGGCACGTCCTCGATCACGAGGGGCTGGCCGAACGCCCGCACGACCGCAGCCTTCATCGTCGTCGCCATGATCCGCTCTCCCTCCGTCACCGCCATGGTACGGCGTCGCGCGGAGCGGACCTTGAGGGAGATCAAGCGGCGTCGGTGCCATCCCTGCCTTCGACCATCGCGCGGGCCTCGCGGCAGACGGCCTCGGGGCCCGCCTCGGTGGAGAGCCGCCTCCAGTCTTCCACCGGTGTGGCGCGGCCAAGCTGCTGGCGCACGATGTCGCCCGTCGCGTCCGAGGGATCGCCCCGGCGCGCCTCGACCCGCGCGATCAGGGTCGGCGCCGGCGCCTCGAGCCACAGCCCCTGGAAGGCCACGCCCGCCTCATGCGCGGCCCGCGCGATGCGCTCGCGATCGGGCGGGCGATCGAACACGGCATCGGCGACGACGCCATGCCCCAGCCGCAGGATCGCGCCCGCACGCTGCGCCTGCTCCGCAAAGACCGCCTCGGCGACGGCCGGCCGATAGGCCTCCGGCGGCAGCCGCATCTGCGGCTCGACCCCGTGGCGCCGCTTGCGCAGCCGGTCGGAGGCGAGGATCCGCGCGCCGGGAACCGGCCCGAGGCCCGGCGCCACCGCCGCCGCGACGGTCGACTTGCCGGCACCCGACAGGCCGCCCACCGCGACGAGGCGGGCGGCCTTCGGCGCCAGGCAGCGCAAGGCCAGCGCCAGATAGGAGCGCGCCTCGTCCAGCACGCGCGCGTCCCCGCCGTCTCGAGCCTGGACCGCGACGACATGGGCCCGCACGGCGGCGCGCACCGCCATGAAGAAGGGCAGCAGCGGCAGCCCGGCCTCGTCGTCGGTGATGTCGAGATAACGGTTCAGCAGCGTGTTCGCGTGTCCGGCGAGGTCGCGATGCCAGAGATCCATCAGCACGAAGGCGAGGTCGTAGAGCACATCCGTCGTCGCCAGCGCCTCGTCGAATTCGAGCGCGTCGAACAGCGTCGGCTCGCCCGCCACGAGGCAGATGTTGCGCAGGTGAAGGTCGCCATGGCAGCGGCGGATCCGCCCCTCCCGGCCGCGCGTATCGAGCAGTGACCGGTGGCGATCGAGCGCCTCCCGGCAGGCCGCTTCCAGCGCCGCGACCTCGCCGGCCGGCAGGAGATCGGTCAGGGCGAAGCCGTTCTCGTTGATCGCGAGGACGGAGGCCATCGCCTCGGCGCCGCCGCGGCTGCGCGCGATCTCGGCCCCCGCATGGAAGCGCGCGATGGTGCGCGCCAGCGTCGTCATCAGGGCGGGCGTCAGCCGCCCCTCCTGCGCCATCCGGTCGAACAGCCCCTCCTCGTCGAAGCGCGCCATCTCGACCGCGGCATCGACCAGGGCGCCGTCGCCATCCAGCGCCAGCCGCCCGTCGCGCTCGCGCGTCAGCCGGCGCACGGCCCGGTAGAGCGACGGCGCCGTTCGCCGGTTCAGCCGCAGCTCGCGCTCGCAGGCGACGAGCCGCTTCTGCGGCGTCGAGAAATCGAGATAGGGCAGCGCGACCGGCCGCTTCAGCTTGAAGACCCGGTCGCCCGCCAGCAGCACGACCGAGATATGGGTGGTGATCACCCGTGCCTGCGCGGGCGCCACGCCGGCCTCGGCCGCCAGCAGCTCCAGCGCCTCCTCGAAATCCTCGGCCGCCATCGTGCTCTCCCGGTTGCGGCCTGCATCATCGCGGTGCGGGCCGGCCGCAGCGTTGCGTTCGATCAACGCGAAGCGACGGCGGGCGGTTCGACCGCGGCCGCGGCTTGGACTACACCGGAGAGGATGGCCGGCGCGATCTCGCCGCGCCAGCCCTGCCCTCCCTCTGCAGAAAGCATCGCGCGCCATGATGAAGGACTTTGCCGGCAAACATGTCATCGTCATGGGCGGCAGCCGCGGCATCGGCCGCTCGACCGCGCTCGCCTTCGCCAGGCGCGGGGCCGCGGTGTCGATCTGCGCGCGCACCCCGGGTCCGCTCGCCGCGACGCGGCAGGAGATCGCGGATCTCGGCGTGAGCGCCCATGCCGCCTCCGTCGACCTCGCCGACGCGGCTGCGATCGACGCCTATCTTCCCGAAGCGGTCAAGGCGCTCGGCGGCCTCGACATTCTCGTCAACAACGCCTCGGGCTTCGGCCATTCCGATGACGAGGCCGGCTGGGGCGCCTCCTTCGACGTCGACATGATGGCGGTCGTGCGCGGCAGTCACGCCGCCATTCCGCACATGACCGCCGGCGGCGCGATCGTGAACATCTCTTCCATCTCGGGGCTGCGCGCCACCGCCCGCTCGGCGCCCTATGGCGCGATCAAGGCGGCGGTGATGCACTACACCGCGAGCCAGGCGAAGATGCTGGCGCGGCAGGGCATCCGCGTGAACTGCGTCGCGCCCGGCTCGGTCGAGTTCCCCGGCGGCACCTGGGAGGACCGGAGGACCTCGAACCCCGATCTCTACAACTCCACCCTGGCCACCATCCCCTTCGGACGCATGGGCCGGCCCGAGGAGATCGCCGAGGTCGTGCTCTTCCTCGCCTCCGAGCGGGCGAGCTGGGTCACCGGCCAGAGCCTCGTCGTCGATGGCGGCCAGCTCATCGGCCCCTGACGACACCGACGGACGACCGGCCTGGGCGGCCCCCCCCCCGCTCAGGCCTGCGCCGCTGGGCCGCCCTGTACGGCGCCCGGCTCGCAATAGAGCGCGTGCAGCGTCTCCAGCACCGCCCTCGCCTCCGCGCTGGCCAGCGAGAAGGTCACCGCGACGCCGCGGCGGCGCGCAGCGATCAACCCCTGCCGCCGCAGCTGCGCCAGATGGGCCGCGACGCCGGCCGGGCTCAGGCCCGTGATCCGCGCGAGCTCGCCCGCCCCCTCCTCGCCCTCGACCAGCCGGCACAGGATGGCAAGGCGGCGCGGGCTCGCCATGGCGGCGAGCAGCGCCGCCGCCGCCTCGATCGGTGCTGCGATGCCGGCTTCGTCGCGCGTCAGCAAGGCCGTTGACATATTCGATATTCCATATATATTGAGAATATCAGTTCTTAACGGGAGATCGTGGTCATGGTCAATGTCGGTTCGCTGGATCGGACGCTTCGCTTCGTCGTCGGCGCGGTCCTCCTCGTCGCCGTCTTCGTGCCGCCCCTCGCCGGCTGGGTCGCCCCGCTCGGCGCCTGGAAATATGCACTGACGGCCTGGGGCGCGGTGATGATCGGGACAGCCGCGATGCGCTTCTGCCCGGCCTATACGCTGCTGGGCCTCAACACCTGCGGGATGCGCCAACCGTGACGGTCGCGTCGAGCTTCACGCCGCTCGCCTCGCTGGCGGGCGGCGCCCTGATCGGGCTGGCGGCGGCGATGCTGATGCTGTTCCAGGGCCGCATCGCCGGGATCAGCGGCATCGTCTCGCGGCTGCTCCTGCCGGCCGGCGACGGCCAGTCCTGGGGCCGGCTCGCCTTTGTCGCGGGCCTGGTCCTGGCCCCGCTCGTCTACGGGGCGCTGACCGGGATCGCGCCGCGGCTCAACATCGAGACCGGGCCCTTCTTGCTGATCGTGGCGGGCGGTCTCGTCGGCTTCGGCGCCGTCTGGGGCAATGGCTGCACCTCCGGCCATGGCATCTGCGGTCTCTCGCGGCTCTCGCTGCGCTCCGCCGTCGCCGTCGCCACCTTCATGACGACGGCGATCGCGACCGTCTTCCTCGTCCGACACGTGCTGTGAGAGCCCCGATGTCCGTGATCCTGCAGTTCCTGACCGGCCTCGTCTTCGGGCTCGGGCTGATCCTGGCGGGCATGGCCGACCCGGCCAAGGTGCTCGCCTTCCTCGATCTCGCCGCGATCCCGGCCGGCACCTGGGACCCGAGCCTGATCTTCGTGATGGCGGGCGGCATCGCCGTCACCTTCACCGCCTACCGGCTGATCCTGGCCCGCGAGCGCCCCGTCATGGCCGAGCGCTTCCTGCTGCCCGAACCCGGCCCGGTCGATGGCCGGCTGCTGACGGGCGCCGCCCTGTTCGGCATCGGCTGGGGCCTCGCCGGCCTCTGCCCCGGCCCCGCGCTCGTCTCCACCCTCACCGGCGGCCAGCCCGCCATCATCTTCATCGCCGCGATGCTCGCCGGCATGGCGATGGCGCGGCTCCTGTCGTCCGCCACGCCGCCCCTGCGGTCGAAGACCGCCTGACGAACCGAGGAGGTTCCCCGTGACCGCCATTCCGCACCCCGTCGACCTCGCGACCAGGCCCGAGGTCACCGCCTTCTTCGACGCGCAGACCAACACCGTCAGCTATGTCGTCAAGGACCCCGGCTCCCGCGCCTGCGCCATCGTCGATTCGGTGATGGACATCGACTATGCGGCGGGCCGGATCGCCTATCACTCGGCCGACGAGATCGTCGCCTTCGTCCGCGAGCACGGCCTCGAGGTCGAGTGGCTGATCGAGACCCATGTCCATGCCGACCACCTCTCCGCCGCGCCCTATCTCCAGGGGCTGCTCGGCGGCAAGATCGGCATCGGCGACCGCATCACGATCGTGCAGGAGACCTTCGGCAAGGTCTTCAACGAAGGCACCGAATTCCAGCGCGACGGCAGCCAGTTCGACCGTCTCTTCGCCGAGGGCGACACCTACACGATCGGCGGCATGACCGCCTTCGCCATGCACACGCCCGGCCACACCCCGGCCTGCATGACCCATGTCATCGGCGATGCCGCCTTCGTCGGCGATACGCTGTTCATGCCGGATGGCGGCTCGGCCCGGGCGGATTTTCCCGGCGGCGACGCCCGGACGCTGTATCGCTCGATCCAGCGCGTGCTGGCGCTGCCGCCGCAGACCCGGCTGTTCATGTGCCATGACTACGGCCCCAACGGCCGCGACATCCGCTGGGAGACCACCGTCGCCGAGCAGCGCGCGCACAACATCCATGCCCGCGACGGGATCACGGAGGACGAGTTCGTCCGCACCCGCGAAGCCAGGGACAAGACGCTCGACATGCCCAGGCTGATCATTCCCTCGCTGCAGGTGAACATGCGCGCCGGCGCGCTGCCTCCCCCCGACGAGCGCGGCAAGGTCTTCCTCAAGGTGCCGGTGAACGCCCTGTGATGAGCCCCGGGCCTGGCGGGCCATCACAGCCTCGCCGGGCCGGCAGCGCCTGTGCTGGCCTCGGCGGTCTTGCCCTCGACCTTGCGCCGCGAAGAACAGATGGCCTGCGTCAACGGCCGTGCTGGCCGCGCGACCACGCAAAAACGTCAAACCGACACGCAAAGGGATCGGTCATGTCCAAACTCGCCGACTGGCTCGTCGTACTCAGTCTTCTGGCCGCGGCCCCAGCCCTGGCCGCGCCGGAACCAGCCGATCCCGAGCGGCAGACGCCCTGGAAGCTCTATGTGGATTCCAGGGAAGCCTTCGCGATGAAGCAGGCGCAAGGCAACAAGGTGCTGCTGGTCGATGTGCGCGACCCCATCGAGATCATGTTCACCGGCTTTGCTCCGGCCGTCGACGTCGTCGTGCCGTTCATGTCCGCCAACCGGTCGAAGTGGAATGACAAGCGCTCCGTGTACCTGGTCGAGCGCGATCCGGCTTTCGCCGACAAGATCGCCAAGGCGCTGGCCGATCGCGGCCTCGGCAAGGACACGCCCATCCTTGTGATGTGCCGCTCGGGCGGCGAGCGCGGCGCACCCTCGGCCAAGGACCTGTGGGGCAAGGGGTTCGCCAGCGTTTACATCGTCGTGGACGGATTTGAAGGCGATACGATCAAGGACGGTCCGCAGAAGAACTGGCGGCGTGTCGACGGCTGGAAGAACTCCGGCCTCCCGTGGGGTTACACGCTCGACCGGTCGAAGTTCCCGATCGGCAGTGATTGAGCGTCGCAGCGAGCACGCATGGTGATCTTGGCGATGACCCCCCTCGTGACCTTCCAGGACAAGCTGATGAAACCTGTTTTGAAGACCCTCTCGACCGCCCTGCTGGCCACTGGGCTGATGGCATCACCCGCCGTCGCCGGCCAGAAGATGCTGATGCTGCTGAGCGCGCCGGCTGCGGAGGCTCAGGCCTTCAATCTGGTACTCGCCAACCAGTTGCAGGCGAGCGGACACGGCGTCCACGTCGTCCTCTGCGGCGAAGCCGGCGACGTGGCCCTGAAAGCCGTTCCGGACGCAGCGACCAAAGCCGTCACGCCGCAGGGCATGACGGTCCGTTCGCTTCTCGAGGGGCTCCTGAAGAAGGGGGGTACGGTCCAGGTCTGCGCGATCTATCTGCCCAACCGCAAACTCCAGGCCGACGCGCTCATGGAGGGCGTCAGCGCGGCTCGTCCCCAGGATGTCGCCGCCATGATCGCGGATCCCGCGATCAAGATCATGGGCCAGTGACGCCGTCTGAGCCCACAAGCGTGCAGCAGCAGTCTGTTGAATGACGGTCGAGCCGTGAACGCCAAGACGATGACCGAGCAGCTCGCGGCTCCACAAGCACCGACCAACCGGCATGACCGCCAGCTTCGCCGACCGGTGATGTCCCTCGGGACGGCCGACACGCCTTCCGTCGCAGGGCCAGCCGCATCATGATCGCCACAGCTGACATCGCCTCGCTCGGCTCCGGTTCGCTGGTCGGCTTCACCCTCGGTCTCGTCGGCGGCGGCGGCTCGATTCTCGCCGTGCCGCTGCTGGTCTATGTCGTCGGCGTCGCCTCCCCGCATGTCGCGATCGGCACGAGCGCGGTCGCGGTCGCGCTCAGCGCCTTCGGCAATCTGCTCGGCCATGCCCGCGCCGGCCATGTCCGCTGGCCCTGTGCGCTGGTGTTCTCCGCCGCAGGCATCGCCGGCGCCGCACTGGGCTCGGCACTCGGCAAGCGGCTCGACGGGCAGAAGCTGCTGCTGGTCTTCGGCGTTCTGATGCTCGTCATCGCCGCAGCCATGCTGCTGCGCCGCAGCGAGAGCGGCGCCGGCTTCGAGCCGCTCGGGCGCAAGACCGCGGCGAAGCTCCTGCCGCGGCTTCTCGGCATGGGCGGCCTGGTCGGCGGCCTTTCCGGCTTCTTCGGGATCGGCGGCGGCTTTCTCATCGTCCCGGGGCTGATGACCGCCGCGAACCTGCCGATGATCGTCGCGATCGGCTCCTCGCTCGTGGCGGTGACCGCCTTCGGCCTGACGACCGCCACGTCCTATGCGCTGTCGGGGCTGGTCGACTGGCCTGTCGCCGCGCTCTTCGTCGCCGGCGGACTCGTCGGCGGCATCGCCGGCACGCTGCTGGCGCGCCGGCTCTCCGGCCACAGGACGCTGCTGACGCGGCTCTTCGCCGGCCTCGTCGCCGTCGTCGGTCTCTATGTGATCGGGCGCGGCCTCGGCGCCCTCGCCTGAGCAGGCCCCCTTCTCAGACCATCCCCTCGATCGCGAAGATGCGGGCCGGCGAGCCGTCGGCATTCGGCAGCTTCAGCGGCGCCGCGCAGAGGAAGGTCCGCGGCCTGGTCAGCGCGCGGGTGTTGACGACATATTCGATCAGCGTGATGCCGGCCCGCAGGCAGATGTCATGGGTGACATGTTGCTCGAACGGCACGTGCTGGTCGTCGAGCAGCAGGCGGATCGGATAATCCTGCGGGAAGTCGAAGGCGAGCGCGGTGGGCTTGCGGTCCCTCAGCCAGAGCGCCGCCTCGCGCGTGAGATACGGTGCGTCGAGCCAGAACTCGCGCGTGCGGTAGTCGCGTTTGGTGTCCCAGCCGCTGGAGAGCAGCAGGATCTCGCCCTCGGGCCCGCCGGGGTCGGCCGCCGCCAGCCTGTCGGCGTCGATCGCCTGGTTGGGCACGACGTCGCGCAGGTCGAGGACGCGGCAGGGGCCGACGACGCGCGAGAGCGCGGTCGCCTCGATCGTCGGGCTGTGGGCGATGACATGGGCCTGCGCATCGACATGCGAGAAACCATGACACGTCATGCTGATGCGGGAGACCCTGAACGGGTCCCCCGCCGCGATGTCGCCCTTGATCGCCAGGTCGACCGGCCAGCGGAAATGCGGCTCGATCGGCATGGAGAGGTCGATGATCTCCATCACACCGCCGCTTTCTTGATCGCCTCGAGCGTCTCGCCGCCGAATTTGGTGACGAACTCCTTCTCGACTTCCGCCGTGACGATCTTCGAGAAGGACTCGCGGTCGGGGTTCTCGACCGCCTGCATGCCGGCCTTCTTGAGGGCGGCGAGGCTGGAGCCCTCCGTGTCCTCGTTCATCTGGCGCTGGACACCGGCGAGTTCGATCGCGGTCTCGGTCAGGACCTTCTGGAGATCGGGCGCCATCGCGTCGAACTTGGTCTTGTTCATCACCACCGGCCCGGTGGTGAAGGCATGGCGCGTCAGCGAGAGATGCTTCTGCACCTCGGCGAACTTGGCGTTGAGGATCAGCGTCACCGGATTCTCCTGCCCGTCGACCGCGCCGGTCTCGAGCGCCGAGAACAGCTCGGTGAAGGCCATCGGCGTCGGCACGGCGCCCAGCAGCTGGAAGGCGCGGATATGGGCCGGGTTCGGCGTGGTGCGGATCTTCAGCCCCTTGATGTCGGCGGCAGTCGCCACCGCGCGGCGGCTGTTGGTCAGGTTGCGCCAGCCGATCTCCCAGGTCGCCAGCGCCTTGAGGTTCGAGCCCTCGAGCTCCTTGCGCAGGCCGTCGCCGATCGGGCCGTCCATCACGGCGGCCGCATGCTTGCGGCTCTGGAACAGGAAGGGCAGGTCGAGCACGTTGAGCTTCGGCGCGAGGCCGGTGAAGAACGGGTTGCCGGTCAGGCAGATGTCGAGCGAGCCGCCCCGCACGGCGCTGATCGTCTGCGGATCGGAGCCGAGCGCGCCGTTCGGGAAGATCTGGACCTCGAGCTGGCCACCGCTCTTGGCTTTGACCTTCTCGGCGAACTGCAGCGCGGCCTTGTGCCAGCTGTCCGATTCCGGATGGGGATGCGCGAAGCGCAGCTTCGCCGCCTGGGCGAGCGCCGGGCGGCCGATCGCGAAGAGGGCGAGGCCGGAGCCGGCGGTGATCAGAGCGTGGCGCCTGGTGATGGTCATCTTGTCTTCCTCCTGGGGTGTCGTTCTCGTTGCTTCTCGTCTTCGACGCGGCGCCTCGTCAGCGCCCGTAGAACCATTTCGCCGGCACGGTCACGATCTCCGGGACCAGAACCAGCAGGGCGAGCACCGCGATCTGCGCCAGCAGGAACGGCATGACGCCGCGCACCACCTTGTCGACGGGCACGCGGCCGACCGCGCAGACCACGTTGAGCACGGTGCCCACGGGCGGCGTCAGCAGGCCGATCGCGTTGTTCATGATGAAGAGGACGCCGAAATAGACCGGGTCGATTCCCGCCTGCTTGACGATCGGCATCAGCACCGGCGTCAGGATCAGCACGGTCGGGATGAAGTCGAGCGCCGTGCCGACGACGATCACGAGCAGCATCATCGCCGCCATCAGCAACGTCTTGTGCTCGATCAGCGGGCCCAGCAGCACACCGACCTCGGCGGGAATGTTGGCGATCGTGATCAGCCAGGCCGAGACCAGCGCCGCCGCGACCAGGAACATCACCGAGGCCGACATCTTCAGCGCCGCCAGCAGCGCCGGCCGGAGATGCGCGATCTTGAGCTCGCCATAGACGAACATCCCGATGAAGAAGGCGTAGACCGCCGCCACCACCGCGGCCTCCGTCGGCGTGAACACGCCGAGCTTCATCCCCCCGATGATGACGAAGGGCAGCAGCAGCGCCCACAGCCCGTCGAGCGCCGCCTTCGCGATGCTGCGCACGCTCGGCCGCGGCAGGGTCGAGACCGGCTCGTCCTTGGCGAGGAAGTACCAGGTGATGACGAGGGCCAGCCCCATCAGCAGGCCGGGCACGATGCCGGCCAGGAACAGCCGGGTGATCGAGACGCCGGCCGCGACACCGAACACCACGAAGCCGATCGAGGGCGGGATGACGGGCGCGATGATGCCGCCGGCCGCGATCAGCCCGCAGCTGCGGTCGAGCCGGTAGCCGGCCTGCCGCATCATCGGGATCAGCAGGGCGGCCAGCGCCGCGGTGTCGGCGACCGCCGAGCCGGAGATGCTGGCCATCACGATCGCCGCGACCACGGCGACATAGCCGAGCCCGCCGCGGACATGTCCGACCAGCGCCATCGCGAAGGCGATGATGCGCTTGGAGAGCCCGCCCGCATTCATCAGTTCGCCGGCCAGCATGAAGAAGGGCACGGCCATCAGCGGGAAGCTGTCGGCGCCGCCGATCAGGTTCTGCGCCAGGATCTGCGCGTCGAACATGCCCAGATGCAGCATCAGCGCGACGCCGCAGACCATGAGCGAGATCGCGATCGGCATCCCCAGCGCCATCGCGCCGAGCAGCGAGACGAGGAAGACGAGGACGGTCATGAGCGCGGGCGCTCCCGCTGCTGCGCCTCGAAGGCGGCGAGTTCCTCCGACTCCGCCCCGATGATGAGCTGGTCGGGCGGCATGCGCCCGGTTGCGATCCTGACCAGGGTCACGAGGTTGATCGCCCCGATCCCGAGCCCGCAGGCGAGCCCGGCGATATAGAAGATCGCGGTCGGCACGCCCATCACCGGCGAGAGATTGGCCATGTTCAGGCTGCTCTGCTGCCAGCAGCCCCAGACCAGCAGGCCCATGCAGAACAGCGACAGGCTCTCGGCCACGAGCCGCGCGATCCGCCGTCCGCGCAGGCCGAGCATCTGCACCACCGTCGTCATGCCGAGATGCCCGCCCTCGAGCGCGACCAGGAAGGCGCCGCCGAAGGTCAGCCAGACGAAGATCATGCGCGAGGCTTCGTCCGACATCGTGATGCCGGAGTTGAAGCCGTAGCGCAGCACGACATTGCCGAAGACCATCACGATCATCGCGACGAAGGCGAGGATGAGCGCATTCTCGAGCAGGCGCAGCAGCGTTTTGGGCAGGTTCATCGGCAAGGGACTTTCAGGCTTCGCGCAGTGCGGGGGCCGACGGGGTCAGCGCCACGGCCGGCGGCACGGCCGAAAGGCCGCCGGCACCCGCCCGGGACGGTTGTCCGGCACGAATCGAACGCGTGATCGGCGAGAGCGCATGACGCGACTCCGGATGTTTCCAGGCCCGGGACGGCAGCCGGTTCGCCCCGGCTGCACTCTTGTATGCTGCATACTGCGCGCCGGCGGCCGGCACTGTCAATCGCGCGCTTCCCTTGCGCCACCGCGTCGGCGCGAACCCCGAGGGGGATGGCGGCGGACAGCGGGAAGCCGCGCCCGCAAGGCGCCGCGGACCCGATCTCCGCCCCTGGCGCCGCGGCCGCCGGCACGCCCCGGCCGCCCCTCGGTGCCGCCCAGAGACGCCGCGCAACCGATCGCCCCGACGCGCAGGCCCCCTCGCGGCGACCGGCACATTCGGGGCTTGCCATTCGGCGAAGCATTGATTAGACCCCGCGACACCAAGGCGAGCGCGCCAACGCCGACCGCCATTGGGGGATCGTCTAACGGTAGGACCCCAGACTCTGACTCTGGTTGTCTAGGTTCGAATCCTAGTCCCCCAGCCACTCATGTGGCTCTTTTCAATCTCTCGATGACATCGCCAAGCGGAACGATGACGCGCCCCCGCCGGCGGTGCGCGTCCGACCGCCTTTCCATCAGCCGCAGCGGGTTTCGCGGGGTCCGACCCGCAGATGCCCATGACGGCTAGAGGACCGGGTCTGCCGACCCGCGGGCAGGACGGCGTGGCCTGGCCCCCCGCCGAGCGCCCCTAGATCTCCCTGGCGTCCAGCGACCGGTAGAGCGGCAGGGCCAGCGGCGCGATCTTGCGGATCAGGCCACGCATCGGCTGCGCCTTCAGCTGCGACAGCGGCAGGCCGAGCGTCCTGAGCGGCACGCCCCGCGTCGCCAGCGCCAGTTCGCGCCCCAGCGAGATCGAGAGCGCCACCGCCCGGCCGTTGCAGCCGACCCAGCCGAAGCCGTTGGGTCCGAGCTGGTGGATGCGCGGATAGCCCGGCACCTGGGGCTTCAGCACATCGTCCGGCGTCATGCCGACATAGCCGGACCAGACATAATCGAAGGAGACCTCGCCCAGTTGCGGCCAGAGCCGCTTCAGCCGCTCGGCGACGGGCCCGCGCAGATTGGTGCCGCCGGCACCGGGAAACACCGCGGCCCCGCCCGTCACCAGCCGGTTGCGCGCATCCCAGCGGGCGAAATACAGCTCGCGATGGGTGTCGGACATGGCCTGGCGGCCGGGAATGATCGTCTTGGCGATGTTGTCGCTGATCGGCTGGGTCGCCATCTGCCAGGACAACACGGGGACGACCTCGGCGGCGATCTCGGGAGCGAGCCCGCTTTCGAATTCGTCCGTATAGGCATTCGTCGCCAGCACCAGCGCCCGAGCGGTGACCGAGCCGCGCGCGGTCTTCACCAGCCAGCGGTCGCCCTGCCGCGTCATGCTGGCGACGGGCGAGCGGGCAAAGATCACCGCCCCGCGCTTCAACGCGACCTCGGCCAGCCCCCGCGCCAGCGCCAGCGGATTGATGTGGCCGCCGCTCCGGTTCCAGAAGCCGCCATACCAGGCGTCGGAGCCGGTCATCTGCGCCGTCGCCGCCCGGTCGAGCAGCTCGACCGGCGCGTCGATCGTCGACCATTCGCGCACCCGCTGCTCCGCCAGCCTGAAGCGGCCGGGCGAATGCACCGGCTGGACCCAGCCCGCCTGCTCGGCTTCGGCTGCAATGTCGTATTTGCGGACCGTGTCGAAGAGATACTGCGCGCTGTCGCGCAGCACCGCGTTGAAGCGCTCGCCGGCCTCGCCATGGCGCGCCACCATGGCGGAAGGGTCGTGCCCCGCCAGCGTCGGGATGACCTGGCCGTTGTTGCGGCCAGACGCCCCCCAACCCGGCTCGGCCGCCTCGACCACCGTAACGTCGACGCCGGCCTCGCGCAGATGGATCGCCGTCGACAGGCCGGTGAAGCCGGCGCCGATCACCACCACATCCGCCTGCACCTCGCCCTCCAGCGCGGGCAGGACCGGGCCGGCCGGAGCGGTCGCGGCCCAGAGCGAGGGCGGCCAGGTGACGGAGGCGGAGCTGGGCATGGGCGGATCTTCCCGAGGCAAGGCAAAAAACGGCGGCGGCGCGCTGGCGAGCATCCTCGCGACCTCATGGCGCGGACGCAAGGGGCCCCCTTCTCGCACCAGAGCGAGCCGGGGGCAGATTTTCTCCTCGAAAGAGAGAGGACGAACATCTTCTTCCAAAATCGTCGACATATCATTCCGCTCTTGGAATATTCATCCACGCCCCGCTATGTTTGCGATGCAGCAGGGGGCTGTCGGAATGGAGCGACCAGGCGATTGCGCCCTGGCCCCGCTTCGGCTGAACTCGCACCCCTGTCGGCTTTCGACACAAGGGCTCCCCATGTCGCTCCAGCACATCCTCGGCCTCGACCATGTCGTGGTCACCGTCCGCGATCTCGACGCCGCCGCCGCACAGTGGCGTGCCCTTGGCTTCACCGTCTCGCCGCGCGGCACGCATTCGCCGATCCTGGGCACCGGCAACTACACGATCATGTTCGGCGACGACTATGTCGAGCTGCTCGGCATCCTCACCGAGACCGAGCAGAACAAGCCGACGCGCGATTATCTCGCCAGGCGCGAGGGCCTTGAGCGCGCCGCCTTCACCACGGACGACGCCGCCGCCGGCGCCGAGGAGCTGAAGAGCCGCGGCATCGAGGCGCTGGGGCCGATCCATTTCGGCCGGCCGGTCGATCTGCCCGGGGGCGGCACCGGCGAGGCGCGCTTCAATGTCTTCCGCTGGCCGCTCGGCGAGCAGCCGGGGGGCCTGCGCATCTTCGCCTGCCAGCATCTGACCCGCGAGACGGTCTGGATTCCCGAGCTCCTGAGCCACGCCAATGGCGCCAGCCGCATCCTGCGGCTCGAGGTGCTCGCGGCCGACCCGGCAGCGGCCGCCGCCCATCTCGGCGGGCTGATCGACGAGCCGGCCCGGGCCGAGGGCGATGCCTGGCTGGTGCCGAGCGGCGGCCAGCGGGCCGACATCCTGTTCTATGATGCGGCCGCCTTCGCCTGTCGCTATCCGCCGGCCGTCCGCGACGGTGCCGCGCCGGAAGGCGCCGTGGCGCTGGTCCTCGTGACGGCCGACATCGCTGCCGCGCAGGCCAGCCTCGGCGGCGCCGCCACGGCCCATGACGGCGCGCTCAGCGTCGCCGCGAGCGCGGCCAACGGCATCATCGTCAGCATCCGCCCGCACTAGCCCGCCGGTTCCGGGAGCGGCGCCGTTGACGCCCGCTCCCCCCGCGCCCATCGTTTCCCTTACGTGACCGCAGGACCGAGGATCTTCTCATGGACATGACCCGCCGCGCCGCGCTTCTGACCAGCGCCGCCATCGCCTCCAGCGTCGCCTTCCCGATGCGCTCGCTCTTCGCCCAGGAGACGCCGCGCAAGGGCGGGGTCTTCACCGTCCATTACGGCGCCGAGCAGCGCCAGCTGAACCCGAGCCTCCAGGCCTCGACCGGCGTCTACATCATCGGCGGCAAGATCCAGGAACAGCTCGTCGATCTCGACGCGGCGGGCAAGCCCGTCGGTGTGCTGGCGACGAGCTGGGAAGCCGCGCCCGACGGCAAGACCATCACCTTCAAGCTGCGTGACGGCGTGAAGTGGCATGACGGCCGCCCCTTCACCTCGGCGGACGTGCAGTTCACCGCGATGGAGATGTGGAAGAAGATCCTCAACTACGGCACCACGCTGCAGCTCTTCCTCACCGCCGTCGACACGCCCGATCCGCTGACCGCGGTCTTCCGCTACGAGCGGCCGATGCCGCTGAACCTGCTTCTGCGCGCACTTCCCGATCTCGGCTACATCTCGCCGCGCCACATCTACGAGGGCAAGGGCGACATCCGCCAGAACCCGGCCAATCTCGCGCCGATCGGCACCGGCCCGTTCAAGTTCGTCACCTATGAGCGCGGCCAGCACGTCATCGCCGACCGCAATGCCGATTACTGGCGCCCCAACGCGCCTCATCTCGACCGCATCGTCTGGCGCGTCGTCACCGACCGCTCGGCCGCCGCCGCCCAGATGGAAGCCGGCCAGATCCATTACAGCCCGTTCTCGGGCCTGACGATCTCGGACGCCGCCCGGCTCGGCAAGGACAAGCGCTTCATCGTCTCGACCAAGGGCAACGAGGGCAACGCCCGCACCAACACGATCGAGTTCAACTTCCGCCGCAAGGAGCTGGCCGACATCCGCGTCCGCCGCGCCATCGCCCATGCGCTCGACATCCCCTTCTTCATCGAGAACTTCCTCGGCGACTTCGCCAAGCGCGGCACCGGCCCGGTCCCATCGGTCTCGACCGACTTCTACCCGGCCGACAACGGCCCGCAGTACCCCTTCGACAAGAAGCGCGCCGCCGCCCTCCTCGACGAGGCCGGCTTCAAGGCCGGCGCGGGTGGCACCCGCTTCTCCCTACGCCTGCTGCCGGCGCCCTGGGGCGAGGACATCACACTGTTTGCCACCTTCATCCAGCAGTCGCTGGCCGATGTCGGCATCAAGGTCGAAGTCGTCAGGACCGATGGCGGCGGCTTCCTGAAGCAGGTCTATGACGAGCACGCCTTCGACCTCGCCACCGGCTGGCACCAGTACCGCAACGATCCGGCCGTCTCGACCACGGTCTGGTACCGCTCGGGCCAGCCCAAGGGCGCGCCCTGGACCAACCAGTGGGGCTGGACCGACGAGACGATGGACAAGATCATCGACGACGCGGCGACCGAGGTCGATGTCGCCAAGCGCAAGGCGCTCTATGGTGATTTCGTCCGCCGCGCCAACACCGAGCTGCCGATCTGGACGCCGATCGAGCAGATCTTCCTGACTGCGATCAGCGCCAAGGCGCGCAACCACTCCAACACACCGCGCTGGGGCTCGAGCTCCTGGCACGATCTGTGGTTGGCCGAGTGAACGACCTCGATCGCTGAATTGCTGAGCTGATGCGCATCCTGACCCTCGCGGGGCGGCGTCTGGCCGCCTCGATCCCGACGCTGTTCCTGATCCTGATCGGGGTCTTCGTCCTGCTGCAGTTCGCGCCGGGCGACACGGTCGATGCGCTGATGGCGCAGATGGGCGGTGGCGACGCCGAGACCGCCAAACAGCTGCGCCAGTACTACGGGCTCGACGTCTCCGCCTGGGCGCAGCTCGGCAACTATCTCTGGCGGCTGGTGCGGCTCGACCTCGGCTTCTCGGCGATCTACGGCAAGCCGGTCGCGACCGTCATCGCCGAGCGCCTGCCGGCGACGATCCTGCTGATGACGGCGTCGCTCTCGCTCGCCTTCTTCTTCGGCCTGGTCTTCGGCGTCATCGCCGCGCGCGGCGTCAACCGCTGGCCCGACACGCTGATCTCGACGCTCGGCCTCGTCTTTTACGCCATGCCGACCTTCTGGTTCGGACTGATGGCGATCGTCGTCTTCTCGATCTACCTGCAATGGCTGCCGGCCGGCGGCTTCGAGGACATCACGGTGGCCCGCACCGGCCTCGCGCGCACGCTCGACATCGCCAGCCATCTCGTCCTGCCGACGCTGACGCTCGCGCTGTTCTACATGGCGATCTATCTGCGCATCATGCGCGGCTCGATGCTGGAGGTGCTGACGCTCGACTTCGTCCGCACCGCCCGCGCCAAGGGCATGGACGAGACCCGCGTCGTCGTCCGGCACGTCCTGCGCAACGCGCTCCTGCCGATGGTGACGCTGATCGGCCTGCAGGCCGGCACGATGCTCGGCGGCTCGGTCGTGGTCGAGAGCGTCTTCTCCCTGCCGGGGCTCGGCCGCCTCGCCTATGAATCGGTGATCCAGCGCGATCTCAATACGCTGCTCGGCATCGTCTTCGTCTCGGCGCTGCTCGTCATCACCGTCAATTTCATCGTCGACCTGCTCTACGCCCGGCTCGACCCGCGCATCACGACGGGGAGCTGACGCGATGTCCTTCCTGAAGCTCTATTTCCGCAGCCCGCCGGCGGTGATCGGCCTCCTGCTCCTGATGCTCGTGCTCGCCATGGCGGTCAGCGCCGACTGGCTCTACCCGCGCGATCCCCTCGCACTCATCCCCGCTTCCTGCTCGGCACCGACAATTCCGGCCGCGACATCGCCGCCCAGATCTTCCATGGCGCGCGCATCTCGCTGCTGATCGGCCTCGTTGCGACGCTGATCTCGGTGGTGATCGGCATCACCATCGGCGCCGTCGCCGGTTATTACGGCGACTGGGTCGACACGGCCCTGATGCGCATCACCGAAGCCTTCCAGACCCTGCCGAACTTCATTCTGCTTCTGGTGCTGGTCGCCGTCTTCGGCTCGACCATCACCACGGTCACGGTCGCGATCGGCATCGTCTCCTGGCCCGCCTCGGCGCGCCTGACGCGGGCCGAGTTCCTGTCGCTGCGCAACCGCGAATTCGTCCAGGCCGGCCGGACGCTGGGCCTGCGCGACGCCAGGCTGATCTTCGGCGAGATCCTGCCCAACGCCCTGCCCCCGGTCATCGTCTATGCCAGCGTCGTCATGGCGATCGCGATCCTGCTCGAGAGCGCGCTGGCCTTCCTCAAGCTCTCGGACCCCAACGTCGCCTCCTGGGGCAATCTGATCGGCGCCGGCCGCGATGTGCTGCGGGTGCAGTGGTACGTCTCCGCCATCCCCGGCGTCGCCATCCTCGTCACCGTGCTCGCCGTCTCGCTCGTCGGGCAGGGACTGAACGATGCGCTGAACCCGAGGCTGAAGGGCCGATGAGCGCGATCCTCACCCTCGACGCGGTCAGCGTCAGCCTGCCCCGGAATGCCGACCGCCCCCATGCGATGAGCGAGGTCTCGCTGTCGCTCTCCGCCAACGAGATCCTCTGCGTCGTCGGCGAATCCGGCTCCGGCAAGTCGATGACGG
>LNFM01010248.1_pt1 | contig 18161 bp, 25 predicted proteins | sample 596031 | NCBI WGS metagenome assembly LNFM01 (sample SAMN04254537, study PRJNA301005) | activated carbon metagenome | isolation source: dual media filters at the Ann Arbor, Michigan drinking water treatment plant | place: USA: Ann Arbor | reverse complement strand
CATCCCGACCTTCTCCCCGCAGGCGGGGAGAAGGGGAAGAAAGCGCAGCTCTTAGAGATTGGCGCCGCCGATCTCTAAGAGATTGCCACTCTCATCATGCACGAACACCTCGCGATCAGGGAGTTCGCCTTTGATGCGGCGGGCAAGGGCAATTCCTTCAGCGACGTGCTGCTTGTAGCGGTCGGCTGACCAGCGGCTGTTGGCGGGATCGTCGGGGTTGAGTGAAGCGTCGAACTCATTGGCCCACGTCCACAGGTCGACACTCAAGGCGTCGGACACGCCGAGGTCCTGGGGTGCGAAATCGCCCATCAGTCCTTCGTCCATCGCCCACAGCGGATAGGTGCTGTAGTCGCACATCACCTTGATGCGCTTCGAACTGGCAGGAAGGCCGGTGTGATCGAGGGGCGTATCGTCGACGTAGTCCGATGCGGAGTCATCACCGAAATCACCGAAGGCGGATGTGCGCTTCGGCGGAAAGAACATGTGGCGCATAATGTAGCCGACATGGAGCGCGATCGCTGCAACCGCGGCGCTGAGCAGCCAGCCGGAGGCAGCGGGGATCGGCACGAGCCGGTCGGAGTAGGTCGCCCAAACGACGAACGCCGTCGCGGCGCAATAGAGCACGAAAGCATTGATGCTGCGCCGACGGCCCAGAGGATCGGGCGGCTCGGTGGCATCGAAATAATAGGGGCCGAGCGCGACGAAGTAGAGCGCCTGCACGAGCGCGCAGAGCACAAACAGCCATACCGCCGGTTCGAGCAACAGCATCAGGCAGACGCCGCTGGAGAAGGTCAGCGTCGAAAGGCTCAGCAGCCATATCGTCCGGTGGATCTCGATCCGATCCGGCTTTTGCATCGCGATGGCCGCGATCGCATGGTCGACGAGATTGGAGGTCAGGCCCATCCGCGCCGTGACCAGTCCTGCGAATGCGTAGAACGCGCCGATGACGCGCAGTGCAATATCCGTCCCGTCCATGCCGAGTGGTTATCCCCCGTCTTGATCCCGTCCGGAACCGCGCGCCGAACCCCGCCGAGGGCATAGCCCAGACTGGTGCTGCGGCAAACCGCGCCGCCCCACGTTTCCCCGTGGGTTTGGAGGCGGCGGGGCGGTTGCAGGGGGCGGGCGTCCGTGTGATAAGCGGCGCGGGAGGCTGGCGGCGGGCGGATCCCTCGCCAACCGGGTCAGGTCCGGAAGGAAGCAGCCCTAACGATCAGGATTCGGGTCGTCTGCCGGTCTCCTACTTCTATTATCCGGCCGCATGCTGTTGGAACGGTGCATTTCCGGTTCTGCGTTCGACGAAAGGATGGCAAGCGGGCATGGCGCGCAAGAAGTCCCCCGGCGATGGCGACGACGGGATGCCAGATCCCGACGGCGGGGATGCGCCCGATCTGCCTGAGGCACCTTTCGTCGATGATGGCCCCTCGCTGTTCGGCGAGGCCGAGGTGGCACCGCCAGGCAAGGTGGCCGACAGCGGCTACGTCGTCCTGGCGCGCAAGTACCGCCCCGAGACGTTCAAGGACCTCATCGGCCAGGAAGCGATGGTGACGACGCTGCGCAACGCGTTTGCGGCGGATCGCATCGCGCAGGGCTACATGCTGACCGGTGTGCGCGGGGTCGGCAAGACGACGACGGCACGCATTCTGGCGCGCGCGCTCAACTACGTGAAAGACGGACTGCCCGATCGCCCGACCGTCGAAATGGACGGCTACGGCGCGCATTGCGTGGCGATCATCCAGAGCCGTCATCCAGATGTGATCGAGATCGACGCGGCGTCCAACACCGGCGTCGACAATGTCCGCGAGATCATCGAGAGCGCGCGCTACCGGCCGATGTCGGCGCGCTACAAGGTGTTCATCATCGACGAGGTCCACATGCTGTCAAAGGGCGCGTTCAACGCGCTCCTGAAGACGCTGGAGGAGCCGCCGCCGCATGTAAAATTCATTTTCGCGACGACCGAGGTGCGCAAGGTGCCGGTGACGGTGCTGTCGCGCTGCCAGCGGTTCGACCTGCGCCGTGTCGAGGTGCCGGTGCTGGCCAATCATTTCCGCCGCATTGCCGGGAGCGAGGGTGCGACCGTCGAGGACGACGCGGTGATGCTGATCGCGCGCGCGGCCGAGGGTTCGGTGCGCGACGGGCTCTCGATCCTCGATCAGGCGATCGCGATGGGCGAGGGCGCGGTGACGGGCCCGACGGTCCGCGCCATGCTCGGGCTCGCCGATCGTGGCCGCATCTTTGATCTCATCGAACACATGCTGTCGGGGCAAACGGCCGAGGCGCTGGGTGCGCTTGATGGGCTTTACGGCGACGGCGCCGATCCGCTCGAGGTGTTGGGCGATCTCGCCGAAGCGGTGCACGCGGCAACCCGGATCAAGGTTGCGGGCGCGGCAGGCGAGAGCGAAGTCTTGTCCGGCGAGGAATTGCGCCGCGCGAGCGGGCTCGCCGAGCGCCTGTCGATCCCGCTGCTGGCGCGGGTATGGCAGATGCTGCTCAAAGGCATCGACGAAGCCAGTCGGGCGCCTAATTTGCGCGCGGCCGCCGAAATGGTCGTGGTGCGGATCGCCCATACCGCCGACCTGCCATCGCCCGACGAAATCATTCGCGGACTCGGCGGAGTGCCGCTGGCTCAGCGGACCGGCGCCAAGCCCGCGCCGGATCGCGCAGCGGCGGGCGACAAAGTGCGAGCCGAAGCGGTTGACGCGCCGAAGGCCGTTGCCCCTCTCCATGAGGACAACGGCGACGACGACGCGCGGTTCGCGCCGCCGGTCGGCGAGACGTTCGACCGCGCGTTCGGCGCCGATAGCAGCGATGCGCCGGACGATGAGGAAGCCGAGGCCGATCTCGGACCGTCGACGATCGAGCGGCCCGAGGACATCGTCCTCAGTTCGTTCAACGACGTGGTGGCCCTGATCGGGCGCAAGCGGGATGCGCGCTTGAAAGTGCATCTCGAGGAAAACGTCAGCCTCGTGAAATACGAGCCTTCCGGATCGATCGAGCTGCATCTGCTCGCAAACGCGCCCCCCGAAATCGCCAACGAACTGCGCGAGAAACTCAACAAGTGGACGGCGCGGCGCTGGACGATCGCGGTGAGCCGGCGGCCGGGTGATCTGCCCCTTGGCGAGCAGCAGCGTGCGCGCGAGGCTGCTGAAATCGAGGCGCTGAAGCTGCATCCCTCGGTCAAGGCGGTGTTCGACCAATTTCCCGACGCGAAGATCGCAAGTGTTCGCCCGATCGCTGCGCCGCCGGACGACGATGCCGCCGAGCCGGGCGACGACAGCGCCGTAGGTTGAGCGCAACCGCATCCCCATATACCCGTTCACACCCTTTCGAGAGGAAGCGCGATGAAAAATCCGTTCGATATGATGAAGCAGGTCCAGGAGTTGCAGGGCCGAATGCAGCAGATGCAAGCCGAGTTGGCATCGCTTGAAGTGAGCGGCCAGTCCGGTGCCGGCATGGTCACCATCACGCTCAACGGCAAAGGTGAGATGCGTTCGGTCAAGATCGATCCGAGCCTGCTGAAACCCGAAGACGTCGAGATGGTCGAGGACTTGGTGCTCGCCGCGTTCACCGATGCCAAGGGCAAAGTCGAGGGCGAGATGCAGAAACGGATGCAGCAGGTCGCTGGTGGTCTGCCGCTGCCGCCGGGGTTGAAGCTGTTCTGAGGCTTAGTCTCGCGCGACGAACAATGGCACAGGCGATGCACATTCGAGACTATCGCGAAGGTGACCGCGAGCGAGTGAACGAGGTGGCGCTCGCCGCCTTCGCGCAATTCAATTCGCGCTATGACGACTGGTCCGCGATGGCGGCCGGGATCGGCAACATGGCCTCTCTCTCGCAGAGGGGCGAGGTCATCGTCGCGGAGCACGATGGCGCGATCATCGGGGCCGTAGCCTACATCCCGCCCCATGCGACTAAGGCCGATTATTTCGATCGGGCGTGGCCCATCATCAGAATGCTGGTGGTCGATCCGCAGGCACGCGGTCTCGGCGCCGGGCGTGCACTGACCGATGCCTGTATCGCGCGTGCACAGCGTGACGGCAGCCCGGTGATCGCTTTGCATACGAGCCCGATCATGGGTGTCGCGCTGCCCATGTACCTGAGAATGGGGTTCACGAGAATCCGGGATGCGCCGCCTATCCACGGCGTTGCTTACGCCGTGTACCTCAAGCCGCTGTCGTGAGCGTTAATCCTGCGCTGCCGATTTACGGGCGGCGAGCTTGATCTGACGCTCGAGCTGGCCCCGCTTTTCCGCCGCGATCCGGACCTGGACCTCGATGCGTCCATCGTCATCGCTGGACTGGGCGAGGACGTGGGTGTTGGCGTGGATCCAGCTCAGCAGGCGGCCTTGGTCCGGCGCCACGGTCACGTCGACGACGCTGTCGGCGGCGCCGAGCCGTGCGTCGATCGCCGCGATCAGGTCCGCGATCCCTTCGCCTGTCACCGCGGACACGAGAATGCGCGTGCGGTCGCCACGGGCGGCGTCGTTTTGCAGCTCCTCGCGGACCTCGGGTGTGACCTGATCGATCTTGTTCCACACTTCGATGACCGGACTCGCGACCGGCTGCGGGTCGATGCCTAGATCGTGGAGTACGCCCTCGACGTCGCGTGCCTGGGCGGCGGTGTCTGGGTGTGAGATGTCGCGGACATGCGCGATCAGATCGGCGCCGACGACCTCTTCGAGCGTCGCGCGAAAAGCGGCAACAAGCGACGTCGGCAAGTCCGAGATGAACCCGACGGTATCAGACAGAATGATGCGGCGGCCGCCCGGCAGCGCGACTTCGCGCATCGTCGGGTCGAGTGTCGCGAATACCTGGTCCTTGGCGAGCACGCCGGCGCCGGTGATGCGATTGAAGAGCGTCGACTTGCCCGCGTTCGTGTAACCGACGAGGCACCTTGGCGCGGCCTGCGCGATGGAGCGAGCGCGTGCGCACGACGCCCTCGAGATCCTTCTTGAGCGCGTCGATCCGGTCCTGCAGCATGCGCCGGTCGAGTTCGAGCTGGCGCTCGCCGGGGCCGCCGAGGAAGCCGCCACCACCGCGCTGGCGCTCGAGATGGGTCCAGGAGCGCACGAGCCGGCTCTTCTGGTAGCTCAGATGCGCGAGTTCGACTTGTAGCCGGCCTTCACGCGTGCGCGCGCGCCGTCCGAAAATTTCGAGGATCAGCCCAGTGCGGTCGATGACCTTGACGCCCCAGGCGCGCTCAAGATTGCGCTGCTGCACCGGACTGATCGCGTGATCGACGATGACGAGGCCGGTCTCGTGTTCCTCGATCTGGGCTTTGAGTTCCTCGACCTTGCCGCTGCCGAACAGTGTCGCAGGGCGTGGCCGCGGTACCGGCACGACAATCCCGTCGCGCACGTCGAGATCGATGGCTTCAGCGAGCCCGACGGCCTCAGCGAGCCGATCGGCACTGGCGCGCGGCAAGGGGGCCGGTCGATGTTCGCCATTGACGGCGGGTGGAGGAGAGGCCGCCGCGATCGACAGCACCGGCACCAGCACCATCGCGCGCATTGGCGGCGGCGCAACCTCATCCGGCCCGCGTCGTCGCCGACGGGGCTCGGAGATCGGCGGTTTGTCGTGCGCAGTGATCGGCAGATCCTGACTTACTGCTGCCCTTCGGCCGGGTCGGTGTCCATCAGATGGACCGGCTGCCCGGGCATGATCGTCGAGATCGCATGCTTATAGACAAGCTGCGAGTGCCCGTCGCGCCTGAGCAAGACGCAGAAATTGTCGAACCAGGTGACGATGCCCTGCAACTTCACGCCATTGACCAAGAAAATGGTGAGTGGCGTCTTATTTTTGCGAACGTAATTGAGGAAAGTGTCCTGCAGACTTTGTACGCGCTCGGCAGCCATGACGGCCCTCATTTCTTGTTTTCTTGTCGTTATTTTCTTGTATCGCGTTGAATAGTGCCGCCGGACGTGTTGACGAGCGTTCTTCGAACTCTTGTGAGTTTTCTGCTCCGGGCGACGCAACGCACCCTGGGCGAAATGCTCAGTTCATGCATTGTGCTCAATCAAGTAACCGCAAAGAACCGCTCTGGCAAGTCGATAGGACCAGCAGATCGGGTCACTTTGCGTGCAAACGCGCTGCAAAAGCGCCGGCAATATAGTCGACAGCACCGTGACCGGCCGCAAAACCGGTCGCCATGGAAGCCTGCAAAAGGTACCCGCCGGTCGGCGCATCCCAGTCGAGCATCTCGCCGGCCACGAAGATCCCGGGCAGCTTCCTCAGCATGAAATGGGGATCGATTTCATGACCTGCAACGCCGCCGGCACTCGAAATCGCGCGGTCGAGAGACATCAGTCCGGTCACCGTTAGCGGTACGGCTTTTATCAGCGCCGAAAGTGCGGTCGGGTCTGCGGGCAGATCGTTGCCGGTGGCGTCACGCAGGATCGCAATTGCGGCCGGCGAAAGCTGTGCCGCTTTGCGCAACATGTTCGACCGGGAATCCCCTTTGCGCCCCCCCGAGAGGCGGGCAGCGAGCGCACCGGCCTCGATGTCCGGCCGCAGATCGAGGACTAGGGTGGCGGTCGGCTGACGGGCCAGTGTCTCGCGCAGCGCTGGCGACAATGCATAGATGGCGCCACCTTCCAGGCCGGAGTGGGTAACGATTGCTTCGCCGCGCTGGCTGACGGGGCCGCAGCTCACGGCGATGCGTTTCAGAGGCGTGCCAGCAAAGCGCTCGGCGGTCTGCGGCGACCAGGCGATCGCTACGCCGCCGTTCGAGGGCTGCAGCGGCAAGACATCGATGCCAGCGGCTGCCAGCAGTGTGGTCCAAGTACCGTCGGATCCGAGGCGCGGCCAGCTTCCACCGCCAAGCGCGAGCACAACGGCGTCGGCGGGACGTTCCAACCGCGCACCATCTGGGCCTTCGAGTGTCAGCGTGCGGTTTGGCGCGATTGCGAGTAGCCGGTGCCGGGTCAGCAGCGTGACGCCGACCTGCTCGAGACGCGCAAGCCACGCCCGCAGCAGCGGCGACGCTTTCATCGCGCGGGGAAAAACCCGACCACTGCTGCCGATAAATGTTGGCTGTCCCAAGCTTTCTGCCCACGCGATGAGGGCCGACGGTGGGAATGCCCGAATCGCCGCCTCGACCAACGGCCGCGACGACCCATAGCGCGCGAGGAAAGGCTCGAGATCCTCGCTGTGCGTGAGGTTCAAGCCGCCGCGGCCGGCCATCAACAGTTTGCGCCCGGCGCTTGGCATTCGCTCGACGACGGTCACGCGATGACGCGCCGCCGCTGCGATCTCGGCGGTCATCAGGCCGGCGGGGCCCGCGCCAACGACGATCACGTGGCGCGGCTCAGCGACGACTGCACGACGCGGCTCCGCTTCGGAATCGCTCACCAGACGCCGGTGTTCGGCATCGACTTCCATGGCTCCGCCGGGGCCTTGGCCTCGCCCTTCTGGAGGATTTCGATCGAGATGTTGTCGGGCGAGCGAATGAACGCCATGCGGCCGTCGCGGGGAGGGCGGTTGATCGTGACACCGGCCTTCATCAGGCGGTCGCATAGCGCGTAGATGTCGTCGACCTCGTAGGCTAGATGGCCGAAATTGCGCCCGCCCGAATAGCTTTCGGGGTCCCAATTGTAGGTCAGTTCGACGAGCGGGGCGTTGCCGGCCTTGCCCGCCTCGACGTCGTCGGAACTCGCAAGAAAGATCAGTGTAAAGCGGCCTTCTTTGCTCTCGCGGCGCTTGATCTCGGTCATGCCGAGCTTGTTGCAGTAGAAATCCAGGCTCTTGTCGACATCGGTGACGCGCACCATCGTATGAAGATACCGCATGCTTCCTCCAAACCGATCGCTGTTTTGCCGGGTAGCCGGCAGGTCCGAGTGACAGGTAGCATAGTTTGACGATCTGTCCGGTCGCAAGGCACGCTGAGCCGCGAAGGCAGCCTGACATCCGTTCAGAAGGCCGTGACGCGGATGCGCCGGTCTCATTTATCCCGCGTTTGACTTCCCTCGTCGCTTTGCCGTGGTAGTGGACTCGTCCAACCCATTGATGCGGTGAAGAACGTCCGGATCAAACGGGGCGTCGGACAGGGCGTACGGCGCGAATCAGACGACGGAGCACAAGCAATTCGAAGCGTTCAATTCGGCCGCGACTTGGTCCGCCGGATCGCAACCCACAGCTTAGAGCGCCTCTGATTCTGTCAATGGACGGATGGCTGAGCGAGTTGATAAATCCAAACATAAACAAAACGTTAATCGAACATAAATCAGATATGAAATTACCCCGACAAAGCAGCTTTGAGGACAAGGTGACGCGAATGTGCCACAGTGAACGCGGGCCATCCTGGTATGTTGCCCCCGTCGGCGCAGGTGGTCGTGATTCGAGAGGGCAAATCGGGTTTCGACCTCAGTGCGATACGACGCAGTGGCAGTTATATTAACAGTGAAGTGGGGTTCAGAAATGGGGGATTCCTCGAAAGAGCCGCCGAATATGGGCGAGGTCACCGGGTTTGATCCGGCGGCCGGCCTAGGCGAGCACGCCGATGGAGTTGAGGTCGTTGAGATTGCGGGCGCCATCAAATGGTTTGACGCCTCCAAGGGCTATGGGTTTATCGTTCCCGACAACGGCATGACGGATGTGCTCCTTCATGTAACCTGCCTTCGAGCCGGTGGATTTCAGACCGCCTACGAGGGGGCCCGGGTGCACGCCCAGGCGCTCAAGCGTCCCAAGGGGATGCAGGCATTCCGCATTATCAGCATGGACGAAAGCACAGCGATCCACCCCTCGCAGCTACCGCAGCGCACCCACGTTGTGGTGGTGCCCGAGAGCGGCTGGGAGCGGGCCATCGTGAAATGGTTCAATCGCGTGCGTGGGTTCGGTTTTCTCACCCGCGGCGAGGGAACTCCGGACATCTTCGTGCACATGGAGACCCTGCGCCGGTTCGGTTTCACCGAACTGAGGCCCGGACAGATGGTTCAGGTGCGCTGGGGAATGGGCTATAAGGGCTGCATGGCGGCTGACCTGCGCCCGGACGGGACCTCGGGATTGCCGCCCTCTCACTGAGAGCGGAGCGCTATCTTGAGTCTTCGGACACCGACGATACCCAGGACCGCGCCAAGCGCGGTCCTGTTTTGCTTGTTGATCGCCTCTCTGGTCGCGATGATGGGCGCACCCCATGCACAGACCGAGATCAAGATGCGACGCGACACGCTGACCATGCACACGGCCGGCGGGGCCCATCGGATCGACATCGAGGTGGCCGAGAGCGACCGCGAGCAGCAGCACGGCCTGATGTTCCGCCAGTCGCTCGGCGACAGTGAGGGGATGCTGTTCCCCTACCCGAGCGCCCGCGAAATCACGATGTGGATGCGCAATACATTCATCTCGCTCGACATGATCTTCATTCGCGGCGACGGCATCGTCCATCGCGTCGCGACCGACACCGAGCCGTTTTCGGAGCGGATTATTCCCTCCGAGGGCAATGTAACGGCGGTCCTCGAGATGAAGGCCGGCTCCGCGCGGCGCCTCGGCATCAAGCCGGGGGACCGCGTCGACTACAAGCACTTCAAGCCTGCGGCAAAACGCTGAGGCGGGGTGGTGCCAGGGTATTCGCGGGCTCAACCCCGCGAACTATCTTGACGCTCGCCGCCGGGCAGGCCACTTAGAGCGCGGATCGGGGCATAGCTCAGCCTGGTAGAGCACCTGCTTTGGGAGCAGAATTAATTGCTCGCCATATCGCACCATAGGTGCCGGGTCCGCCAAAAACCCTGATTTTACAGGGTTTGCACCTTGCCATTTCAACCATCGTATCCACCTCTACCGGAACGATGGGAGTGCAAAATTGCACTTGAAGCTCACAGACCTCGCATTGCAGCGTCTTCCAATCGGCACGCATTGGGATGAGACCACGCCAGCCTTCGGGGTGCGCGTCGGGAAGCGTGCCAAGACCTTCTTCTGCATCCGGGATGGCGGTCGGCGCATCACGATAGGGCGCTACCCGAGCATGAAGCTCGTGGACGCGCGGATCAAGGCCAAGGGCCTTCTCCTCGGGGTCTACGAGAAGCGCACCGCTCCGGGCTACCTGGAGGCCGTGGAGAGCTATCTGAAGCAGGTAAAGCCAGACCTGAAGCTGAAGACGTACAGCGAGTACGCTCGCATCCTGCGGCGTATGCCGTTTATCACCGTCGAGGTATCGCCTAGCGAGATAGCCTCCTGTCTTGAACAAATACCGAAGGCCTCAACACGGGCGCACGCATATGCGGCTCTCAAGACTTTCTTCAATTGGTCGATGCGGAATGAGTACTGCGAGTCGAATCCGGTCACTCGTGTGCGTCCTCCAAAAAAGCTGGCAGCGCGAGAGCGCGTTCTTGAAGATCACGAGCTAAAGGCCATTTGGCACGCGTGCGATAAGCTCGGCGGTTACGGGACACTGGTTCGGCTTCTGATGGTCACAGGCCAGCGCAAAGGACAATTCGCCCGGCTTCAGGAAGAGTGGGTGGACTTCAAACACAAGCGCTTCGCGTGGCCAGGCGGCGCGATGAAGGCAGGCCAGCCGCATACGTTGCCGTTCTCAACGCTGGCTGAGTACCTAGTGCGCAAGGAAGTACCGATCGACGGTTTCTACTTCACGCCGCTGGCGAAGATTGGTCAGCCCTTCACGGCGTGGAGCAAGAACAAGGCGGCCCTCGATAAGCTCGTGGATCTCGATCACTGGACGCTTCATGATCTGCGGCGCACGTGGTCCACGAATGCAGCGCGCTTAGACGTGCCGCCGCACATCACTGAGCGGGTGTTGGCGCATGTCGCGCCTGAAGGAAAAGTTGCGTCGATCTACAATCGCTTCAAGTACGAGAACGAGATGCGTGACGCGATGCAGACGATGGCGGATTTCGTTGCATCGCTTCTAGTCGAGGTCAATGAGGAGATCCGCAGGAACTTTTTGTAAAAAGACAAAGTATGAGGGGCTAACGCTTGCTAAGCGTGAATTCTTTGGCAGGTGGATCGTAGACCAGCCTGTAATGCTTTAAGAGATCTCGGCCGATCAGCATCGGGTGGCGCTCGGGACGGTCGCTACCCGTGACGAGAACTTCCACTTCGTCCATTCCTTGGATCGTGATGTTCGCGCGGAAAACAAGGTCTTTCACTCCGGCTAAGATAGGGTCAGCTATCGTGCGCTTGTCTACGTGCTGAGGAAATTTTCTGGCTGCGTGCAGTATCCTGTTGTGAATGAGTGTGTGTTCCGCGCCGGTGTCGATGAGGCATGCGCTTCCGGAGAGCACCGACATGCCGCCGATGGTCGCGTCGACGTAGACAATCGGTGATCCAGCAACGGTGTCGTCCGTCTGGGATTGCTGGCGGTCGAGATTGACTATTTTGGTTGTCTTCATCGGCGATCTATAAAGCCGCGTCTATAAATGCGCCATACCCTGACAGACAGCATCTGCAGGGTTCCGGTGAGAAGGCTATGTGGTCCCAGGACGAAGCTATCTCTGCCCCCTGTGACGGGCGAGGCTCTCCATCGTTACGATCACAAGCAGACTTAGGAGCGGGTGACTATGGCTAGCCCTTGGTCCCGCTTTTCAGAAGTCGCCTCCTGTCTGCCGACGATCGTGAGTGAGTTTCATGCGCTGCCTGCCGCAATCCCCTCGTGTGCCGGGAAGTTTATTCCGGACGTTCCCTGGATTGGTCCTACTGGGATGACAAGGATCTCAAACGCAAAAAGCGCCCCGAAGGACACTTGATGCGATGGTGCCGATTAAGGCGCGGGAAGTGCCGATCGCTCGGCATCTCTCGCACTTTAACTGTGCCTTGATCTTCACCATGAGTTCATTATGATGCATTTGCGTGCAATCAAGCAATACCTAAGAGTGGATAACTGAATCTAATTTAAAATTTGGGAGGTTTAAATGCGCGGGTTGTCGGCCCTGCTTGTAATGTTTTTGATCTTCAGTGTCGGAGCTTTAGCTGACCCTAGATGGCCCAATACGTCGGTGGATGCATCAGCAAACACAGAGGATGCATCGAAAAAGGAATTTGGTTGGCAACGACTGCCGGTCAATAAGCGGACCGGAGTGCGCTTGATGAACAAGGACGGATCGCTACCTATCAGAGCGAAGACACTGCAGGTGTCGGCTCCTTGGGTGCATTGGCGTTGCGCGCCAAGTAACTGTGGCTCTATGTCTTGGGTGACATCAGCCGACGGAAATTTGACAAAAACACCGGGGATCAATTTTCGTGCTCCCAACATGTATCAATTCGGTGTCGTTCTCTATCAGATCCAAACGTCTGCAACTGGGCCCACAATTACCGTTAACTCATGCAAAGTATATAATGGCGCCGCGCTTAATCCTGGCGACGTCTGCACGTTTGACTATTCGTTGGATATATTTGCGAACGTCAACGATGTCGTTGATGGCCAAGCGGTCTACGATGGGAATAATTACGCATATGATGACAATCATGGACCAGATGGGACCGCTGCAGGCTTCAGTTTAATTGTCAGAATTCTCACTCAGTAGGTTTCTGTAGCCATCGCGAGGTTGCCGCCTTCCGCGCATTCTCGCTTCGCCACTTTTTCCCGTACTTCCGGTTCCGCCGCTTGTTGAGGTGCCGCATCACAGCCGACACTTCGGATTTCTTCATGCACCCAGCATACCACGAGCGTGGTCGGTGCTTGCCGCGAGTTATCCCCACTGATGCTTGCGGAGCGCACGTTTGTGCGTATACTGCATATCAGGCGGTTCGCTGACAACTTCATAGGATTTCATCGCATCTCCAATCTCGGCAGTGAGACCTAAGAGACCCCGCTGCCAGGGCCTGGGGATGCGAGATCGGTCGTGGGCTCCAGGGCGTAGGGACCGCCTGGCTACAGTACATCCCGTCTGATGCTCTGGCGCCCGTGACCGATCATTACCAGCTCAATAATAAGCAATATGACCAAAACAGTTTGTCTTGCGGTCGGTATGTGGATTGGGATCGCATTGGTCTACGCGATCAACTGGTATGGAGCAGTACACGGTCTGTGAGTTCGATGGTGCGAGCATCTATACGAAGCTCGTCACATCGTTGAAAGCGGAGAGGCTTGATCGCCTCTGGCACCTGTCCGACGTGAAGTACAATCGGGCGATGCAGACAGCGTCGCTGTGCTTGGCGACCGTGACGACGTGCTCAGCAATCTTGTTCACTTAGCAGCCTAGAGCGTTTTGATCGCGTGCTGTGGGGTCACTTTCGTTTGCCTCTAGGCGGCGAAAACTACAGCACGTGGTCAGAGCGAAAATGAATATGAAAAACATCCGACAGATAAATGTCTACAAGGTCCTCAACGGTTACACCGTGGACCTGAAAGGCGAGAAGGACGGCAATCCGTTCTACAGCGAGACACGAGTAGCTTTCGACCTCGACGAGGTGAGACGGATGCTCGACGAGATGCTCGTCTAGCGTATGGAGAGCAGCGACAACGACAGGCGCGAGAAGGAAATAGTCCGCGAGTGGCAGAGCAGGTCACGTACCGCTGGCGACTACAATTGGCAGAAGGCCAACGCCTGGAGCGGACAGGGAGATTACACAGCAGCAGACCACGGCGAAGCCCCACAGGGAGCGCGGTGGTAGGCGATTAAATGGCTTAACACAACGATATTTTATGACTACCAACACTGACTGGCTTCCACCTGGTTACAAGGTCCCGAAGCCGCCTAGCGACTACATGAACTTAGAAGACGGAGCGAACAAGTTTCGCGTCATGTCTGCGCCCGTGATGGGCTACGAGTACTGGAACACAGCTGGCAAGCCAGTGCGCTCACCTCAAATGTGGGAGGAGCAGCCGTCTGATTTGCGCATCGATAAGCGCAGCGGCAAACTCGAACGCATCAAACACTTCTGGGCATTCATCGTCTGGAACTACGATGCAAAGCGACTGCAGGTCCTTGAGATCACTCAGTCGACGATACAGAGCAACATTCAGGATTTGGTCGACAATCCAGACTGGGGTTCGCCGACCGGCTTCGACATCACGGTCAACAAGAAGGGCAAAGGCCTGGAGACTGAATACTCCGTGCAGCCATCGCCGCACAAAGACGCACCGGAGGAAGCTGCCAAAGCGATGAGGTCGACGAAGATCAATCTGTCCAAGCTCTTCGAGGGCAAGGAACCGGTAGAGCGCGACGAGACGAATGACAGGGCACTGGATGAGTTCGATAGGACCTTGGGCGGCGATGGAGAGACGGTCATCAACTAGCTATGTGGCACGCCGTCATCCGCAGCGGGAACATGGCGATGGCCAGGACCACGGCCGACCGCTTCACCGACTGGAAGCGTGCCAATGAGGGCGTCGAGATCGTCATCGAGCCTTGGAAGCCAAACCGCACCGACCGCCAGCACCGCTTCTACTGGGTTTACCTGGAAGCGATCTCGCGCGAGAGTGGCGACGACGCTGTGTCGCTGCATGAGTACTTCAAGCGCAAGTTCTTGAAGCCGGATGTGCGAACAGTGCGAGGCGAGACGTTCGAGATCGTCCGCAGCACGACCAAGCTCAAGAAGCAGGAGTTCAGCGACTACATCGAGCGCATCGCGGTGGAGACCGGCATCGCGCCGCCCGATCCTGCTGCTGTGGGCTACATCAGCAACACGGGCTCGATGAAGACAGATTACAAACCGTCCCGCGCCGAGATGGAGATCCCGGAAGGCGGGCCACAATTCTAATTATGAGAGAGATAAAATTTAGAGCGTGGGACGAGGAGGCAGAGCTTTGGCGCTACTTCACGTTAGCGGACGCAATGGTGGGACGCTTGGTTCGCCCTGACGGCATGATGCGGTTCTCGCTTGTGCGACAGTGCCAATTCACCGGCCTCAAGGATAAGAATGGGAAGGAGATTTATGAGGGCGACATCTTGCGCGACGGTAAGGACCCACAGGTGTGGCAGGTAGATTTCTATCGAGGCTCCTTCTGGTTCGTAAATCCCAACAACGAAGGCAACCGCAACACATACGATTGGCTCCTCGACAGGAGCTTTTGGGGCAAGTACGCCGTCATCGGCAACATCTGGAAGAACCCCGACCTCCTCACCGCCTAACATATGGACCCGATCAGCAAGGTCATTCAGCAGACCAGCCGCCCAGCGAAGGCGCGGAGGTCGAGCGAGCGTTCGGACCTAATCCAGTACTTCATGGACACCGTGAACAGGGAGCGCGTGCGTGACAAGCGCAAGCCGCTGCCGTTCCTGTACTTCGCGCGCAAGTGTACGGGGTTGGAGCTGAAGGACCTCTACTACCTCAAGTCCATCTGCGAGGACGCGGACCGGCGCGGTGGGTGGAAGGACAAGGACGGCAAGTGGCATCCGACGAGTTTTGGGAAGGTGTTTTTCGGGAGCCTCAAGGCGAAAACAAGCGAGCTATGAAGTACGTCATCCTGGTGCCGATCGCGACGTTTTTGATCGGCTTCTGGGCGCTTTGGGTCACATCTGGCATGAGGTTGCGGGAGAGCGAGCGGGAGCTGTGCTGGGCGCTGCCAAGCTGCGAGAAATTATAAGCATCACTGAATTCAACTATGAAATACGCAGGCAACATTACGATCGTAGATGACCAGGGCGAGGCGGTTTTTGAGCATGAGCTGAGCGCCGACGAGATTATCGACGTGCTATTGAAGCGGCCGGAAGAGCCGGAGCATGAGGAGGACGCTGAGCCGCAGAAGGCGAAGGTCCGCAAGTGCGGGACGTGCAGCAAGAAGGGTCACACTTCGCGCACGTGTCCTGGCGTCGAGCGCTACTCCGCAGATCCGATGCAGGGACAGCACACCGAAGGCAAGCCCTGCTGCGGCTCGCTAGGCTTCAAGCACAAGAAGAACTGTCCAGAGCGGAACGTCGCGCCGATGCCGCCACGTGCTGAGCTGGAGCCGCTCGATGAAGCTCAATACGATGAGCTGCGCTACGCAATGCATGACCGAGAGTTTCAGAGTGCTCAGTATTCGCTGACGCACAAGCTGCCGCCGCGTGAGGTCAACGCCGCGATCAAGAGCAAGGACTACGAGGGCTATTTAGACGGCCGCTAATATGAAGCACGGCACCACCGACACCTCCCGCGATGCTCTCAAAGCCATCACGCAAGAGCTGCCGACGTGGGAAGAGCGGGTGTTTGATGTCGTCGCTGCACACGGTCCCATCACTTGCCGCGAGATCGCCTTCAAGCTGCACAAAGAGAGTGGCTTCGTATCGGCTCGACTGAATCAGCTACGGGAGGATGGGCGGGTAGTGCAGGGGGAGAAGCGTCGGTGTCGGCATTCGGGGCTGAATGCGTATGTTTGGTTGATTAGCGGCACGCTCGGAATCTGAAAAATGAATAAAGAGATCGCGGTACGAGGAGCCTAGCGAGCCGGCGTGAAAACAAAATTGCCGGCATACAGAACAATAAAACCGCAGGCTCCGGGCTGCTCGGAAGATTCCATGATCAACATGTCAGGATGAATTGTAAGCTTCGTAGGGACCTGAGCCGTGCAGCCGGGTCTCAGGTACGAAGTGGTTGTCCCCTGCATCTGATTTCCGGCACCACTATACGTGCCATAAAAACTCTGATTGCCAGAGCGAGCTCCGCGTTCGAAAAGCGTAGGCGAAGGATTTACGAAGAACAGAGCGATTGACGATCCGTTTTGGCGATATTCATAAGTACTCCCGTTGTAGCTCCAGAGCCGGTGTCGAGGCCGAACCGCCTCTTCGGCAGCTTTGCGCCTCTCGGCGGCTTGGGATTCCTCCTGCTCGCGCCTTCTCTGGAGATCTCGCCTGCGTTGAGTTTCAAGTTCAGCGTCTAATGCTGCACGCTGCTCAGCCTTTACAACTTCCGCTTTCCTTCGCTCTTCCTCTCTCAACTGCTCGTCCGCCTTAGCGCGCTGTTGCGTAGCGATACGATCTGCCGCAGCTTTGTCGGCAGCCTTTTTTGCTTCAAGCTCCTTCAATCGCGCTTCTTCACTCGCTTGCCGACGCTTCTCCTTTTCGACAATAGCTTTGTCATCAGGCGTGCTGGTGGTGACCCACTCGTACCAGTCGACAACGCAGTGGCTAACTGTGCGGGGTTCGCAGGAGCGTTGGAATGAGATTATGGACGCCAGAATTCCTGCCACCGCTGCAATGACGCTAATGAAACCGCCCATGGCACATCCCCCCTGCTGAGCTTGCCGAAAGGTCGACCTTTGAGCGGGGTTGCGTCAAGGGAAACATAGAAGCCAGGGTAGTCGGGATGTATGAACTGATGGAGTTTCGGCTTCGTGCGTGAGGTGACGCGCGGCCGTGTCGGCATAGCGGGCGGGTGGCGATTGTGTGGGGTGTCGTGGCTAAGAGCCAGATGACAATGCTTTTGAACTAGTGGGGCGTCGTCGTTTGCTTCGGAACGAGGTGTTTTGCGAGGGCATCAAGCGCACTATCGACGGCAGATTTCGTGCTAGCGAGTGCAGTGCGGTACGCTTGGAAGGCAGCCCGGAAAGCAGGGTCAACATTGTCTGGATTGAATTGTTTTTGCATGTCATGAGACATCTTGCTGAGCGCTTCATATTGCGAGTAGGCGAAGACCGAAGTTTGGATCTCGGTCTCAGTGAGGAGTCCGATCTTGGCAAGCGCGGAGCGATAGCCTCTGCAGCCGCCTTCAGCGTCGAACGACCTCGGTAAGGCAACATGACCTTCCTTCGCCACCCCATCGAGAACTTCGTTCCAGTCTCTCAGCGATCTTTGGATAACTGTCAGTTCGCTGGCAAGCGTGATGCGAGTTGTGTTCCGATCATGATCGATCTCGTGCGCGCGCCTACGGTCCGTCACCCTTGCATTGAACCAAAGCGTCAGGCAGACGCCCCCGAATCCGACAAGCGTGCCTAAGATGTTTTGGAAGTCTTTGAAGAGAGCGTACCAGGTCTGAGGTTCAGGACTTGGCATGTTGATTCCTGTGCACCAATTGCGGGCTAGCTGAACTTATGGTGGCGCGTATCTTACGATCGCTACTTTAGGCGATTCGGCGCGGTCGAATCCGCCGTCATATTAAGCCAGGCGGGGGGCTGTGGTGGCTGCAGAAACTATGGAGATCACCTATCATGGTGGCCTCGCTGATGCGGGCAAAATGCATTTTTATGAATATAGCAGAGCCAGTGTCCGTCGTCGAATGCTTTGAGACAGTTTGCGGTGTGATCGAGCGGAGGCTCTCGGCTCATCTGGTTTGGAGTTTAAGCGGCTTTCATTTGGT
>LNFM01006960.1_pt1 | contig 18161 bp, 18 predicted proteins | sample 596031 | NCBI WGS metagenome assembly LNFM01 (sample SAMN04254537, study PRJNA301005) | activated carbon metagenome | isolation source: dual media filters at the Ann Arbor, Michigan drinking water treatment plant | place: USA: Ann Arbor | reverse complement strand
GACAACATGCTGGCCGTGACCAACGATGGTCGACGTGCAGCACTGGACGTGAGGATGGTCGCCCCTGGCCTCCCATTCGACCCCAACGGTAAGCTGGCCAAGGTCGCTGAAAACGTGCATCGCATCTGGCAAGAAGGTGCAGCGCGGCGTCTGACGCAACTGGTGTTCAGTGATCTGGGCACGCCCGGTGGTTCGGGGTTCTCGGTGTACGAAGAGGTCAAGCGCCTTCTCGTGCTCAAGGGAATTCCAGCAAACGAGATCGAGTTCATTCAGAGCCACAGCAGCGACACCGCGAAAGCGAAGTTGTTCAAGCGGGTTCGGGAAGGTTCGGTCCGCGTCTTGCTGGGCTCCACGGCCATGATGGGTACAGGCACAAACGTGCAAACGCTACTCAAAGCTTCGCATCAGATAGACGCCCCATGGCGGCCGTCGGATGTTGAGCAGCGAGACGGTCGCGCAGACCGCCAAGGCAACACATGCGAGAGCATCGAGTTGTGGCGCTACGTGACAGAAGGATCGTTCGACGCGTACAGCTGGAATCTGCTGGACGTGAAGGCGCGATTTATCGACCAGGTGATGACGGCGGAAGCCGGTCTGCGCTCGGTGGAAGACATCTCGATGACGGCTCTGTCGTACGCCGAGATCAAGGCGATCGCCTCCGGCAACCCACTCGTGCTCGAAAAGGCTACGGTGGACGCCACGGTGCAAAAACTCGCTTTGAAGTTGGACCACTACGAGCAGGATCGCTGGCGCATGGGCCGTCGCAAGACGGAACTGCAAAAGCGCCTGGACTACATCGAGAAATCGATGGACAAGTTCGATGCGGTGGGCAAGGAAGCGAGCGGTCTCACAACCGCTGTGCGCTTCACGCCTTGCACGTCGACGGCATCTGCAGCGATGGCCACGGAAGTAGACAACTGCCAAGCCTTGGGATCCGCCATCAAAGCGGTGAGCAAGGTGTTGGTCGGCACCAGAACGATCGCGACCTGCGGGTCGTTCGAGCTGGAGATTGACAAGTACCTCGGTACTTCTGATCTGGTGGTTGTTGACACCGTGACGGGCACGCGAGTGTCTGTTCGCCGTCCGAACCTGCATGACCACGCTGGTGTGGGTGCATCGGTGTACGAAGCTGTCAAAGGCTTCGCGAGCCTGCCGGCGAGCATGCGCGAGGAATTCGGTCGCAAGACTGAAGAAATCGCGGGTATCACCGCCATGCTGACGCAGGACTTCGAGTTCGGCGAGCATCTGCAGGCGGCGCGCACGCGGCAACGCGAGATCGAGGCAGCCCTCGATCTGGATAAGGCCACCGAAGGCTCCCAGGCAATGGGTGCTCAGGCCGAAGCCAACTAAAACGGAGAGCCCTCCCAGTCGCAAGACTGGGGGGGCTTTTTCTTTGCCTGTCGGGTGTTATTAAGCTGTTGGCCCACAACCGCGATTTCTGCAATCGAATCAAGGCCTTAAGCCTCCCCGCGTCGCCCTGTCCTGGGCGACTTGGAGAAAATTAGCCGGCCTGCCCCGGCTCTGATTGGTCGCTCGCTGCCGCGGGACTCGAGGACCCCGGCCCTGTGGCAGCGAGGGGCGGCGAGCGGCTGAGCTGACCCTTAAGAGCCACTGCCACGTAGTACAAGAACGCGACCGCTTGGAGGCTCCGCACCTCAGTTCCGTAGTCAAGAGACTCCCCGTGCAATACGAGGTGCCGATTCAGCTTGTCGAATCCCTCTGACCGCTTACTTTCAGACAAGCGAATACTCGTTTTGCTGAAAAAAGGAGCAAGCAGAGCCTTCGAAATCACATCGAGGTGTGCAAGTTTTTGCAGGGCAGCCCCGTTTTGGCTCCAGTCACCCCTGAAGAAGTGCTCCCCCAAAAAATCAAGGCAAAGCCCATCAGCCTGTGCCAAAAGGGTAGGAACAGAGACGTAGTACAGCCCTTGACGATGAGTACTGAACGCCTGTCGAAAAATGTGGGCTCTGGCCGGGAAATCTTCAGCGAGGTCTTCCTCAATCTCTCCCAAGCGAAGTCTGTAATGCTCGACCAGGGCGTCCTCGACCTCTTTGTGTCGACCTGCGAGATAGGCCGCCGCAAGGTCTGCGGGCTGTCTGAGGCTCATACCCCGAAAATCAAGATACCAACCTTCGTCTGCCAATCGAACCAGAGCTGCCTGCAGGGCAGCAGGTAGTTTCTCAACAGCCTCAAAAAACGAAACGATGCTTGGTCGAGCCCTCTCGAGAGCCTCGCTCAGGCGGTCCACGAACCGCCTGAAGTTCTGACCTGCAGTTAGGAAAGCCTGCAGCAGGTCCGCGGGGCCTTGTGCTGGCGTACGAGACTCCTCGGGTACCTGGGGGGATAGGTCAGTCTTCACGTATTCTGCTCAAAGGTTGGTTTTCAACCGCTGGCTCTCGTATAACCCGTCGAGCTCTAGCTGGTGATTCTCTAAGCGCATGAAGTAGAAGTTACCGTCGTCGCCGCGCTTACCAACCATGAAAGCTCGGCCATGGAATTGGCCTTTTGCCCCGGCTTTAGCCTTGTCCCACTCCTGCAAGTACTCACCCTTCACCTCCACCAGTGCCTGGCCGTCAGAGTGCGTCCGCCCCTGCACGGCGACGACGAAGTCAGGGTAGAAGCCGGCCACTCCGCCCGACCACATCCAAAGCGCTACGGAGCTCGGCTTATCTGAAGGGTTCCGGTGCCACCAAATGACGTCTGTATCAGTGTCCAGCAGGTTCGCAAACTCTCGTTCGTCCTTGTTTAAACCAGGCGGGAAGACACCGTACACGTTTCGAGCTGACCGTGGCAATCCAGCTGGCTCGATGATTGCGTCGGGCAGCGAGACCTCTCGGACTTCTACTAAAGCCGCGCGTACGCGTTTGTGCGCATCTCGGACCAGCTTTGGATTTCGCATGAGCACAAGGTCGAGCTGACGACGAACCAGCTCTGCGTCTTCAGGTACGGAAATCCCTTGGCGAACGAGTGCGTCTCTGAATCGGCTTTCCAGCAGATTGAGAAAGTCCCGCTCGTCCACGTCATTGAATGGAAGTGCCACCTGCTTGGCGCGCTCCGCGATTACCCCGGGAGACAGTTGGGCCAGGATGCGCTCGTCGAGCGGAGAATCGTCCTCGGTAAACAGCTCTTCCGTGCGCTGGGTAATCTGGGTTCCACTGCGGTCTCTGTCGCCCAAAACTCTTGTGAAATCGATGAGCCCAACAACCTGCTCTTCAAAGCTGTCCGGCAGAGGGGGCAGCATTTCTGTTTTCAAAGTTGCAGGCGCCTCCCTCTTTCGCGGGTAACGCTTCTTCGCTGAGATGGAACCGGCAATTACATCTGCCAAAGAGGGCGTCGATGCGCGAGACGTTTGCGTGGGAGTTTGCGCCGCCGTTGGCTCCGTGGCGGGCGCAGCACGTCCTGCGTTCAACAGGTCGAGCTGTCCCCTGCCCTGAAGTTGTGCCACAAGGTGTCGGGCGGTCTCGAGAACTTCTGCGCTCACGTTGTCTAGTGCGGGAGCTAGTTCCTGGTTTTGAGAAGGGTCAGCAGCCTGTTCCGCCGGAACTTCCACGGCGCCACCTTCGACCACCGACTCGTCTTCGTGTGAGCTAACCAAGGTGACGTCAGAGGTGTCGGTACCAACCTCAAGTGTCAGCAGGGTCTGCTGGCCCAGCTGGGGCTCCTGGGCACGCATCGCGTTTATCTGGTCTGCCGCATTTCGGAGGCCTTCTTGGTCCTCTTGATTGGCCAAGAAGACGTATCCGTGCTGGAGCATGTCTGGTACGTCCTCCCGCCCCTGCAACAGCCGATGAACTCGCATAATTCGGCCGACAACTTGCGTGCCGAACTCTTTGTCTCGCACTCCTCGCAGGGCCGCCAAGGTGAAGGCCCGTGGAGCATCAAACCCCATGGCGATTGCCATTTTGAAGATGAGTACTTCTGCAGTTGGGTCGTTGGCGACTGCGGCCAAGTTGTCATCTGGTTCGTCAGCGGTATGTTTTCGCACAGCTCCTGCTTCGAAGCCGAGTCCCAGCAATACCTTTTCGACCTCTTCGACAGTCTCTCCGCCGTTCGGAACCTGCACAAGTAGGAGCGGAGTGATTCCAATGGAGAGTTTGTTCAGTTCCTCCTTAATCCGCCGATGCATTGACGTGGCCTGTGCTAGGGCAATACGTTCAAAGTCGAGCATCTTTGACTCATTTCCGCTTCGCGCAATGAACCGGACCGTTTTCACTCCACTTTTGAGCAATCCTGCCGCAACCCCCTGGTCTCGCGTGATGGTGGCCCAATCGTTTGGATTCCCAAGCCTGTAACCAGTCTTTTGGCTGAACTTAACGGCATCCTCGTCTCGAGGAGTGGCCGTCATGAGAAGCGCATAGTCAGGCTTCAAGATTTCAGAGAAGAAGGTTGACGCTTCGTGCGCCTTCTGAAGTCCATGGTGCGCTTCGTCAACGATGCAGCCAATGCGGTAGCCGAGACCGCGCGCCTGCAAAATCAAGTCGTCCACCGAGAGCCCATCGTCGCGGGTCTCACGCAGGATGCGGCGAGCCTGAGACGAGGCGACGGCCTGCCAGGACAAGGCATAAACGCCTCCGGGTCGCAACGATTCAGTAAAGCGGTCCGAGTCCAACGAAAGCAACTTGACGGCAGGTGCTTGCGCCTGGAACGTTCGCTTAGCCTGACCGACCAGCCCCGTAAAAGGGACGAACCAGAACCAAATGACCTTCTCCTCGGAAGAGAAGGACTGCACGGTCTCCACCGCGATGAGCGTCTTGCCGACGCCGGTTGGTGCTTGAAGCATTACGGCGCCCTGAGTCAGCCGTAACTGCGTCAAGCTGTCGGCTCCGCCTGGGAGTGCGTCGACTGCGTCGTACTGGGCTTTGAGGGCTCTGAACCTCGTAACCAGGGCATCGCGCATCTGGGTCTGGAACCATTTCAGGGTCGTAGTCATTCTTCTCCTCCAACTTGGACTTCTTCTTCTGACACAGCAGCGTTTAACAGTACGGTGGACTTCCTGAAGTTACCCAACAGCGTTTCAGGCAGCGAGAACACCTGCGACCGCGGAACGGCTTCAGCAAATCGTGGAGAGGCCCAGGCGTAACAGATGACGGGGCCTTTATGCTCGCGAGCCTTCTCGGCGAATCTGGCGACGTCACTGGATTTCGTACCAGACGGGTAGGCGACGGCTATCCCTTCGGAGGTAATTTGCCAACCAAGGGCACCTTCGAGCTTGGCGATTGGGAGCTGGTGCGCCAGACACACTGCGTTCCACACCACCTGGTTCGTGAGCTCACGCTCGAGTCGATGACGCAAGATTGGCTTTGCTCGAAGGTATGCGAACGTACCGCGGGTTGCGGCAGGAAGAACTCGTCGAAGGCGCTGCGCACAAACATCACGGCAGATGTTCTTTTGCTTTTCTTCCTCCGAGCCATCCAGCCGAGACTCAGTGCTTGAAACAGCTATGAAAGTGCGGTCACCCCCATCCTCCGCATTGAGCTTGGCGACAGCGTGAGCGGTGGTTCCACTTCCGGCAAAGAAGTCAAGAACGATGTCACCTGGCTTTGACACAAATGTGAGGAGTTGAGTAAGAAGCTCGGTGGGTTTCGGGTTGTTGAACGGAAGGACCCCTCCGAAGATGGACTTCAATTCATTTGGCCCCTTGCGACCGTCCAGTTCAATGACGCTCGACAATTTGGACAGGTAGTCTCTGGCGTACACCTTCAGTTCGACGATTTTGTTTTCGTCCTCGCCGTAAAGCAGCTCGTCACCATCGATGAAGGCTTTCATCGTCTCCCAGGGAAACCTGTATCCCATCAATGGCTGCTTGCAGGGACGCTTTGTTACCGGGTGGGGCACGTCGTACCGGTAACCTTCCTTGCCCGGGTTGTGTACGCTGCGGCTGCCCGCATAGACACCCTTGTCGTCAATAAACTTGTAATCAGCCAGAGGGCCCAAGAATGCTTTGTTCTCGCGGTACCACTCGGTATATGCGGCTTGAAGCTCTGCAGGGTCTTGATGCTTTTCTGTCAGTTGGCGCCCAATCTCAATCAGCATCGTCTTTGCGCCGAACTCCGAAGACTTCCACACAGGCGAATTGGCCGACTTTTTCTTCGCGTACACGAGCACATACTCGTGCTCAACCGCTATTCTGGTGGGATTGTTATCAGTGACGTTGTTCCAGATGACGTTCCCAATAAAGTTCTTTGGCCCAAACACGCGGTCCAAAAGTAGTTTGAGGTTGTAGAGCTCCGTGTCATCGATGGAGACCATGAACACGCCGTCGTCGGCAAGCAAGTCATACGCGAGTTGCAAACGTGGGTACATGAATTCAAGCCACGTTGAGTGCCTGAAACGGGAGTTGGGGTCGAAAAATTTGTCGTTGTAAACCCAACCTTGACGGTTCGAAGCGGTACTCCCCGTGTTGTACGGGGGGTCAATGTAGATGACGTTGACCCTGCCAGCATGCGTCATCAGAAGGTGTCGTAATGCATCGAAGTTGTCCCCTTCGATGACGAGGTTCTTGTACGGACCTTCCCCGTGGCACAACTCTGGCACCAACTCCAGTCCGACAAAGTCATCGTTAAGGCGCTTGTCTTTTTCAATTTGGTCTCGCTCCCAAATCAGCCCAAAGTGGGCTTGGGCGTCCCGCTGCTTCAGCAGGTCAATGAGCTCTGGGGCGGACAAATGCGAGTAGTCGCGATGGGGCATAGAGGTGTTTATTTATTTTTGGCTGGTCGGGACAAACCGCGAGCTTTCGCCGTCGTCGGCTGCCCCGGTTCAATGTGTAGCTTCTTGGCATGTTCTCGCACCATGACCTCGAACATGCTGGAAAGATTGCGCGCCTCGGCGGCGGCGCACTTTTCCCAAAGAAGACGGACCTCCGGAGTCATCTTCAGGGAGGTCGCTGCGGACTTGAGGAGCGGGCGAGGCATGTCTTGTTTAGTGCTTTTCTTTATCTTTGACGGATATACGTTATCACGGCGCCAAACATCAACCGTTCATCTGAAGTGCGCCGGCTGCCGAGGCGTCTACGGGGAGTCTTGCCCAGCATTCCGGCAAACGCCCAAGGCTTGGCGCCCGCGCTGTCCGGCGGTATGCTGTAGACCCAGCGGGGGTCTTTCATCAACTCATCACGCGGCCACTCACTCTGAGCGCCGAACGGCGGGTTCATGAAGATGTAGTCGGCCTTCAGGTTCGGGTGCTTATCCGCAGAAAAGGTGTCGCCATGGGATTCACCCAGGTTGAAGTCCAACCCGCGGATGGCCAAGTTCATTGCGGCCAGCTTCCAGGTATTGCCATGGTTGAACCAGGAAGCGAGACCGTGCGCGCAACGGTGGTAGCCCAAAGCAGCCAGGTGCGCCACGTCCTCGCGAAGGCCGAGGGAGGCGAGCTTCTCGCAGTCACCCCGAGGACGTTCGAAGGCGATTGGTACTCGTTGAGGCGCGGCGACGTCCTTGAAATCATCAAGACCTGCGAGCCGCTGCCACAAGTCCTGCACGCCCGCCTGCTCCCAGTCGGGGAGAAGTAGCACCGGCGTTCTGCCAGTGCATTTGAAAACACCGACCAATTCCGAGGGGCAACGCGCACCGAACTTGCTCTTCATGCTGGATGCAAATACAGTGCTTCTCATCGAATGCCCATTCGGAGGAGCGAAATGCAAGACGAGAAGTATTTGGGGAAGCTGAGAACGCACTGGAAGCGGCACGCCGTCTTCCCGCCCATGGCCAAGCTCTGCGAGGTGGTGGGGCTCTCATCCACGTCGAGCGTGTTCGCCCTCGTGGGGCGGCTGACGGATGCCGGCTACCTGGAGCGGCAGGACGGCCGCATCGCGCCCACCAAGAAGTTCTTCGCCCGGCCCATCCTCGGACCCGTGCGCGCCGGCCTGGCCCAGCCCGTGAGCCAGGAAGAGCCCGAGCTCGTCACGGTGGACGACTATCTCATCGACGAGCCGAACCGTACCAGCATGCACAGGGTTCGCGGCGACTCGATGCAGGACGCCGGCATCGTCGACGGCGACCTGCTCGCGGTTGAGCACAACACGCCGACCAAGCCGGGCGACATCGTCCTGGCGTGCGTGGACAACGAGCTCACCGTAAAGACGCTGCGGCTGGATGCCGAGGGCCGCTGGTACCTCGAACCCGCCAACCCGGCCTTCCAGTGCATTCGGCCCCTGACCTCCCTTGAGGTCCTGGGGGTTGTCGTCGGCCTGGTCCGACGCTTCCGCACCTAGCCACTCACCCACCTTCCCCGCAAACGCCTGTTCGGTCAGGTGCTGGCGGAGCCATGCCCATTCTCTGGAGTCCATCGTGCACAGGCTGCTACTTCTCGACTATGACGGGTTGCTCTACTTGGGCGAGCCCAACCAGAGGGACACGTCGTGGATACCTTGGCTCGTTGAGGCGCTTCGCCCCTGGAACGACGTGCGCATCGTTCTCCACTGCGCGGGAGCCCACCGCTTCGCCCCGCGCGACAGCAGCCAACTCCGCGAACTGGCGCCGCGCCTCATCGGAAGCACCTACGGACTTCCGCCCAAGGATGCCCTTGAGGCAACCCTGCGAATCAACAAACAGCGGGTGGACCATCACCTCGTCGTCATTGCGCACTCGACGGTTCTTCCCGAGGGCCAGTTCAACGTCCTCGTGTGCGATGCGGAGCTCGGACTTTCCGCGCTGAAAACGCAGGCCGCTCTGAGCGCATGGCTCTGGCGCACCCGCCCGCCGCTTCGCAATGTGTTCGGCGCCAGGCTGTCCAAGGGCGTTGGAGAACATGTTCTCTACCTCGATTTCGACGGGGTTCTCCACCACGAGGACGTACGTTGGAGCCTCAAGCGCGGCCCCTTCCTCAATGCGCCGGGGCACAGCCTCTTCGAGCACGCGGCTCTGCTGGAAGACCTCTTGAAGCCGTACCCGCAAGTGCATATCGTGCTCAGCACCACCTGGGCGCGCGTGTTCAGCTGCTACGGCGCCGCGAAGCGCCTGCCTCCTGGTCTGCGCGACCGCGTCGTCGGCGCGACTTGGCACAGCGAGATGCCTGAGCAGGCCTTCAAGGACAAGCCGCGCGGGACACAGGTGCTTGAGGACGTCGGGCGTCGCCGGCCAGCGCATTGGCTGGCCCTGGACGACACGGATGAAGGCTGGCCGCCCGAGGCTCGGGACCATGTGCTCATCACGGACGAGCAACTGGGAATTTCGGCCCCCGGCATGGCGGAACGCATCGCCGCCGCTTTACAGCGGATGCACCGCATCTAAAGCGCCATGACTTTAGAACAACGGACCGTGTTCCTAAACCGTGCACACAGTTTTCAGGACATCACCATGCGAGTCAAAGTTCGACCCATGCGCCGTTTCGGGCGCCAGTTTCTCTCCAACGAGCACAACGCGTTGCCGCCCCACGTGGGCACGCTTCGGGTGGGCGAGGTGAGAGACCTGAACCTGGACCGCCAAGTCCTCCGCGCGCAGCTGGTGGACCTGCGCAGCGAAGCAGACGTGATTCCCGTGCTCAACGACGCGCGGCTCTTGTGGGCACGCGACGGCAAGATGAGGCTGACGGGCATGGAGAGCGTTGGCAGCGTCGACTACGCACAGACCTGGTCTGTCGAGTTCTTCTGAGGCCCCGCCATGCTCAGAGTCTCCATTCACAGCAGCGACGCCAAGGGCGTCAACGCCGGCAACCAGCTGGCACAGCTCGACATCGCATACGCCAAGCTGGGCCCCATCGCGGACTACGTCGTGGGCATCGCCATCCGCGGTGTGGGCGAGGTTGAGCCCGACAAGGTCGTCAACTACCCGCGCTGGGCCGGCAGCGTGTGGGACCTGGTGGCGCGCGCGCTCACCCGTCTCCTGTTCCGAGCAGACCAGGCGCCCGCCGGCCGAGAGCCCGACCGCCGCTGCGCGTACGCCACGAAGCTGTGCGCCATCGTTGAGCGCATTTCTCCCGAGGGGCCCCTGGCCGAGGTGGCCAGCGCGGAGATTCTTCAAGCCGGTGGCCAGCGCGGCGTCTACACGGCTCGCTTTGATGAGGACATCCTGGGTCCGCGTGAAGCGACGTTTGCCTACGGGATGAAGTCGCTGAGCCACCCGGAGCTGCTGCTGCGCGCCATCTGCCATGCGTACTTCGGCAAGGACACCCTGGGACCGCGACCCAAGCTCATCCTGCCGGCCACGATGAAGGTCAAAGGCGAGGAGCTGTTCGACGTTGAGTCCCTCAGCGAGCCCGCGCGCACCGGGCTGCTTCGGTACCGAGGCATCAACTACCCGGCAGTGGCGCCTCCGGACCCGCTGGTCCCGGCGCAGATGTACGTCAACTTTTTGAGCAGAGGCTGACATGAGTGATGCCATTGCAACGATGCGGCGAAAGTACTTCCCTCTGCGCAAGCGCACGGGCACGGCCGCCTTTCACACCTCCCGGAAAGCGGTTGACTTCGGCCACGAGGACATCGAGAAGATGACGGCGCTGGACGCGGTGAAGTACATGGCTGAGGCCGTGTGGGGCTCGTTCAAGGAAATGCCCTGCGTGCACTGCGGGACCATCGACACCCACTACTGGTGGGCCAAGGAGATGCGCTGGAAGTGCAAGTGCTGCGGCAAGCGGTTCTCGGTCACCTCCGGCACCGTGTTGGCCGACCGCAAGTTGCCGCTGACGAAGATTCTGCGTATCGCGTTCTCGTGGGGCAACGGTGCCTCGGGCGTGCCTGCGCTGCAGCTGCGCCGCGACTGGAACGTCTCGTACCCGACCGTGTTCTGCCTGCTGCAGAAGCTGCGTGAGGGCCTGCTGCGAGGTTTCAGCACCGGCATCCTGAGCGGCACCGTGGAAATGGACGGTATGGACGTCAACGGCCGCCGCTACAAGGAGAAGCGAAACAAGCCTCAGGGTGGAGGCCGGAAGGGCCCTGCGTCGATTCCTGCGCACCTCCTGAAGCCTGCAGCAGACCATGTCGGCCCACCGCTGCCGCCGAAATGGGGCAAGGCCGCGCGCCAGCACCCCGACCGGCGCCAGATGCTCTCAGCTCGTCAGCGCGGCGTCTCCAAGGGCATGGGTGCGTCAGCCACCAAGGTGGGGATTGCCATCACCGAATCGGGCCGAAGCGTGACCGCGCTCGCGGAGCGTTCCGTTTCGGCCGAGTCTTACATGATGACCGACGAGGACCCGTCGTACCTCTCGTTCAGCCAGCACTTCTCATCTCACGAAACCATCAACCACTCGGTGTGTTTCAGCCGGGACGATGGCGTCAGCAACAACCAGGCGGAGAGCTTCAACGCCCGGGTGCGCCGCGGCATCGAGGGCATCTACCTGAACGTGAGCAACAAGTACCTCAAGGACTATGCGTCCGAGATGGCGTGGCGGGAGGACACCCGCAAGCTCTCAACTGGCAACAAGTTCAAGCACCTGCTGCAAGAAGCGCTGTGGGTGGGCACGTCCTGGTGGTGGCGCGGGTACTCGCATGGGAAGCACCGCGAGGAGGAGCTCCTGCTTGAGGGCAATCAACCGGCGAAAGCCCGAGGGAGGCCGAAGGGTTGGAAGCCGAAGCCGCCCAAGTAACCAACGCCGGGGAGCGCTTGAAACGCCCCTGCTTTTCACGATGTTCCATTGCCACCAAGGACCAACATGCGCCTTCTCTTTTTAGACTTTGACGGTGTCCTGCACCCGCTGGACCCGGAGCCCCAGGACCTTCGGCATTTTTGCTGGCTCCCCGTTCTGGCCCGGCTTCTTGAGCCGTACGACGACGTGCGAATCGTTGTGCACTCGACCTGGCGCTTTATCCACACGGACAACGAGTTGCGTGCGTTGCTTGGGCCACTAGGGTCTCTATTCGTGGGCAGCGCCCCACGTGCGCCGCGCGAGCAGGCAATCGAGATGGTGCTGGGAGCGAACAAGGGGACGGTGGTCAGCCACCTGGCGCTCGACGACGCTGCCAAGGAGTTCTTCGGAAGCACCGTGAATCTACTGCTGACGGAGCCGCATTTGGGGCTGTCGGACGTTCGTGTCCAGGCGGCTTTGTCCACGTGGCTGCGGGACGGCCCTCCTAGTGGCGGGGTGCGGGGAGGGGGGCTACGTTGAGATGCAGGAGAAAGACATGCTGACACCCGATTGGGAATGCGCTGACGGCACGACGGTACGCCTTGGGAATATGAGCACCTCGCACATCCTGAACGCACGGGTCTACCTGCTGACAGGAACCGGTCCTCATGGCCCGATGCTCAGGCCAGGCTGCTCTGGTTTTTCCAATCGCGAGTGGATTTGGCTATTCGAAGCCGAACTGCTACGGCGCTCCAGGATGAGCACTTCCCACCCATCACAGAGGTGACGCAAGTACGGTTCTGGCGGGGCTGCGGCAAGTGCCAGAGGGTGTCCCGCACGCGCGGTTTATTCACGTTCTTTCATCACAAATGAAAACTATCAAAACCCATGAAATATCGACAACATTAGGGCTCTCAGCAAACGGCGGCCATGCATGACCAAGGCACTTTGCGAGTGTTCGCGACCGTTCTCGGCCGAGGGCTGGTCACGCCGTATGTCCTCGTCGAAGACGCCAAGGCTGACCAGTTCGTTGTCACACCGGCGGTGTTCGAGGGCGACTGGGATGCACTCGCGAGGAGCGACGTTGTTGAGCTCATCACGACGGATGAGCCCCTCTGCAGGGTACTGCGTGCTCGCTTCGTTGTGAGTGCTGGCGGTCTTGTCGGATGAAGGTCCTGCGCGTCTGGTCGTTGCGGACGACGGCTCGCTCCTCGTCGAGCCTTCGAGCTGCGTTGTAGCCTCGCTTTATGTTCGATAACGTACAAGGAAAAAACTATTTTCACACTAGACTCATGGGTATAAAAATCGATTGTCTAGCGAAGTTCCGCGACAGCATTCAGGTTGGAGGAACTTCGTTTGACCCAATTGCAAGCATCGCAAGAGAACCATCTTCTTGCAGCGCTACCGAACTCTGCGTGGATGAAGTGGCTGCCAAATCTTGAGCTCATCGATTTGCCGCTGGGCAAGGTGCTACATGAGTCGGGTACGCCCATGCAGTTTGTCTATTTCCCCACCAGCGCCATCGTCTCTCTGCTCTATGTACTGGAAAACGGCTCATCCGCAGAAATTGCCGTGGTGGGTTACGAAGGCGTGGTGGGTACTTCCATATTCATGGGAGGCGGCTCTACGCCCAATCGTGCTGTGGTGCAGAGTGCGGGCAAGGGCTTCCGACTGCAGGCCGAAGCTATGAAGGAAGCGTTTGAAGGCTCTGGCCCTGTGATGCACTTGATGCTGCGCTATACCCAGGCCCTCATCACACAGATGACCCAGACGGCGGTGTGCAACCGCCACCACTCACTGGACCAGCAACTCTGCCGCTGGCTGCTGCTCAGCTTGGACCGCCTGTCTGGCAACGAGCTTGTGATGACACAGGAACTCATCGCGAACATGCTGGGAGTGCGCCGTGAAGGGGTCACTGAAGCTGCGCTGAAGCTGCAACGCGCCGGCCTAATCCGCTATGCACGAGGACACATCTCTGTACTTGACCGCCCAGGGCTTGAGCGGCGAACGTGCGAATGCTATTCCGTTGTGAAGAGGGAATATGACCGCCTGCTGCCCGAGGCGGAGGCGACCTAGGGGGGGGATGCAACTGCTCGCGCCTCGACAGGCCTCATCTGCGCCCCACCCGCAGTGGCCCGCGGCGGCGCAAGTCCACTTTAGCTTGTTCCTGGGACGCAACCGACCGCTGCCAAGTACCTTCGCGCCAGTGACTTTGGGGTTCTGACCCGATAGGTCTTCTGCCAACCCGTACCCGCTACCACCTGCTCGGGGTCAAGGGCCTCGTCGAACTGCCGGAGCGTCGCGCAGAGCGCGTCATGCTGACCCTGAAGCACCCTCTGCCGGGCGAGAAGGGCCCCTGCCGCCTTGGGCTTGGCAACGAGAAGCACTTCAACGTACTCAAGCTCCCCCTTCACGTTCGACAGCCGCTCCACGAGCTTGGTCAGCGCCGTCTGCGTTCGCGTCCTGGTCATCGTGAGTGCCATCAAAACGCCTCCTGTGCTTCGGCCTGTGCCGCCAGCTGTGCAAGCGAGAGCGTCCCTGGCTTCCAACGCCAAACCCCGACCATGTGCGGCACTCCCTGGAAGTCGTGCAGCCGCTCCACTTCGCCGCGAGCGTGCAGCTTCCGCAGTGCTCCCAGCACGCTGTTCTGACGAAAGCGCTTTCGCTCTGCGCTTGAGCCGAGCAAGATGCCGAAGGCTTGGACCATCTGCTCTGTCAGCACGACCGTGTCCAGTGCAAACGGGTGTGCAGCACGGAGAGTGGCGCGCACCAGGTCTATCAAGTTGCCCCTCCCACCGTAGCGGGTGTTCGCCTTGACCGGCGGTGCGTCAACAAAAGGGATGGTGGGTGCAATTTGCGGGTACACGTCGCCCAGCGCCGCTTGCACGCGCAGGAGGTGTTCCTTGCGCAGGGAGAGACGCCCGACCTCGGCCTCGATGGATGCAATTTCGCCAGCGACGGCCGCCCGTTCATTGAGCAGCCACTTGAGGTCAGGGGGCGTCTGCTGGCGAGTCATCGCTGGCCTCCACGGCGGCATTCAGCGCACGGAGCGCATCGAGACTCGTGGGTGCCTTCCAACGAAAAAGCGTGCTCCGCTGCCAGACGTCGGGCTTTGGGAGTCGCTCCACTACCCCGTCGCGTTGAATAGCTTTGCTCAGGGCCGTCTTGACACTGTATCGAAATGAGCGCCGCTCGGGAGGAGTCAAGAGCGACAGCTTGAAATGCTCCGTTGCAAGCCTTGTCAGCTCTGCTCCTGAAACTGGCTGGGGTGCTGCAAGTCGGAGCGTTTCCCGGAGAAAGCTCGAGAGTCCGCCCCGCGCACCGTACTTGTCCTTCCAGGGCACGACTGAGCCCGCACAGTCTGGGCGCACGCGACTGTCCACGAGGGAAATCGAAATGTCGAGCGCTTGAAGGGTTCGAAGCTTCTCCTCGACAACCAATTCGGCAGCACTCCGGCGACCGTGTGCACGGGCGAGAAGGCGCTCGTAGTGGCGTACCGAGTCGCCGAATGAATCGACGCGCTCCCGAGCTTTGCCAATTCGGCCGAGAACAGCGGCTCTTTCGTTCAAGAGCCACTTCAGTTCGGGCGGAGTACGTGTGAGTGGGGAGTCGCGGAGGTCGTTCAAGGGGGTATCGCATCAAGCCAAGATACCTTCGTGAAGCGACCAGCACTGCTCAAAAACCAAGCAAAACGGCCCGGAAGGGGCCGTTTTCAGGGAGTTTGGGCCATCAGCTTAATAACACCCTGCCTGTCGTTTGTTGAGTGCACCTGCATCGGGTCGTGCCACTGGCAGTGATCGGGGTCTACCACAACACTTGCGATGACCAACATTTGGGGCCACGGCTGCCTAGATTTCCGGCATTCTGTTCAAACCCGCATCACGCTTGAGGTTCCGCGCAGGTTGGCCCACCTCACGGGCACGTTATCCCAGCTCTCTGTGGATAACTATTTTGTTGCCGGATGTGTTGCGGTCGACATTGAGCCACACCAGCCGAACAAATCCTTGGCGCAGGGGGCGGTTGTGTGCTGCGTATGACCGGGCCGGGCCCACCCGAGCCGACGGCGACAAGTGGCCCAGATGGGCGGACAGTTGCGCGATGCTGGGCTACATTCAAACCCGACCTCTGCCCTCAAGGCATGCCTGTCGGCCCCGTGCTGACGTTTACCTACGACTTCGCCCCCTCTTTTGCGGGTCGAGGTCAAGACCACTTTCCTGTTTCGCCGGCGTCGAGTCGGCAAGCAGCGGTCCATTCTTCCAACCCGCGCCGGGGCACAGCCTGCCCCGACCGGGTGCGCTGCCGCCTCTGTGCATCTCTTCAGATGAGCATGAACAAAGAACAGCAGATCCACACCTACGCCAATGACCTGATGGTCGGGCGAAGCAGCCTGGCCAAGTCGCTCGGGCAACTCAACCGCTGGTGTCTCACTGGGCGCTGGGCGCCTGACGTGCAAGCGCAGCAGATCCAGGCGGTGCAGACCATTTTCCAGAACCGCGACGTTGGCCATCTGCTGATGGCGGCCCACGGAAAGACGCGTTGGCCCGCCTTCTTCGGACAGTCGCCCTACGGCGAAGTCTTCGCCTTGCTGAATCTGGCGATGGCCGGTCTCAGCTACCGGCGTGAGCACAACCAGGTCGAACGCACGCTTCACGAGGCAATGTTCGCCCACGTCGCGCCCGCGGCCGCACTCGCGCGCGCAGCACTGAACGACAAAGGCCGCGCCAATCGCTACCCGCGTCTGCTGGACGGCATGCGTGAAGTGGCCATCTTGTCGCACACCGAGGCCGACGCAGCGCTGCGTATTCTGTTGCGCATGCATCCTGATGACCGCAGTTCGGCCGCGCCGTCGTCAGAGGCGGCAGCCCACTTCGGTGGCAACCTCAGGATCGTGCACCAGGTGCTGCTGCGTCGCGAGGTGCAGCGCCAGCGCCGCGCGCGCATGAAGGTCCAAAACGAACAGCGCATGCTGCAGGAGGAACAGGTCGCGGCCTGATCACTTCAACCAAACAACCCCCGGGGCGCGAGCTGCCGGGGGTTTTTTCGTTGTGTCGGCGCTGTGCACGGGCAGATCGAACACGGATCGGTGGCCACCCGCGCGACGCACGGCACTTCCGCTGGATTCAAAGTCACAGATCGGCCAAGCACAAAGACAAAGCCCCCGGGGCCATGGGCGTGGCCAGCGGGGGTGTTCAGGAGGCGGGGGATTGAGAGAAGGGCAGCGATCAGTGCACGGCTGCGTGAGCGGGAATTCGCGAACGGGCGTGGCGCGGCTCCAGCCGATCGCCCATCACGCAGCGTGTCAATCGCAGGCACTCGGCGCGCTTGGCAGCGGTGGCCACGTCCAGGGTGTCGAACGTGCGTCCCATCCAGGTGTAGCGCACGGTCTTGAAGAAGAAACGCCGAACCTTCTTGCGCTCAATGGGAGCGCTCTCGGCGCGCATGAGCAGCTGCAGGCGGCGTGCCTCGAAGTCCACGTGCAGGTCGTGCAGGATGTCGTTGGGGTTGAGGCTCAAGCGGTTGGCCTTGCGCCAGCCCTTGGCGAAAAATTCGTGCTGTCCCATCTCGAAGATGTAGGCGCGCACCGACTCATGCACCAGCGGGTTTTTGGGGTCGATGCGCAGCAACTCGGCCAAGGCGGCGTTTTGCAGAGCGACGTCACCGCAGTGGTAGGCCAGTTGCTCGATGCCGGTGGGGCGGCTGGCCGCGCGCTGGGCCAGGGTGCCGATCAGCGGGATGTCGCTCACACCCTGTAGCGGGGCAGGGCCTGAGGCCACGTCCAGCTCGGACGGAACGACGTCCGCCGGCATGAGATCGCTGGCGAACTGCAGCGAGTCACGGAAGTCGCGCGGCTTCTCGTTGTGCCGGACCACCTTGACCTCGGCACGGGAGCTCGCCGGCGCGGCCGAAGTCTGGCCAGCAAACGAGGCGACCGGGAACAGGGACAGAAGGCTCTTGAGCAGCATGGCGTGATTGGGATGAGTGAGCAGAGGCCGCTCTACGCGACACGATGACCAAATTCTGGCCGCCATCGCAACGAACCTTGCCGCGCCAACGCATGCAACTTCGTTCATTGCCACCTCTTGACACCGGCCTGAACCGAGGTAACTTTAATTACCAACGAAGCGCCTTTCTGCAGCTCCCCCTCTACCCTCCCACACCTATGCGCCGAACCCCCCTTTTGATAAACCTTCTTTCTCCCCTTCATCCCACCTTGCACCATGGCCGAGGCGGTGTCCGAGCTCCGCATCCTCTTCACGCAACGAGAGAAGAGGTCTATCAGGAAGGAGGGGGAGTTCTGGCGAATGCCATACGATTGGTAATTAAAGATAGTGGTCTGCTACCGCTCCTGGTGGTGGAGAGCTTCAGCATTCGCACCGCGCGTGTGCTAGGCAGCCGGCCTTTCTTCCAGTTGCAGCCAGGTTGAGCACCATGTCCATCTACTTCCACCAGTCAACGGCGGGCGGCCTCGGTGAGATTCCACCGGACGCCGACTTTCTGGTTCTGCTCATCACCCGCGAAGAGGTGGAGGCGGGACATGTTGGACGCTGCGTAAGCGATCTCTTGACGCTCAGCACCGACCAGGCGCTGGTGGCGCGCTTCGTCCACGGGGTCTCCTTTTCGGTCCTGGGCTACGAGGACGACCCGCGCCATCTCTACGCCGTCCC
>LNFM01006956.1_pt1 | contig 18168 bp, 21 predicted proteins | sample 596031 | NCBI WGS metagenome assembly LNFM01 (sample SAMN04254537, study PRJNA301005) | activated carbon metagenome | isolation source: dual media filters at the Ann Arbor, Michigan drinking water treatment plant | place: USA: Ann Arbor | reverse complement strand
TTGCAGGCACGCGAACTGCGCGCCTGAAACCCTGCCCGTCGGCGAGACCGGGGTAGCAAGGGCCAGGGCGGACCGGCCGGAGGGGGATCGCCCGGCCTGCACACGCCGATGACGATGATGATCATGAACAGCATGACCGCGCGGAAGGCCGGGGAGACCGGCCGGTCCGGCGGCGCAGCCGCTTCACCCTGTCCCGCGCGAGGGCGGAGCCCTTAGCCTTCCGGGCGGCGTCCCGGCGTGCGCCTGTGGATGACGACGGCGGGCGCGCGAAGCCGGCTTGACCGCACACCGCGTTCCGCTTTTGTTCTTGCCATGCCCCTCCGCAAGACCGTCACCATCGAATGGCAGGACGCCGGCTCCAGCCGATCCTATTTCGTGCGTCCGGGCAGCCGGTCGCGCCCGTGGATCTGGTTCCGGGACGGCGACGTGCCGGCCTTCGACGGCGCTTCGGCCCGGTTCGTGGTCGAGAAACGCGCCGGCCGCTGGGTGGTGGTCGAACGGGTGGACACCTGACCGCAGGGGCCGCCCATTGACGGCGGAGGCCCGCGAGCCGATCAAGGCGGCTCAGTTTCAGGGAGACCCGCGATGACCCTCAAGATCGCCGCCGCGGCGGCCGCCTTCCTCGCCCTCAGCGCCGGCGCGGTGCTCGCGGCGGACGCCTGCGCCTGCTGCAAGGACATGGCCCCCGGCGCCGCCATGGAGTGCTGCGACGAGATGAACGCCCCTGCCCCGGCTCCGGACGCACCCGCCCCGGCGCCGGCGCCGGCGCCCGCTCCCGAAACCCCGCAGGGCGGCGGGCATGCCGGTCACACGCCCGGCTGAGCCGCGGCTTCATCGTCACCCAGGGCCGCCCATGAACCGTTCTCCGACCATCCTTGACCGCCGGTCGGTCCTGGCCGGCCTGTCCCTCGCCGCCTTGGCCGGCCCGGCCCTCGCCGCGCCGCCGAAGCGGATGACCGCCTACAAGACGCCCTGGTGCGGCTGCTGCGGCGGCTGGATCGCCCACATGCGCCAGGCCGGCTGGACCGTCGAGGTCGTCGAGCGCGAGGACCTGGCCCCGATCCGGGCGCAGCATGGGATTCCGGACCGGCTGGCCTCCTGCCACACGGCGGTCGCCGGCGCATACGCCATCGAGGGCCATGTTCCGGCCGGTGACGTCGATCGGCTGCTCAGCGAACGTCCCGCCGCCCGGGCGCTGAGCGCCCCGGGCATGCCGGCGGGCTCGCCGGGCATGGAGGCGGCCGGTCGCGAACCCTATACGACGATCCTGATCCTCAACGACGGTTCAACCCGCGTGTTCGGACGACACAACGGCGCCTGACGCGCGAAGGCCGGCCAAGGGTCGTCAGGCGAAGGGTTCATGGCCGGTCGGGTCGGCCGCGTCGCTTCCTTCCGCCGTGCTGTCGTCGCCGCCATCGGCGCCGCGCGAAAAGTCAGCCTGATGCGGGTGACCGCCATGCTGGGCGGCGTACTCGGCCGGGCTGAGGCCCTTGCCCGTCATATGAAGCTTCGGCCGGCCCGGAGGGACCTCATCAGCCTCGGTACCACTCACGGCCGCATCGGGCTCGCCTCCGACGTCCGGCGGTTCGCCTGTCTTCTCGCCCATCGGGCCCCCTGCCGTCCGCTTCGCATCGGTTGCCATGTCAGGGCGCAATACGCGAACCAGGGCAGGGTTGCACGATGACCCGCCTGGCCTGCGGCGGCCGTTCGGCCCGGAGCCCACTCCCGGAACCCTGCGGATGGCTGTATCGATCTTGCGGCCGCAGCTGGCGCAATCCATGCCGCTGACCCCGTATCGGCTTTCAAGGGTTTCCGCTGTCATGTCCGCTCCTGGCCTGCCACCCCCCGGGGCGACCGCCTTGGGCGACTGGAGAGGCGAGAACACTGGCCGCGGGCCTGTCATTTGGCGCGCCGCCCCCCAGCCCGCGCGGCGCAGACGGCTGGGACCCTGATGAGACCGGCCTGTCCGCATCAACACGCGATGCCGTCTGCGACGGTCGCGGAGATCGAACGGGCGCTGGAAGCGGCCGCCGCCCGCGTGGCGGCCGGCGGCGGGCGGCTGACCCGGCCGCGACGACGGATTCTGGAGCTGTTGCTGGCCGCCGAGGCTCCGGTCGGGGCCTATGACCTCGTGGCGCGGTTTCATACCGGTTCCCGCGTAGCCAAGCCCGCGACGGTCTATCGGGCGCTGCACTTCCTGGAGACATGCGGTCTCGTTCACCGCCTTTCCACCATCAAGGCCTTTGTGGCGTGCGACCCCGACCAACCGGCGGCAGCCACGACCTTCCTCCTGTGCGACTGTTGCGGCGCCTGTCGCCCGATACCGTCCGCTGACCCCGGCCCGCTCGAGGCGGCTGCCGCAGCGACGGGATATGTCATCGAGCGGATTACGTTCGAAGCCCAAGGGCGATGCGCGGCGTGCCGCGGGCCGCGCGCCAGGCCGTCTCAGGTCGGGCCGACCGCGGACGGTGCGGGCGCGGTGGCCGCGCCCTGACCGGAGGACGCCGCGTCGGCCGACCGACGGCCCTGATCACGCCCTCTGTTCGAGGGCGGCCCGGCCCGAAGGATCAACCGCGACGCCCACCCGCTCGCGGTTCGACGCGGCGCTGGTGGACGGATTGAGCCAGGTCTGCACCGGGCGGTCGAACCCGTAGCGGAACACCGCCGCGGCCGCGAAGGCGCCGATGAAGCCGATCGACCACAGCGCCCAGCGAACCCCCGGCGACAGGGCGTCCTGACCCAGGGCGTCGAGCAAGCCGAACCAGACGATCCGGGTCACCTCATTTGTGAGGAACATCGAGAACGACATCAGGGCCAGGTGTTCGACCAGGCGCGACGGCCTGCGCACAGGGACGGCGCCGGCGGCCCAGATGATCACGGTCATCAGGCCCAGGGACAGCAGGCTGAAAGCGCCGACCGCCTGAAGGAGAACGAGCCCGACGGCGGCGCCGACGCCGATCGTCCCGGCGAGACGCGACGCGACATAGACCCGTGACCCGTAGAGGGCCGCCGCGACCCCGAGCAGGAACAGCGGCAGGGCGCGCAGGACGCCATAGCGCATCGGCAGGCGGTAGATCGGATCGCCGAGCCACAGCGAGGCGGCGACGTCGGCGCCGACGACCAGCAGCGTCGCGCCGATCACCACCAAGACCGGCGGCCAGCGCCAAAGGGCGCGGCAGATCCAGGGCAGCAGGAGGTAGCAGCCGATCAGGGCCGAGAGCGTCCAGGTCGGGGCGTTCCACCCCTGCCCGCCCGGCACGCCCCAGGCCTGGACCAGCAAGATCTGGGCGGGCAGCTGCGACCAGTCGAACCAGCGCGGATTGCTGGGCGCGACGCCCGCCAGGGCGGCGCCCCCGACGAGCGTGACGAGGACCAGGCTGACGACGAGATGGGCCGGAAAGACCCGCAGCAGCCGCTGGCGCGCATAGGCGCGCAGCGAGGCTTGTCCGGACGCGAGGCGGTCGCCGTAGATGCGCGCCAGGACGTAGCCGGAGTCGATGATGAAGAAGTCGGTGAGCAGATAGCCGCGCTCGAACACCGGATGCAGCTGCGGCAGCGGGACGGGCGAGGCTTCGCGGAAATGGTAGAGGATGATCAGCGCGCCGACGATGAAGCGGAGCGCATCCAGCCAGCCGCCGCGCGCGATCCGGACGCGACGAGGCGACGGCGCGGCGGGGGCGTCTTCCAACATTCAGGCGGGTTCCCGGCCCAGGGCGACGACGGCGGGTGAGTGGTGACCGTGCGGACCCAGGTGGATCTGATCCCGCGCAGCATAGAGGCCCGAGGTTCCCAAAATCCAAACGAGGGCGAGGGCCGCCGCGGTCATCCGTCCGCCCCGATCACGGGGCCCGAGCCACAGGCTGCCGAGGGTCACGGCGCCGAGAATGGCGCCGTAGCCGAAATGCAGCGGCACCTTGTGCGAGCCGAACAACAGGAAGGCCATGCAGAACACGATGCCGCCCGCGACCAGGCTGGCGACGACGGCAATGATGGCGTCGAGCACCAGCCGAGGCGTGGGCGGTCGGGTCGGGCGCCGCGGCCGCCGTCGCTTGCCGTAGCGACCCTCCCGCCAGCGCAGGTCGCGGCTTCGCACGGTGAAGCGTTTGCCGGCCACGGCCCTCAGGGCCTCATGGGCGGCGCGGGGACGTCCTCGTGCCGGGCGAGCATGATCCTCATGCGGACGATCTCGGCTTCCTGGGCGGCGATGATCTCTTCCGCGAGACCCCGCACGTCCCGCGCCTCGCCATGTTCGACTGCGACCTTGGCCATGGCGAGCGCGCCCTCATGGTGGGCGATCATCCCGCGCAGGAAGTCGATATCTGCGTCGCCGGTGTAATCGAGGTTCATAGCCGCGTGCATGCGATCGTTGGCTTCACGATAGGCCACGGTCGAGGGGTTTCCGGGCGTCGTTTCCGCGCGAGCCGCATGAGCGTCGATTTCACAGGCCTCGACCGCCGCGGGCGCGTCCCGTTCGCCGGACGGTCGCTTCGACAACATGCCGAAGGCGAAGGCGGAGAGAGCCAGAAAGACCGCGATGACCGAAACCCATCCGATCCGCTTCATGCCGATCTCCTTGAAACGGGCGGCGCGCCGGCCGGGGCCGGCGGGGCCGCGACAGAGGGCGGGCGCCGCGCCGGGTCGCGGTAGCCGAGCAGCCGCAAGGCGTTGATCACCACCAGCAGGGTCGAGCCCTCGTGAAGCGCCACGGCCGGACCGATGCCGAGGCCGAGGATGGTCGCCGGCACGAGGAAGGCGACGACGCCCAGGCTGACGATCAGGTTCTGCAGAATGACGCCCCGGGTCCGCCGGCTCAGGCCGACGGTGAAGGGCAGTTGCGAGAGGTCGTCGGACATCAGCGCGACATCCGCGGTCTCCAGGGCGACGTCCGATCCCGCGGCGCCCATGGCGACGCCCACGGTCGCCGTGGCCATGGCCGGAGCGTCGTTCACCCCGTCCCCGACCATAGCGATCTTGCCGTCCGCCCGCAGGCGCTTGATGGCCTCGACCTTGTCCTCCGGCATCAGGTCGCCCCAGGCTTCCGTCAGGCCGACCTGAGCGGCGATGGCCTGGGCCGCCTTCTGATGGTCGCCGGAGATCATGATCATCCGCTGGACGCCCAGGGCCCGCAGTGCGGCGAGCGTCGGCTTCGCGGCGGCGCGAGGGGTGTCCAGCAGGCCGATGACGCCGAGATCGTGCGCGCCGCGGCGCACCACCATCAAGGTCCGTCCCTCCAGGCGCAGCCGGGCGACGACCGACGCCGTCTCATCACCGAGAGGACCGACGCCGTCGACACCGAACATCTCCGGCTTTCCGATCCAGACGGTCTCGCCCTCAAGCGAGGCCGTGACGCCCCGGCCGGTCAGGCTCTTCAGGTCCGTGGCGGCCGGGATCACGGTCTTGCCCAACCGCTCTGCGCCGTCGCGCGCGATAGCCTCCGCCAGGGGGTGGTCGCTGAGCCGCTCGACGGCGACCGCCGTCGCCAGGAGTTCCTCTTCCCCGCTTCCCCGCACGGGGACGATGTCGGTGATGCGCGGCCGCCCTTCCGTCAGGGTGCCGGTCTTGTCGAACGCGATCGCGTTCAGCGAGCCCAGGTTCTCCAACGGCGCGCCGCCCTTGATCAGGACGCCGGCCCGCGCCGCGCGGGCGACGCCCGACAGGACGGCGCTGGGGGTGGCGATGGCCAGGGCGCAGGGACTGGCCGCGACCAGCACCGCCATGGCCCGGTAGAAGCTGTCGCGGAACGGCTCGTCGACGACGACCCAGGCGAACAGCAGCAGGACGGCGAGGGCCAGAACCAGCGGCACGAAGATGCGCTCGAACCGGTCCGTGAAGCGCTGGGTCGGGGACTTCTGGGTTTCCGCCTCGCTCACCATCCGCACGACCTTGGCCAGGGTGGTGTCGCTGGATTTCCGGGTGGTCTCGATCTCGATGGCGCCGGCGCCGTTGATCGTGCCCGCGAAAACCAGAGAGGCCGATCCGATCTGGGCGGGACGCGACCGTGCGGCGGCGGCGTCCGCGACCGGCTGTTTGTCGACGGGCATGCTCTCGCCGGTCACGGGCGCCTGGTTGATGCTGGTCGCGCCGACCACGACGAAGCCATCCGCTGGGAGGCGCTCGTTAGGGCGCACCACCACCGTGTCGCCGACTTCCAGCTGCTCGACGGGCAGTTCGACGACCTGGCCGTCGCGCCGCACATGGGCGGTGCGTGGCGCGAGGTCCGCGAGAGCCTCGATGGCGCGTCTGGCCCGCCCCATGGCGTAATGTTCCAGGGCATGGCCGATGCTGAAGAGAAACAGCAACAACGCCCCTTCGGCCCATGCGCCCAACGCCGCCGCCCCTGCGGCGGCGACGAGCATGAGGGTGTCGATCTCGAAGCGCTTGCGGCGAAGGTTCTCCACCGCCTCACGAACAGTGAAGAAGCCGCCGAACCCGTAGGCGACGATGAAGAGCGCTAGCGGAAGCCAGGCCGGATGGCCCGACGCCAGTTTTTCTATCGCAAAGCCGACGCCGAGTGCGCCGCCGGACGCTAGGGCGAAGATCAGCTCCGTGTTCGGCCCGAGGATTCCGCCTTCGCCATGCGCGTGCGCCGCGCCGGATTCATGGTCGTGCGGTTCGGTGGCGCGGTCAGCCGCCGCTTGCTGGCTCATGCCCCGGCCTCCTGTGATCTGGCCTGGGCGGCGTCGCGGAGAATATCGACGCCGCCCTTCACGGCGATCGCGGCGACGATCAGGCCCACGACCAGATCCGGCCAGGACTGGTCCAGCCACAGAACCAGCCCGCCGGCGACCAGGATGCCGCCGTTGGAGGCGAAATCATTGAAGCTGAAGGTCTCCGCAGCCTTCATGTTCACGTCGTCGCTGCGTTGACGGCGGATTAGTTGCAGGCACACCAGGTTCACGATGGCCGCGACCACCGCCAGGCCCATCATCGTCCAGCCGACGGGCTCCGTCCCCATCAGCGTCCGTCTCAGCACATCCAGCAGGACGCCCCCCGCGAAGACCAGGAGCAGAATTCCGGAGAACCGCGCCGCGCGGGTCTTCCAGATCACGGCGCGGCCCACCGCCAGGAAGCTGATGAGGTAGACGGCGGAGTCCGACGCATTGTCCAGCGCATTGGCCAGCAAGGCGCTGGAATCGGCGAGCAGGCCGCCGATCCCGAGCCCGACAAACAGGAGGGCGTTGAGGAGCAACACCATCAGGAGGGTGCGGCGCTGGATGCCCTCCGCCTCGTCGCGTTCGCTCATCAGTCCTCGATCCCTTCCGCCTTGCGATGCTTCACCGCCTTGGCGGCGAAGGTGGGCAACACCAGCAGGGTCAACGCCGTCGCCGTCAAAAGGCCTCCGATGACCACCGTCGCGAGGGGCTTCTGGACCTCGGCCCCGGCTCCGTGGGCGATGGCCATGGGGATGAAGCCGACGATGGCCACCAGGGCCGTGGTCAGCACGGCCCGCAGGCGGCTGGACGCCCCTTCGATCGCGGCCTCACGCGGGGCCAGACCGGCCGTGAGCCGCTCCCGGATGGCCTGCATCAGCACCAGGCCGTTCAGGGTCGCCACCCCCGAGACGGCGATGAAGCCGACCGCCGCCGAGACCGAGAAGGGCATGCCGCGCAAGAGCAGCGCCAGGGCGCCGCCGACGAGAGCCAGCGGCACGCAGGCGAACACCAGACCGGCTTCGGCGAAAGAACCGAGCGCCATGAACAGCAGCACCCCGATGAGGATGAAAACGATCGGAACCACGAGGCCCAGGCGCTGTTCGGCGCGCTTGAGGTTCTCGAACTGACCGCCCTAGTCGAGCCGGACGCCCGGCGGAAGATCGATCCGGTCCACCCGCGTCTGCGCATCGGTGACGAATCCGCCCAGATCGCGGCCGCGGACGTTGGCCTGCACCACCATGCGGCGGCTGCCGTTGTCGCGGCTGATCTGGTTCGGGCCCTCGCCGGTCTGGATACGCGCTACCGAGGACAGCGGTACGACCACGCCGGTCGGGGAGACGATCGGCAAGGCGGCCAGACCGGCCGGATCGTTGCGGGCCGCCTCGGGCAGGCGGACGACGACGTCGAAGCGTCGGTCGCCTTCGAAGATGCGACCCGCTTCGGTCCCGCCGATGGCGGTGGACACCGCCTCCGAGACGTCCGCCGCCGACAGGCCGTAGTTGGCGGCCGCGAACCGGTCGACGCTGACCGTCAGCGTCGGCAGCCCCGACGCTTGTTCCACCCGGACATCGGCGGACCCCGGCGTTCCCTCGAGAGCACGAGAGACCTGGTCGCCTACCCGCTGCAGGGTGTCGAAGTCGTCGCCGTAGACCAGCACCGCCAGGTCGGTCCGGACGCCCGAGATCAGTTCGTTGAAGCGCAGTTCGATCGGCTGGCTGAACTCGAAATTGTTGCCGATCTGCTGGCCGGCCGCCTCCTCGATGCGCTCGATGAGCGCCTCCTTCTCGAGGCCCGGGTCCGGCCAGTCGCCGCGATCCTTGAGGATGATCACGCTGTCCGAGATGTTGCGCGGCATCGGATCGACGGCGGCCTCCGCCGTGCCGGTGCGCGAGAACACCGTCTCGACCTCGGGCTGGGCCTTGATGACCCGCTCGAGGGCCATCTGCATGGCCAGGGACTGATCCAGCGACGCCGACGGCACGCGCAGGGCCTGCATGGCGATGTCGCCCTCGTCCAGGGTGGGGATGAACTCCCGACCGAGGGTGGCGAAGGCCAGGCCGCCGACGACCAGGGCGCCCAGGGCCGAGACGAGCACGACCTTGGGTTTGTCCACGGCGGCGCGGATCGCCGGCTGGATCCAGCGCCGGGCGAAGCGAAGGACGCGGGTTTCATGTTCCTGCACCTGGCCGTCAGCGTCGAGGTGGGCGCTCTTGGGGTCGCGCACCAGCAGCGCGGTCATGGCCGGTACGAAGGTGAAGGAGAAGATGAAGGCGCCGATCAGGGCGAGCATGACGGTCGCCCCCATCGGGATGAAGGTCTTGCCCTCCACGCCTTCGAGCATCAGCAGGGGGGTGAAGACCAGCAGGATGATCAACTGGCCGAAGGCGGCCGGTTTCACCATCTGCCGGGCCGCGGCCATGGCGACGTCCAGCCGTTCGTGACGGCTGAGCATCCGTCCCAGCTCCGCGCGGCGCCGGGTCATCATCAGCAGGGTGTTCTCGACCACCACCACCGCGCCATCGACCATCAGGCCGAAGTCCAGGGCGCCGAGGCTCATCAGGTTTCCGCTGATGCCGAAGCGGTTCATGCCGATGACGGCGAACAGGAAGCTGATCGGGATCATAAGGGCGGTGATGCTCGCCGCCCGCAGGTTCCCCAGCAGCAGGAACAGCACGACGATGACGAGCAGGGCGCCTTCGGTCAGATTGCGCGCCACCGTGCCGATGGTGGAGTTCACCAGGGCGCTTCGGTCGAGCACGGTCACCGCCTCGATCCCGGGCGGCAGGGTCTCGCGCACCTCCTCGAGGCGCTCTCCGGCGGCCTGGGCCACGGTGCGGCTGTTGCCGCCCGCGATCATCAGGGCCGTGCCGAGTACCGCCTCGTGGCCGTCACGAGTGGCGCCGCCCAGCCGCGGCGCCTGCCCGACCTCGACCGTCGCCAAGTCGGCGACGCGCACCACCAGGCCGCCGCGATTGGCGACCGGAGCTTGTGCGAGATCCTCGACGGTCGAGGCCAGGGCGTCGGTCCGAACGGTCAACGCCTCGCCGCCGCGCTGGACATAGCCGGCGCCGGCCTGGGTGTTGGCCCGTTCCAGGGCCGTGACGAGATCGCCCAGACCCAGCCCATAGGCCGACAGGCGGGCGGCGTCGGGGCGAACGGCGTACTCCTTCACATAGCCGCCAATGGTGTCGACGCCGGCGAGGCCGGGCGCGGTCCGCATCTGTGGCGCGACGATCCAGTCCTGCACGGTGCGCAGATAGGTGGCGCGCGCCTCTGGCGTGGTCAGCCGCTCGCCCTCGGGCGTGAGGTAGACGCCCCCCGGCTGCCAGCCGGGCTGGCCCGGCTTGGCGAGGTTGCGGCTGTTGAACGGCAGATAGTCCACCGTCCACATCAGGACCTCGCCGAGGCCGGTGGTGATCGGCGCCAGGGCCGGCTCCACGCCTTCGGGCATGCTTTCGCGGGCCTGGGCGAGGCGTTCCGCCACCTGCTGGCGCGCGAAATAGATGTCCGTCTGGTCGGTGAAGATGACCGTGATCTGGCTGAAGCCGTTGCGGCTCAGCGAGCGGGTGCTGGTCAGGCCGGGAATGCCGGCCATGGCCGTCTCGAGCGGATAGGTGACCTGCCGCTCGATCTGTTCCGGCGCGAGCGCCGGGGCGACGGTGGTGATCTGGACCTGCCGGTTGGTGATGTCCGGAACGGCGTCGATCGGCAGCTTGGTCAGTTCGAACAGACCGAGCGCGGCGACCAGCGCCGTGGCCAGGACGACGAACCAGCGGAAGCGGACCGAGGCTTCAATGATGAGTTTGAACATGGCGCTTCTCAGTGGCCTTCTTCGCCTTCGCCCTTGGCGAGTTCGGCTTTCAGCAGGAAGGCGTTGGCGGCGGCGACCCGTTCGCCCCCGTCGAGGCCGCGCAGGATCTCCGTGCGCCCTCCCGCCTGACGCCCCGCCAGCACCGGGACGGCCCGGAAGCCGCCCTGGACCTGGACGAAGACGACCGTCGCGCCTTCGACGGTCTGGACGGCCTCGCTGGGCACCGTCAGACCGCCCGCGACCGCATCGCCGGTGACGATGGAGCCGGTGACGGCGGAGCCCGCCGGCGGCAGCGACGCACCCGAGGGCCGGGCGCGTATGATCGTGGCGCCGCTCTCGGCGCCGGCGCCGGCGGCGACGCCGGTGACGACGGCGTCGAACTCCCCGTTCGGCCCGGTCGCCCTCAGCCGCGATCCGGCGCGAACCTGCGCGGCCAGAGCCGGTGGCGCATTGAAGACGAGTTCGATCCGGGCGGGATTGGTGACCTCGGCGACGACGCCGCCTTGGGGCACGAAGCCCCCGGGGCCGACCTGCACCGAGGTGACCACGCCCGAGATCGGGCTGGTCACGCCAAGGCGTCCCGAAGCGTTCGGCGATCCGGCCGCGGAAGCCCTGGCGCGGGCGGCGCGGGCGGCCGCCTCGGCGCTGAGCGACTGGGCGCGGGACGTCTCCACCTCCTGGCGCGCGACCACGCCCTGGTCGGCCAGGTTGCGGTCGCGCTCATAGGCCCGGCGGGACGCTTCGGCCTGCGCCGCCGCCGCGTCGGCGTCGGCGCGGAAGGTCGCGGCGTCGCCGCTGACCAGTGTGGCGAGGGCCTGACCGGCGCGCACGGACTGCCCGGGGGCGACCAGGACGCGCTCGACCCGGCCGCCGACCGAGGCGGCCACGGCGGCGCGCGCGTCGACCATGGGCTCGACGCGTCCTGACAAACGGGTTTCGGATCCGCCGCCGCCGCCGACGGCGACGATGGCGATGCCGGCGGCGCGGATCTGCTCGGGCGTGAGCGCCACGACGCCTTCGGGGGCTTCGGCGCCCTCCCCTTCCGCGTGGCCCTCTTCCTCGGCATGACCGGCCTCGCCCTCGGCGGCCGGCGGCGCGTCAGAGCGATTGAGGGCCAGGAACAGGCCGCCGCCCCCGAGCAGGACGACGGCGGCGGCGCCGCCGATGAGCAGCGTTTTGTTGGATTGCGGCTTGCGCATTATTGAACCCCTCCAAAGGGTGCGCGGCCTTGCAGGCGCGCGAGATCGATTTCGGCGCGGACGCGCGCCAGGCGGGCGTCGACGGCGGCGTTGCGGGCGGTGATGAGGGCGGCGCGGGTTCCGCGCAGCTCCAGTTGCGAGATGCGGCCGGCCTCGAAGCCGATCCGGGACAGGCGATAGGCTTCCTCGGATGAGGTCACGCCGGCGTCGGCGGCCGCGACGCGGCTCACCGAGGCGTTCAGCCGGGCGACCGCGGCCTGACCGTCGGCCTCGGCCTCCTGGCGCGCGCCGGCCAGGCGGGCGTCCGCGGCGCGGAACTCGGCCTGGGCCGCGTCGATATTGCCGCGGTTCCGGTCGAACAGGGGCAGCGGCATGCTGATGCCGAAGGTCAGCGCTGTCGCATCCTCGGCTTCGTAACGCCGAACGCCGACGCTGGCGCTAACGTCGGGCCGCGCGCGCACCCGCTCGACGGCGATCCGCCGTTCGGCCGCTTCGCGTTCGGCCTCGGCGACGCGAACGGCCGGCGCCCCGGGAGCGGCTTCGATGGCCGTCCGGGTCGGCGCGTCGTCCAGCAGGCTGTCGACGATCGAGGTGACCGGCGCGGGCAGCATCGCGACAGCCGTCAGGCGGGCGAACGCCGCGTCCCGCTCGGCCTGCGCCTCGTCACGGGTCGCGCGGGCCGCCGCCGCCTCGCTCTCGGCCTGGATGCCGCGCAGCATGGGCTCGCGTCCCTCCTCCACGAGCACCAGGGCGGCGCGGGCGTCCGCGATGGTCAGGCTGAGCGCCTCCTCGGCCAGGGCGAAGCGCCGCTCGGCGGCTTCCGCTTCGGCGTAGGCGAGTGCGAGCCGTCCGGCGGCGTCGACGACCGCCTGATCGCGACGCAGCGAAGCCGTTCCGGCCTCCGCCCGCGCCACCTCGACCCGGGCGCCGCGCCGGCCCCACAGTTCGAGATCCTGCGTGAGCGAGAGCGTGGTCTCGGCGTTGTCGTAGCCGGAAAAGGGACCGCTGCCGAAGGCGTTTTCCGCCTCAAGGGCGGCGGTGGGGTTGGGTCGGACACGCGCCTGGCGCACCCGGGCCTCGGCCGCTTCGAGCATGGCCTCGGCCTCGGCCGCGGAGGGGCTGGCCCCGATGCGCTCAAGCAGGGTCTGGAAGGATGGCGCGGGATCGGCCCAGGCCGGGCCGGTCAATGCGGTCGTCAGGGCGACCACGGCGCAGCCGACCGCGAAAGGCGGCAAGCGGCGAATAGAGGATGGCATGTCTCATGTCCCAGAAGGTTGACGTGAAGGCGCGCAAGCGCGGTCACGTCAGGCTCGGGGCGGGCGCTTGGGTCCGGCGGGGCTGCGGGAGGCCGGCGCCTGGTCGAGCGACGGCGCCAGGGGCGCGCGATCGAGAGCCGCGGACTTCATGTCGTTGACAGCGGGCGGAACCGTGACGCCGCTGTGATGGCAGTGACCGTGGGCGCAGGCGACAGGATCCGCCGCGCCCTCACCTTTACCGTGGCCCGCGTCTGACACGACTACCAGGTCCGATGCCGCCACGCCTTGCGAGCTTCCACCTTCGGGCGCGCATGCGGCGGCGTCGACGGCGGAGACCAGGACGAACAGGGCCAGGAACGACGCCAGCAGCGCCGCCATCCAACCCTGCCTGGCCGAAGGGAATCCCATGCCGTCCCATATCACGGCTCGCCGCGACATCAATCGCCTCATCGTCGCACCGCCCGGTAGAGAGAAATGGATCCGGTCGCGGTCGGGATGAGGTCGATCTCCCGAACCTGCCCGAAACCGGCCTCGGCCATCAGCGTCGGCAGGACGCCGTCGGCGTTCGGCTGGGTGTTTTCGTAGCCGTCCAGAGACTGCACCAGGCGGAAGAGCACGCGCATCGCACCCGACTGGCGGCCGTAGTCCGCGACATGCAGCGTTCCGCCCGGCTTGAGCGCCCGCAGGCTCGCGGCGAGGCCCGCTCGCTTCTCGGCCATGGGCAGCTGATGGAAGACCAAGCTGGAAACCACCTTGTCGGCGGCGTCCTCGCCCAGGAGCGCCGCCACATCGCGCGAAAACCCCTGGATGAAACGGACGGCCTGACCTGCAGCGGCCGTCTTCGTCTCGGCCCGCCTGAGGATGTCGCCGTCGGGATCGAGGCCGAAGATGCGCGCGTCCGGCGCCCGGTTCGCCATGGCGATCGCGAATGAGCCGGTTCCACATCCAAGATCGATGATCGTCTCGCCAGGGGACGGAGCCACCTGTTCGAGAAGGCGGCTCCGCCACAGCGGTTCCCGGGTCAAAAGCGCGATGGCCGGATCATACAGCCCGCTCAGGGCTGTATGGCCGAGCGCGGGGGTGAAGCTCGCGGTCACGCGGCGGCCTTCAGTTCTTCGCGGGACTGACGAATGATCGACCAGCCGGATTGCAGGAAGACCACCGCCAGGATCGCGCCGGCGATCAGGTCGGGCCAGCGAGAGGCGGTCAACCAGACGGCCACGCCCGTGGCCGCGACCACCAGGCTCTGGATCAGGTCGTTGCGCGTGCACAGCCAGACCGAACGGACATTGGCGTCGCCTTCGCGATGGCGGACCAGCAGCAGCGCGGCCAGGGCGTTGGCGAAAAAGCCCAGGGCGCCCAGGCCGGTGATGACGACGCCTTCCGGGGGCGCCCCCGAGGTCGCCCGCCAGATCGCGTAGCCAAGGATGAACAGCGCCAGCGCCGCGAGGCTGGCGCCCTTGATCATGGCGGCCCCGGATCTCACGGCGACCGAGCGCCCGATCACGGCCAGGCTGATGCCGTAGGTGGCGGCGTCGGCCAGGAAGTCGAGGGCGTTGGCACCCAGCGAGGCCGAGCCCTGCAGGGCCGCGCCGCCGGCGATGGCCAGGAAGGCGGCGCCGTTGATAGCGATCACCGCCATCAGGATGCGGCGATAGGCCGGCGTGGCGCCGTCGAACTTGACGGCCGCGCCGCAGCCGCAGCCGGCGGCCGCCGGTTCGGGGGACGAGAGGGAGTCAGTCATCGAAGTCCGCCTTTCACCACGAGAATGCATCCTCCAGTCGCTCGAGGATCAAGAACAAAAATGGATGCCTCGCCCAAAAAGACGCGGTTTGGCGGAACCGACTTGATCCTCTAGTAGCTAGAGGACGCACAATCGGACGAAATCCACAGGAGGCCTCATGATCACGATGCACCGGTCGCGACGCGGTCCCAGCCGCATGCGGGCGATCGCCTTCTCGTTCTTCATGCTGATCGCCGCTCTGGATCAGGCCGCCAAGGCCGCGGCTCGCGCCCGACTCGAGAGCCCGGTGGACCTCACGCCGTTCCTCGCGCTGCGTCTGGGATTCAATCCCGGCGTCACCTTTGGCCTGTTCGCAGACTCGGGCGCGGTGGGACGATGGGCCCTGAGCGCCGTGGCATTCCTGATCATCGGCGTCCTGCTGACCTGGATCTGGCGTACGCGAAGCGCCGTCACGGCGGTCGCGGCGAGCCTCATCGCCGGTGGAGCGCTCGGGAACCTGCTCGATCGTCTGCGCTCCGGCGCGGTGACGGATTTCATCGATCTTCATTGGGGCGACGCGCACTGGCCGACCTTCAACCTCGCCGATGCGGCCATCGTTTGCGGCGTGGCGCTGCTCCTCCTGACCGTCCGGGGCTCGGACGGCCGCCCGGCGACGTCGACCCTGGAACGGGCGGAGCGATGACCTTTTCCGCCGAACAGAAGGCGATCGCCGTCCGTTCGGGGTTGGCGATTCTCATCACCGCTGCGGCGGTGGCGTCAGCCTGGCTATGGCTTTCGCCACGTCTCCTGGGCGCCGCGCCGGACATGGCGACAGCTGATCGGCTGGCCTATGCCCTGAAGGCGGACCTCCTCGTTTTCCTGTGGCTCGCCGGTTGTTTGAGGGCCGTGGCGAGCATCCGGTTCCGGTCCGACGCCGACCGGCCGGGTTCCGCCTATGCGGCACCCAGCTCGAGGCTCGCCGTGCCTGCCGCCGTGCTTCAGAACACCCTGGAGCAGACGGTCCTGGCGGTGGGCGCCCACCTGGTGCTCGCCACCGTGCTGCGCGGCGAGGAAATGGTCGTGCTGCCGGTGCTGGTCGCCCTCTATCTGATCGGCCGCGTGTTGTTCGCCCACGGTTATGCGCGGGGCGCGGCGGCCCGGGCCTTCGGCATGGCCCTTACCGGCGCCTCCACGATCGCCGCCTTCGGCGCCGCCATCGTCCTCACGGGACTCGGCCGATGATCCTTTTCCGCCCTGCGCCTGCCGCCCTTCAGCCCGCTGCTGCGAGATGATGCGATGACCCTACCCTCCCCGGCCCCGTCCGGCCTGCGTCCCATCGGCAAACTCGCCGCCGCCACCGGCGTCAAGGTTCCGACCATCCGCTTCTACGAGGAGATCGGCCTGCTCCCCGCCCCGCCGCGCACGGCCAGCGACCGGCGCATGTATGACGACGCGGCGGAACGCCGCCTGTCGTTCATTCGGCATGCACGGCAATTGGGCTTCGATCTGGACTCGATCCGCTCCCTGCTGGATCTGTCCGATCACCCTGATCGGCCCTGCGCCGAAGCCAGCATCCTCGCCGAACGTCATCTGGCGGAGGTGACGCAGAAGATCGCCCGACTCCGGGCCCTGCAACGCGAGCTTTCGCGGATGACGGCGGAATGTGCCGGCGGCCGCGTGTCCGCCTGCAAGGTGATCGAAGCCCTGCACGATCCCTCGGCGCCGGTTTGAAGACGAACCCGACCCGGGTTTGCACCGCTCCTCGGCCTCGCCGTGCAGGTCGGCGCTGAAGGTCAGAACGGGCCCGGGATGATGCAGGAGCCATTGGGTCACCGCGACGTTTTGAGTAATCCCGCGGCCCTCGTCGCGCTCCCATCGTCCATGGAGGACTTCGATGGCGCATCGATCGACACAGCGACACGCCGATCAGACGTTCGCCCTTTTGACGGACCCGTACAGGCGCATCTCCCGCCTGTTCGAGCAGGCCGGCGCGGACGCAATCGAGACCCGTCTGGCGCTGAAGGAGACGGCCTGTCTGAGAGGGCGCGAAGCGGCCCAGGTCTTCTACGACGAGACCCGCATCTCGCGCGCGGGCGCCATGCCGGCGCCTGTCCGACGCACACTGCTCGGCGAAGGCGGCGTCCAGGGCCTGGATGGCGAAGCGCACCGCGCCCGCAAACGCGTGTTCATGGCTCTTATGTCGCCGGAACGGATCGCGTGGCTGGGCGACCTGTTCGAGTCGGAATGGCGACGCGCGGCCGTTGAATGGGCTGGCCAGGAAGAGATCGTGCTGTACGACGCCCTGCAGCCGGTGCTCACCCGCGCCGTCTGCCGCTGGGCGGGGGTGCCGCTGAATCCCGACGACGAAGCGAAACGGGTCAGTCACCTCAGGGCGCTGTTTGACGCGGCAGGATCGCGGGGGCCTCGCCACCTGTGGTCGAGGTACGCGCGGCGACGCGTCGACGCCTGGCTGGCCTCGATCATCGAGGGCATTCGCGCCGGACGACTGGCGCCGGATCCAGACACCGCCGCCTACGCCTGGGCCTGGGCGAGCGCGGATGATGGCGAACCGTTGGCGGCCCGGACGGCGGCGGTCGAACTGGCCAATGTGCTGAGGCCGACCGTGGCGACCTCGGTCTATATCGTGTTTGTGGCGCACGCGATGCAGGCGCACCCCGCGGCGGCCCGTCTGGCCACCGCGGACGCCGGCCGCCGCCGCGCCTTCGTTCAGGAGGTGCGACGCCTTTATCCGTTTTTCCCGGCGGTGATCGGGCGTGTGCGCGCGCCGTTTCGCTGGCGCAACCTTGACTTCCCGGTGGGTCGGCAGGTGATCCTCGATCTCTATGGCTCCAATCACGATCCTGCCGTCTGGACCGATCCCGACGAATTCCGGCCAGAGCGTTTCATCGACGGCTCCGGGGACGCGTTCGGCCTGATTCCCCAAGGCGGCGGGGACGCCCTGACCGGTCACCGTTGTCCCGGCGAAAGCATCGTCGTCGAATTGATGGAGCGGGCCCTCGGCTTGCTCGCCGGCCTGAACTACCGGCTGCCGGCTCAGGATCTGGAGATCGACTTCCGCCGCCTTCCGGCCCTCCCCAGGAGCGGGTTCCGAATGATGACGCGTCGGGCTTCCCCGCGTGAGGGCGGCGCCTGATGTTTGCTCATGCGGGTGGCCGGCGCCTTCGTCCCTCTTTCACTTACAGCGAAGGCTGACGCGATGGCTTCGATCACATCCTATGACCTGGTGATAATCGGCGGCGGGCCGGGCGGGTACCCCTGCGCCATCCGGGCGAGCCAGCTCGGCATGTCGGTGGCGGTTATCGACGACCGGGAACTCCTCGGTGGAACCTGCCTGAACATCGGGTGCATTCCGTCAAAGGCGCTGCTGCAGGCCACAGAGCGGCTGGAGATGGCCCGCAATCTCGAGGCTTTCGGCGTCCTGGTCGACAATGTGCGGGCCGACCTTGCCGGCGTCATGCGGCACAAGGCCAGGGTCGTGACGGAGCTTGGTGAAGGGGTCGCCTAC
>LNFM01006955.1_pt1 | contig 18168 bp, 16 predicted proteins | sample 596031 | NCBI WGS metagenome assembly LNFM01 (sample SAMN04254537, study PRJNA301005) | activated carbon metagenome | isolation source: dual media filters at the Ann Arbor, Michigan drinking water treatment plant | place: USA: Ann Arbor | reverse complement strand
GGGCGGGGTAGGGAGGCCGAAGGGCGTTGCATCGTTGCCACACTTCGAGCGCGCCAGACGATGGCGGGGGATTGGCCGCCGGCACATGGTAAACTCGACCGGTTTTACCAGGTACCGACCGAAGCCGCCCCCCATGGAACAAATCGCTCGCGAAACTTTGCCCATCAGCCTCGAAGAGGAGATGCGGCGCTCATATCTCGATTACGCGATGAGCGTGATCGTCGGCCGCGCATTGCCCGATGTTCGCGACGGATTGAAGCCCGTGCATCGTCGCATTCTTTTTGCAATGCACGAATCCAATACGGTCTGGAACCGTCCTTACGTGAAGTGCGCCCGCGTCGTCGGGGATGTGCTGGGTAAATACCACCCTCACGGGGACTCCGCGACATACGAAGCACTGGTTCGCATGGCGCAGGATTTCTCCATGCGCTATCCGCTGATCGACGGCCAGGGCAACTTCGGCTCGGTCGATGGCGATTCGGCGGCTGCTTACCGGTATACGGAGTGTCGCCTCAAGCGGATCGCTGCCGAGACGCTGGAAGACATCGACAAGGAAACCGTCGATTTCATGCCCAACTACGACGGGAAGGAACTCGAACCCGTCGTCCTGCCCTCGAAGCTGCCCAACCTTCTGATCAACGGCTCGTCGGGCATCGCGGTGGGAATGGCCACCAACATCCCGCCGCACAATCTCACCGAGGTGGTGGACGGTTGTCTCGCGCTGCTGGCGCAGCCGCAGATGGAGATCGAGGAGCTGCTCGAGATCATCAAGGGGCCGGATTTTCCTACCCGCGGCATCATCTATGGCGCCGGCGGCATTGCCGAGGCTTATCGCACCGGGCGCGGGCGCATCATCATGCGCGCCCGCACGCATTTCGAAGACATGGACAAGGGCTCGCGCCAGGCCATCATCATCGATGAGCTGCCCTATCAGGTGAACAAGGCCGCGCTGCTGTCCAAGATCGGCGACATGGTGCGCGAGAAGCGCCTCGAGGGCATCTCGGAGATCCGGGACGAGTCCGACAAATCCGGCATGCGCGGCGTGATCGAACTGAAGCGCGGCGAGATCGCCGAAGTGATCCTGAACAATCTGTTCAAGGACACGCAGATGCAGGACAGCTTCGGGGTCAACATGGTGGCCTTGGTCGACGGCCAGCCCCGCTTGCTGAACCTCAGGCAGATGCTGGACGAATTCCTGCGCCATCGGCGCGAGGTGGTCACCCGGCGCACGGTATTCGAGCTGCGCAAGGCACGCGAGCGTGGCCACATCCTCGAGGGATTGGCGGTCGCGCTCTCCAATGTCGACGAGATCATCGCGCTGATCAAGGCGTCGCCGTCGCCGGCGGAGGCGCGGCAAGCCTTGATGGCGAGGATATGGAATTCGGCGTTGGTCACCGAGATGCTGGTCCGTGTCGACATCCAGGCCTCGCGCCCCGACGGGCTCGACCCCTCGTATGGCATGAGCGCGCAGGGCTATCGGCTCTCCGAAGCCCAGGCGCAGCGCATTCTCGAAATGCAGTTGCAGCGCCTTACAGGGCTCGAGCAGGACAAGATCGTCGAGGAATACAAGGAGGTGATGGCGCGCATCGCCGATCTGCTCGACATCCTGGCGCGCCCGGAGCGCATCACGCAGATCATCAGCGACGAACTGATCGCCCTCAAGCAGCAATTCGGGGACGAGCGCCGCAGCGAAATCGTGTTCAACGCCGAGGATCTGACGCTCGAGGATTTGATCGCGCCGGCGGATCTGGTCGTCACGCTCTCGCACTCGGGTTACATGAAGTCTCAGCCCGTGGCCGACTACCGCGCGCAACGACGAGGCGGGCGGGGCAAGCAGGCGGCCTCGACCAAGGAAGACGATTTCATCGACAACCTGTTCGTCGCCAATACGCACGACACGATCCTGTGCTTCTCGGACCGCGGTCGGGTGTACTGGCTGAAGGTCTATCAGGTGCCGCAGGGCAGTCGGACGAGTCGAGGCAAGCCCATCAACAACCTGTTCCCGCTGGAAGAAGGCGAGAAGATCACGGCCATTCTGCCGGTGAAGCAGTTCGACGACGAACATTACGTCTTCATGGCGACGGCGCAGGGGACGGTCAAGAAAACGGCGCTGTCCGCCTTCTCGCGGCCGATGCAGCGAGGCATCATCGCGGTCGATCTGGGGCCGGGCGACTACCTCATCGGCGTCGCGCTCACCGACAGCACGCACGATGTGATGCTGTTCTCCGATGCCGGCAAGGCGGTGCGTTTCTCCGAGGACGAAGTTCGCCCGATGGGACGCAATGCGGCCGGCGTGCGCGGCATGCGCCTGCTGGAAGGGCAGCGGGTGATCGCACTGCTCGCCGCCGCCGACGAGTCGCTTTCCGTGCTGACCGCCACCGAGAACGGGTTCGGCAAGCGGACATCGATGAGTGAATATCCGCGGCATGGTCGAGGGATTCAGGGCGTCATTGCCATCGAAACCAGTTCGCGCAATGGTCCTCTGGTGGCTGCCCGTCTGGTGTCGGAGCGCGACGAGGTGGTGCTGATCACCAATGGCGGCATCCTGATCCGCACGCGCGTGCACGAGATTCGCGAGATGGGGCGAAACACTCAAGGGGTCACGCTGATCCAGTTGGACGAGGGTGAGAAGCTCGCCGGGCTGGAGAAATTGCTGGAGGCCGAGGACGTCGACGCCAAAGACGAACTGGTCGACGACGCAGAGCCGGATCAATCGGGCGAGGGTCCCGACGGCGAATCGGTATGAACCCGAGGCCTCTTGCGGCGATCAGACGGCTGAGGGCGTGCTCGATACGGGTCTGCAGGATCACGCTGCGCATGGGTGACGGGTTGTCGACCTGTCACAAGCTTGGTTCAATGCAAAGCAAGGGCATCGCAGATCGATGTCCGTCCTGCTGACCTCGTCTCTAAGCATTCCCATTTCCTGTAGGAACCAGAAAGCCATGGCACGCATATTCAATTTCAGTGCGGGACCGGCCGTGATGCCGGAAGAAGTTCTTGTGCAAGCGAGCGCCGAACTGCTCGACTGGCACGGGGCCGGGATGTCGGTGATGGAGATGAGTCACCGCAGCAAGGAATTCATCGGGATCGCTGCCAGTGCGGAGGCGGACTTGCGCACGCTGCTCGGCATTCCCGCGAACTACAAGGTGCTCTTCATGCAGGGCGGGGCCCAGGCTCAGTTCGCCCTCATTCCCATGAACCTGCTCGGGACGGCCAAGACGGCGGATTACGTCGATACCGGGCAATGGTCGAAGAAGGCCGTGCAAGAGGCGAAACGCTACTGCACGCCCTCCATTGCCGCCTCGTCCGAGGCGGATCGCTATACATGCATTCCGGCGCGTTCGCAGTGGCGCCTGGATCCCGATGCGGCGTATGTGCACTACACCAGCAACGAAACGATCGGCGGCGTGGAGTTCCAGTGGACGCCGGATACCGGTTCGGTGCCGCTGGTCTGCGACATGTCGTCCAATATCCTTTCCCGTCCGGTGGACGTCTCGCGCTTCGGTCTCATCTATGCGGGAGCGCAGAAAAACATCGGTCCCGCGGGCCTGACGCTGGTGATCGTGCGCGATGATCTGCTCGGACGCGCCCTGCCGATCACGCCCGGCGTGTTCGACTATAAGGCACAGGCCGAGGCGGACTCGATGCTGAACACGCCCCCGACCTTCGCGATCTATCTCGCCGGGCTGACGTTCAAGTGGCTGCTGGATCAAGGCGGGCTGCCCGAGGTGGAGAAGCGCAACATCGAGAAGTCCTCGCTGCTCTATGAACTGCTCGACCGGACCGAGTTCTATCGCTGCCCGGTGCCCAAGGCCGACCGCTCCCGCATGAACATCGCCTTCACCCTGCGCGATGCCCAGCTCGACGAGCCCTTCCTGAAGGAGGCGAGGAGTCAGGGTCTGTCGGAGCTCAAGGGGCACCGCTCCGTCGGCGGCATGCGGGCGTCGATCTACAACGCCATGCCGCTTGCGGGCGTCAAGGCACTGGTCGATTTCATGCAGGATTTCGAGAAGCGCCATGGTTGAGCCGATTCGCATCCTCACGCTGAACAACATCGCTGCCGTCGGTCTGAAGCGCTTCGCCGGCGGCAACTACGAAATCGGCAGCCACGTGGCCGAGCCCGGGGCGATTCTCGTCCGTTCCCACGACATGCACTCGATGCAGATTCCCGCGTCGGTGAGGGCGATCGGACGAGCGGGGGCTGGCACGAACAACATCCCGGTGGCGAAGATGAGCGAGCGCGGCGTGCCGGTGTTCAACGCCCCCGGTGCGAACGCCAATGCCGTCAAGGAATTGGTGCTCGCCGGAATACTGCTGGCAGCTCGCAATCTCGTTCCTGCCGTCCGGTTCGTCGACACCCTCGAGGGAGACGACAAGAGCATCGACAAGCAGGTCGAAGACGGCAAGAAGCATTTCGCCGGCACCGAGTTGCCGGGGCGCACCCTGGGCATCATCGGCTTGGGCAAGATCGGCAGCCTGGTGGCGGATGCGGCGATCCGGCTCGGCATGAACGTGATGGGCTATGATCCCGAGATCACGGTCGATGCGGCGTGGAGCCTGCCTTCCAGCGTGCGCAAGGCGCACTCGATCGAGGAGGTGCTCAAGGCGTCCGAGTACGTGAGCGTGCACGTTCCGCTGCTGCCGGCGACGCGCAATCTCATCGACGCGCAGCGGCTCGCGCTCATGAAGAGCGGCGGCGTCTTGCTCAACTTCTCGCGCGACGGCATCTGCGATACCGACGCAGTGCTTGCCTCGCTCGATGCCAAACGCTTGCGTTGGTATGTCTGCGATTTCCCGTCCGAGAGACTGCAGGGGCAGCCGCAGGTCATCGCCTTGCCTCATCTCGGCGCATCGACCCGCGAGGCCGAAGACAACTGTGCCGTGATGGTCGCGCATCACGTGCGCGATTACCTCGAGAACGGCCATATCCAGAACGCGGTCAACTTCCCGGACGTGGTGATGGGGCGGGAGTCTCCCTATCGCATCGGGATCGCCAACGCGAACGTGCCCAACATGCTGGGCCAGATATCGACGGCGATGGCGGATGCCGGATTGAACATCCACAACATGCTCAACAAGTCCCGCGGAGAAATGGCCTATACGCTGGTCGACGTGGACAGTCCCGTGCCTGCGAGCGTCATCGAGAGCCTGGGGCGTATCCGGGGCGTGCTCATGGTACGCTATCTGCCGACAGAGCCCGCTGCCTGAGCGTCGAGCGCGGCGACCCACCACTCATACACTTCGGCGAGCGATGACCGATCCGCTTAAGGACATAAGAGATCAAATCGACGGCGTGGACGCACGCTTGGTTGCGCTGCTCAACGAGCGCGCCAAGCTGTGTCAGCAAGTCGGTCACATCAAGCAGGGCGCGGCGGTATACCGGCCCGAGCGCGAGGCGCAAGTGCTGCGCCGCGTGCGAGAAATCAATCAGGGGCCGCTGCCGGCAGAAGCCCTAACGCGGTTGTACGTGGAATTGATGTCCGCGTGCCGGGGGCTCGAAGCGGAGATGTCTGTCGCCTACCTCGGCCCGCCCGGCACCTTCAGTGAAGAGGCTGTGATCAAGCATTTCGGCGGCGCGATCAAGGGCCTGCCGTGCAATTCCATCGACGATACGTTTCAGAGCGTCGAATCCGGGGCGGCCGCCTACGGCGTGGTGCCGATCGAGAATTCCACCGAAGGCGCCGTCGGACGCACCAACGACCTGCTGTTTCTCAAGCCGGTGTCGATCTGCGGCGAAGTCATGCTGCCCGTGCACCAGTGCCTGATGAACCGCAGCGGCAAGGCAGACGGTTTCAGCAAGATTTACTCGCATTCACAAAGTCTGGCCCAGTGCCGCGGCTGGCTCAATGCCCACTACCAGCGCGTGGAGCGCGTCGCAGTGGTGAGCAATGCCGAGGCCGCGCGCCTGGCTTCCCTCGACGACAATGCGGCGGCTGTCGCGGGGCGGCTGGCGGCTCAGCGGTACGACCTGCAGATCGTCGCGCCGAATATCGAGGACGAACAGCGGAACATCACGCGCTTCGTGGTGATCGGCGCCAACGGCGCGGGTCCGACCGGTCGCGACCGCACCTCGCTCGTCATGGCGACCCGCAATCGGCCAGGCGCAGTGCACGAATTGCTGATGCCGCTGGCCAAGCATCATGTGAGCATGAGTCGGCTCGAGTCGCGGCCGGCCCGCTCAGGGCTCTGGGAGTATCTGTTCTTCGTCGACATCGAAGGTCACGAGCGCGACGAGAACGTCGCCGAGGCGTTGGCCGAAATGCGCGACAAGGCGACCTTGGTCAAGGTGCTCGGTTCGTATCCGACAGCACCCGAGTAGCTGCAGGCGCAGCGACACGGTCGTATCGAATCGATAGGTAGGTCGCGGGGAGAGTCCCGCATTCCACATGGTGAAGCTCATGGATCTGTGCGATTACGCCCCCGGTTACATTCGTTCCATCGCGCCTTATCAGCCCGGGAAGCCCATTTCGGAGCTTGCGCGCGAACTCGGCTTGAATGAAGCGGATATCGTCAAGCTCGCCTCCAACGAGAACCCGCTCGGGATCAGCCCCAAGGCGGCTGCCTCGATTCCGGGGGCGATCGGCGAACTCGCCCGCTATCCTGACGGCAGCGGCTACGAACTGAAGCAGGCCCTGGGTTCCAAGCTCGGCGTAACGGCCTCGCGCATCGTGCTGGGCAACGGATCGAACGATGTGCTGGAGATGGCGGCTCGTGCCTTTCTAGCGCCTGGCATCAAGGCGGTCTATGCGCAGCATGCGTTTGCCGTCTACCCCCTGGCAACCCAGGCCTGCGGGGCGATCGGCGTGGAGGTTCCCGCGCGAGACTACGGTCACGACCTCGCCGCCATGCTGCGAGCGATCGACCGCGACACCCGCGTGGTGTTCATCGCCAATCCGAACAATCCGACGGGCACCTTCGTCGCACCCGGCGAGATGCACGCTTTTCTGCGCCAAGTGCCGGCCGGCGTGCTCGTCGTCCTCGATGAGGCGTATCAGGAGTATCTGCCGGCGGAATTGCGTGCCGACAGCGTGGCATGGCTGAGCGAGTTCCCGAACCTCGTCATCACGCGCACGTTCTCTAAGATCTATGGCCTCGCCGGTTTGCGACTCGGCTACGCGTTGGCCCATGAGCGGGTGGCCGATCTCATGAATCGCGTACGCCAGCCTTTCAACGCGAACAGCATCGCCTTGGTCGCAGCCGTTGCGGCGCTCAACGACGAGGCGTTCATTCAGCGCAGCCGGGATGTGAACTTCGAGGGCATGGCCTACCTCACGGAGGGCTTCAAGCGGCTCGAACTGTCATTTATCCCCTCGCAAGGAAATTTCATCTCCGTTCGGGTCGGCGACGGCGCCGAAGTGTTCCGTCGCCTGCTCAAACGCGGCGTGATCGTGCGGCCGATCGCCGGTTACGGCCTGCCGCAGCATCTGCGCGTGACCATCGGCATGCCGGCGGAAAACGAGCGTCTGCTGCGGGCGTTGGAGGATGCGCTCCATGAATAGCGTTCAGCCTGCTTCGCCCGCGCAGGGTGCGCCGCTGATCGGAAAGCTCGCGGTTTACGGTGTCGGTCTCATCGGCGGTTCCTTCGCGCTCGCCCTCAAGGCGGCGGGCGCAGTCTCCAAAGTCGTCGGCGTGGGTCGCAGCCGCGCCAATCTGGATGCGGCGATTTCGGCCGGCGTGATCGATGCCGTGGCGATCGACGATGAACACGCAGTCGCCGACGCCGATATGGTTTTGCTCGCCATGCCGGTCGGTCAGATGGGCGAGGTCATGGCGCGGATCGCGCCGCATCTGGGCAAAAGCACGGTCGTCAGCGATGCCGGCAGCACCAAGCGCGACGTGGTGGAACTCGCGCGTCGGCATCTTTCGGCCTCGCTGTCACGCTTCGTGCCGGCACACCCGATCGCCGGGGCTGAACGCAGCGGGGCCACCGCCGCACGCGCAGACTTGTTCCGCGGACGCCATCTTCTGATCACACCGCAAGCCGAATGCGAGCCTCGCGCCTTGTCCATGGTCCGGGCTGCCTGGGAACTCTGCGGGATGCGCGTGAGCACCATGGAGGCGGAGACGCATGATCGGGTGCTCGCTTCAGTGAGTCATTTGCCGCACGTTTTGTCCTACGCACTGGTACATGAATTGGCTGGTCGTGCGAACGGCGAACAACTCTTCTCGCTCGCAGCGGGCGGGTTTCGCGACTTCACCCGCATCGCCGGCAGCTCGCCCGAAATGTGGCGGGATATCTGCTTGTCGAACCGCGATGTCATCGTTGACGAACTCAATCGATACCGCGCCGAACTCGCGCGCATCGAGGCCTTGCTGAATGCCGGCGACGGCGAGGGCCTCGAGCGCGTGTTTGCCCAGGCACGGGATGCGCGCAACCGCTGGCTCAGCATTCGCTGATCCAGCCGACCTTTCTGTCTTGCTTGGACGGCGAACGATGGATCATCTCGACTTGGCGCCGGTGTCCACTGTCGGGGGCAGCGTGCAGCTCCCGGGTTCGAAGAGCATTTCGAATCGGACACTTCTGCTCGCGGCCCTGTCCGAAGGCGAAACGCAGATCGAGGCGTTGCTCGATTCCGACGACACGCGCGTCATGGTGGCGGCCTTGGAGCGTCTGGGCGTTTCGTGTCGACGCGATGTCGCGGCCCGACGCGCGGTCGTGCAAGGATGCGGCGGGCGTTTCCAGATCGGCGATGCGGATTTGTTCATGGGCAATGCCGGGACCGCGATCCGCCCCTTGACGGCCGCGTTGGCGTTGCGGGGCGGGGACTATCGACTGTCCGGTGTGCCTCGCATGCACGAGCGTCCGATCCGCGATCTGGTCGACGCGCTCAGGCAGGTCGGCGCGCGGGTCGAGTATCTCGCGGTCGAGGGATATCCGCCCTTGCGCATCCTGCCGGGACGTATCGCATTGCCGGAAGCCGTGCGCGTTCGCGGCGATGTTTCTAGCCAGTTCCTTACCGCGCTTCTCATGGCGCTGCCTTTGGTCGGGGCGCGCGCCCGCATCGAAGTGATCGGTGAACTGATCTCCAAGCCCTATGTCGAGATCACGCTCAACCTGCTGCAGCGCTTCGGCATCGAGGTGCAGCGCGAGGGTTGGTCGGCGTTCACAATCGGCGCGGACAGTCGCTTCCGCAGCCCGGGGCGCATCTTCGTCGAAGGCGATGCCTCATCGGCTTCCTACTTTCTCGCGGCCGGCGCGATCGGCGGCACCGCCGGCGGGCAGCCTGTGCGGGTGGAAGGGATAGGCAAGGACAGCATCCAGGGCGATGTGCGTTTCGTCGAGGTGCTCGAACGCATGGGAGCCACGGTGAGCATGGGCGACAACTGGATCGAGGCGGGGAGCGCGGGGCGTACCGCGCCGACGCGCTTGTCGCCGATCGATGCGGATCTGAACCATATTCCGGACGCTGCGATGACCGTCGCCATACTCGCTTGTTTCGCGTCGGGCACGAGCGTGCTGCGCAACATCGGCAGCTGGCGAGTGAAGGAAACCGATCGCATCTCGGCCATGGCAGCCGAACTGGTCAAGATAGGCGCGACCATCGAGGCAGGCAGCGATTATCTCAAAGTCACTGCGCCCGAGCGCTTCCTGCCGGCATCGATCGCGACCTACGACGATCACCGGATGGCCATGTGCTTCTCCCTGATCGCCTTGGGTGGGGTGGCGACCCGCATTCAAGATCCCGGATGTGTGGCGAAAACGTTCCCCGACTACTTCGAGGCCTTTGCCTCGATCTGCAGGCACTGATTCCGTGGCCCTCGATACGACCGCAGCCGGCGACAGTCCGCAGATGGCTGCCTCGATTGCGGTCATCGCCATCGACGGGCCGGCAGCATCGGGCAAGGGGACAGTCGCCTCCCGGGTCGCGCAAGCGCTGGGCTTCGTCTATCTGGACAGCGGAGCGCTGTATCGCCTGGTCGCCTTGCAGGCGCAACGCAAGGAAGTGGGCTTCGACGACGAGCCCGCGCTGGCAGGGCTCGCCCGCGCGCTCGAAGTGCGCTTCGACGCGACGGAAATCTGGCTGGACACCGATCGGGTGACCGATGCGATTCGCACCGAGGCGATCTCTTCGGGGGCATCCCGGGTGGCGGCACATGTCGAGGTGCGCAAGGCGTTGCTGGAGCGTCAGCGCGCGTTTTTGCGGGCGCCGGGGTTGGTCGCGGAGGGCAGGGACATGGGGACCGTGGTGTTTCCCCAGGCTGCGCTCAAGGTCTTTCTCGTCGCGAGCGCCGAGGTGCGCGCGGAACGTCGCTATAAACAGTTGATGGACAAAGGATTGAGTGCTAACATTCAAACCCTTTTGCAGGAGATTCGGCAACGCGACGAGCGCGACAGCGCGCGTGCTGCCGCTCCCCTGAAGCCTGCTGCCGATGCGGTAACGCTCGATACGACAGCGCTGAGCATAGAGCAAGCAGTCGATCGAGTTCTGCATCTTTGGCAAGACAGGCAGTAGGGCCCTAGCGCCATCAGCCGCCCGGCTCGTTGGCATTCGCAATCAGCCCCGTCATTCCCGACGGGTACATCAGGTGGTTCAGTACATATGAGCACGGTTTCCAGTCCAGAAGTTGGCAACGAGAGTTTCGCTGCATTATTCGAGGAAAGCCTATTGCGCAAAGAGATGCGCATAGGGGAAGTGATCACCGCCGAAGTCGTGCGGATGGACAGCAACTTCGTTGTCGTCAATGCTGGATTGAAATCGGAGAGCCTGATCCCGCTCGACGAGTTCCGCAACGACCGGGGCGAGATGGACGTCAAGCCCGGCGATTTCGTCAGCGTCGCGATCGATGCACTGGAAGACGGCTACGGCGAGACCCGACTCTCGCGCGACAAGGCCAAGCGTCTCGCGGCCTGGCTGGATCTGGAAAAGGCGCTCGAGGAAGCTTCGCTGGTGCAAGGCGTGATCAGCGGCAAGGTCAAGGGCGGTCTGACCGTCATGATCAACGGCATCCGCGCCTTCCTGCCCGGTTCGCTCGTCGATATCCGCCCGGTGAAAGACACCACGCCGTACGAAGGCAAGCAATTCGACTTCAAAGTCATCAAGCTCGATCGCAAGCGCAACAACGTGGTGGTATCGCGCCGCGCCGTGCTCGAGGCGAACCTCGGCGCCGAGCGCCAGGCGCTGCTCTCGAGCCTGCAGGAAGGCGTCGTCGTCAAGGGCATCGTCAAGAACATCACCGATTACGGCGCGTTCGTCGATTTGGGCGGCATCGACGGCTTGCTGCACATTACCGACCTGGCATGGCGGCGCGTGCGTCACCCCTCGGAAGTGCTCAACGTGGGTGACGAGGTCACGGCCAAGGTCCTCAAGTTCGACCAGGAAAAGAACCGTGTGTCCCTCGGCCTCAAGCAGCTGGGCGAGGATCCGTGGGTCGGCCTGTCCCGTCGTTATCCCTCCGGCACCCGTCTGTTCGGCAAAGTGAGCAACCTGACCGACTACGGTGCGTTCGTGGAGATCGAGGCCGGCATCGAAGGTCTGGTTCACGTCTCCGAAATGGATTGGACGAACAAGAACGTTCATCCTTCGAAGGTCGTGCAGCTGGGTGACGAAGTCGAAGTCATGGTTCTGGAAATCGACGAAGACCGTCGTCGCATCTCCCTCGGGATGAAGCAGTGCATGCCCAATCCGTGGGAAGAGTTCGCCATGAACTACAAGAAAGGCGACAAGGTTCGCGGCCAGATCAAGTCGATCACCGACTTCGGCGTCTTCATCGGCTTGCCCGGTGGCATCGACGGCTTGGTGCATCTGTCCGACCTGTCCTGGTCGTTGACGGGCGAAGAAGCGGTTCGCCGGTACAAGAAGGGCGAGGAAGTCGAGGCAGGTGTGCTCTCCATCGACGTCGAGCGTGAGCGCATCTCGCTTGGCATCAAGCAGCTCGAAGGCGATCCGTTCAACTCCTACGTGGCGATGAACGACAAGAACAGCATCGTGAGCGGAACGGTGAAGGCCATCGACGCCAAGGGTGCCGTGATCGCCTTGACCGACGATATCGAAGGTTACCTGCGCGCGTCGGAGGTCTCGAGGGATCGTGTCGAGGACATTCGCTCCAAGCTCAAGGAGGGCGACAGCGTGACGACGATGATCATCAACGTCGATCGCAAGAACCGCACGATCAATCTCTCCGTCAAGGCCAAGGACTTGGCCGACGAGAACGAGGCACTGACGCGCATGCAGTCGGAGCGTCCGACCAGCGCGGGCACGACCAACCTCGGGGCGCTGCTCAAAGCCAAGCTCGACACCGCAAACAGCTCCTCGGAGCAATAAACGGGGTGGCCCATGACCAAGTCGGAGCTGATCGCGCGGCTCGCAGCGCGCTACCCTCAGCTTGTGGCGAAAGACGCCGAGCTCGCGGTTAAGATGATCCTCGATGCGATGACACGAAGCCTCACGCAAGGTCAGCGCATCGAGATCCGTGGATTCGGCAGTTTCGGACTGAACTATCGGCCGCCCCGGGTGGGGCGTAACCCGAAATCCGGCGAAAAGGTCAAAGTCCCGGCCAAGCATGTCCCGCACTTCAAGGCAGGGAAGGAATTGCGCGAGCGGGTCGACGCGCGTCGACCCGAACCGATGATCGTGCGAGCCCTCGAGGCTATGCAAGCTCGCGGCGGCGAGCCGGAAGCGAAGGCCTGAGCGCGCTGCCGTCCGAGCCTTCGCTCGCCAGCATGGGTTTCGAACTCGACATCGGCCGTCGTTGCTGCTGCTCTGGATAGCCCATGCGCTACGTCCTTTGGCTCTTGCGTATCGTCCTGTTTCTGCTGCTGCTCGGCTTCGCCGTCAAGAACAGCGATCCGGTCACGGTGCACTACTATTTCGGGGCAGAGTGGCGTGCGCCGCTCGTTTTCGTGCTGCTGCTCAGCTTGTGTGCCGGCGCAGGGCTCGGAATTCTGGCTGTTCTGGGGAAGGTCTTCAGCCAGCGTCGCCAGCTCGCCGACCTCAAGCGCGAACTGCGGGTGCAGCAGGGGCGCTCCGCCGCCCAGGCAGTCCCCCCTCCTACCGATCCGATCTGAGCGAGCCGCATGGAGTTCGAGTACTGGTGGCTGCTCACCTTCCCCTTGTTCTTCGGCCTGGGCTGGATGGCGGCGCGCATCGACATCAAGCAGCTGGTATCGGAGTCGCGCACGCTGCCCGTCTCGTACTTCAAAGGCCTTAATTTTCTGCTCAACGAGCAGCCCGACAAGGCGATCGAGGCCTTTATCGAAGTGGTAAAGGTCGATCCCCAAACGATCGAACTTCATTTCGCGCTAGGGAGCTTGTTTCGGCGCCGCGGCGAGGTCGAGCGCGCGATCAGGATGCACCAGAACCTGGCCGAGCGCCCGGATCTGGATCCGGAACAGCGAACGCTGGCCGTCTACGAGCTCGCTCAGGACTATTTCAAGGCGGGCTTGCTGGACCGCGCCGAGGAATACTTCAAGCAACTGGAAGGCACCCGCCTGGAGGAACAGGCGTTTGGTTTCCTGCTCGATATCTACGAGCAGGAAAAGGAATGGGACAAGGCGGTCGCCACGGCGGAGCGGCTGGAGGCGAAGTCGGGTCAGTCGCGCCAGAAGGAAATCGCCAATTTCTTTTGCGAGATGGCTACGCGCGACATCATGCAATCGCGATTCGACGCTGCGCGCCCGCATCTGGCACAAGCGCTGACGCATCATCGCCTGTGTGTGCGAGCGAACATGCTGCTCGGCGATGTCGAACGCGCTGCGGAGAACGACGAGGCCGCGATCGAGGCCTGGAAGCGCATCGAATCGCAGAATCCTGAATTCCTGCCGCTGGTGGCCGAGCGTCTCATGGATGCTTATCGCCGCTTGGGGCGGGCGCAGGAAGGCCTGACCTTGCTGAAGGGATATCTCGCGCGCTACGCGTCGATCGATCTGCTGAACGTTGCGTTCCAGGCGGAACTGGAGACGACTAACACGCATTCGGCATACCAGCTCGTGCGAGAGGAACTGCGTCGCAATCCCACGTTGCTCGGTCTCGACAAGCTGCTGGAAGCCCAGCTCATCGAAGCGCCTCCCGAGCGGCGTCGCGATCTCGAACTGGTCAAGAATCTCGTGCATCAGCACACGCGCAGTCTCGACATGTATCGATGCGATACGTGCGGATTCCGGGCGCGGCAATTCTACTGGCGCTGTCCCGCCTGCAACGGCTGGGAGACGTATTCGCCGCGCCGAACGGAAGAGAAAGGGCTCGCCAAGTGAACACAAGCCGCGTGATCGTCGCGCTGGATGTGCCGTCGCCGGAGGAAGCGTGGGCGATTGCGTCGAAACTCGATCCGAAGGCATGCCGGGTCAAGGTCGGCAAGGAGATGTTCGTCGCGGCCGGACCTGGCCTCGTCGAGCGTCTGACGGCCGCGGGATTCGAGGTTTTTCTGGACTTGAAGTTTCACGACATTCCGAACACCGTCGCCTCGGCGTGCCGTGCCGCAGCCCGTTTGGGCGTGTGGATGCTCGACGTGCATGCCTTCGGCGGGCGCGAGATGATGCAGGCTGCCCGCGAGGGGATCGAAGGGGCGTCGCACAAGCCGCTGCTGGTCGGAGTGACGGTACTCACCAGCATGAGTGAAGCGCAGTTGCGGGAAATCGGTGTCGCGGCGACTCCGATGGACGCCGTGGCGAATCTTTCCGCGCTCGCGGCGCAGAGCGGGCTCGACGGCGTCGTCTGCTCGGCTCAGGAGGCCGCCATGTTGCGGGCCCGATTCGATGCGCCCTTCAAGCTCGTGACACCCGGCATTCGGCCTGCGGGGACATCGGCCGACGACCAGCACCGCATTACCACCCCTGCGCAGGCCATTGTCTCCGGGGTCGATTATCTGGTGATCGGTCGGCCGATCACGCGCGCGGCGGATCCTCAGGCGGCGCTGGCGGCCATCAACGCCGAGATCGACGGCGTCTCGAGGGTTTGAGCACGGTGGCCAAGAAACCCGGTCGCACTGCAGCCTCGCGCGCCGTGCAGCTTCCGGCCAAGAGCGCGGAGGCGGCGGTGACCGCACCGAATCGACGTCGTGCGCAGAAGGGCAGGCGTGCGCCGCGAGTCTTGGTTGTCGGCGATGTGATGCTGGATCGATACTGGTTCGGCCAGGTCAACCGGATTTCTCCGGAGTCGCCGGTACCCGTCGTCTTGGTCGAGCGCATCGAGGAGCGCTTGGGGGGAGCGGCGAACGTGGCGCGCAATGCCGCTGCCTTGGGCGCCGAAGTCGAGTTGCTTTCCGTGATCGGGAAGGACGAAGCGGGCGACTGCCTGTCCGCGTTGACGGCCACCGACGGCATTCGGGCGCGCTTCCACCGCGACGCATCGGTTCCGACGACCGTGAAACTGCGCGTGATCGGTCGGCAGCAACAGTTGCTGCGCATCGACTTCGAGACCTCTCCCAGCAACGAGGTGCTCGCGGCAAAGCTGCAGGATTTCGAACGCAGCGTCGTCGACAACGATCTGGTGATCTTGTCGGATTATGCCAAGGGCACGCTCGTCCATGTGGAGCGCATGATCCGCATCGCGCGCCGGCTCGGCAAACCCGTGTTGGTGGATCCGAAGGGCGACGACTATCGGCGGTATCGGGGTGCTACGCTGTTGACCCCGAACAAATCGGAGTTTCGGCAGGTGGCGGGCGCCTGGTCGACGCATCCCGAGTTGATCGCCAAGGCGCAGCGATTGCGCAACACGCTCGGGTTGGAGGCGCTCTTGATCACACGCAGCGAAGAGGGCATGACCTTGTTCCGCAAGTCGAGCGTGCTCAATATGCCTGCGCAGGCGCGGGAGGTCTACGACGTCAGCGGTGCCGGCGATACGGTGATTGCGACACTGGGGGTGAAGCTTGCTGGCCGGGCGAGCTGGCACGAGGCAGTGCGGGCGGCTAACCTGGCGGCGGGCATCGTGGTCGGCAAGCTGGGGACCGCGGTGGTCCATCCCGAAGAACTCGCTGCCGCGGAAGCGGCACAGCCCCGCTAGGAGGTTCGAGGCCGTCATGTATATCGTTGTTACCGGCGCGGCAGGGTTCATCGGCTCGAATATCGTCAAGGCGCTCAACGAACGCGGCGTCACGCGTATCCTCGCAGTGGACGATCTGCAGCAGGGCGACAAGTTCGCGAATCTGGCCGACTGCGAGATCGCCGACTATTGGGACAAGGACGAGTTCGCGCGCGCGCTCGAGAGCGGCAAGTTCAACGGCGCCATAGAGGCTGTGCTCCATCAGGGCGCCTGCTCGGACACCACCGAGCGCGACGGCCGCTACATGATGGACATCAACTATCGCTACACGGTGCGCATGCTCGATTTTTGTCGCAGCGCGCGCGTTCCCCTCATCTATGCTTCGTCGGCGGCAGTCTATGGCGCCCATGCGCATTGCCGCGAGTCGGGCGAGTCAGAAGGGCCGTTGAACGTCTACGGATACTCCAAGGTATTGTTCGATCGCTACCTGCGCAGCCGTTGGGAGGAGCAGACAGCGCAAGTCGTCGGGCTGCGGTATTTCAACGTCTACGGGCCGCGCGAGCAGCACAAGGGCCGCATGGCCTCGGTGGCCTGGCATTTCTACAATCAGTACACCACGAGCGGCCGCGTGCGACTGTTCGAGGGCAGCCACGGTTATCCAGACGGCGAGCAGCGTCGAGACTTCGTGTCGGTCGAAGACTGCGTGAAGGTGAACATGTATTTTCTCGATCACCCCGAGCGCAGCGGCATATTCAACGTCGGGACCGGACGGGCCCAGACGTTCAATGACGTGGCGGCTGCAGTCATCAACAGCGTCGAGGCGGCGAAGGGCAATTCGCCCCGAACGATCGGCGAACTGGTGAGCGCGGGCTGTGTCGAGTACATTGCGTTCCCGCCCGATCTACTGGGCAAGTATCAGGCGTTCACGCAAGCGGATCTTACGGCGCTGCGCGCGGCGGGTTATGCCGACGCCTTTTTCAGCGTGGAGCAGGGCGTGCAGCGCTATTGCGATCATTTGCAGCGACGCGGCGACTAGAACTGTCGCCACGTAAGGCGGCGGCGCGCGCCTGCGTTATCATGCCCGCCTTAGGAGGCGCCTCATGGACAAGTACCTCGAAGACTACGTCGGAAACACCCCGCTCGTGCGCCTGAAGCGCATGAATGCGGGCGAAGGCAATTTGATTCTGGCCAAGCTGGAGGGCAACAACCCGGCGGGGTCGGTGAAGGATCGTCCCGCGCTCTCGATGATCCGGCGTGCGCAGGAGCGCGGGGACATCAAGCCCGGCGATACGCTCATCGAGCCGACCAGCGGCAATACCGGAATCGCACTAGCGATGGCGGCAACCATGATGGGCTACCGCATGATTCTCATCATGCCCGAGCATCTGAGCATCGAGCGTCGTCAGACCATGCGCGCCTATGGTGCCGAACTCATCCTGACACCGAAGAGCGGCGGCATGGAAATGGCGCGGGACGTTGCCGAGCGCATGCGAGACGAGGGCAAGGGCATCATCCTCGATCAGTTCGCGAATCCGGACAATCCTCTGGCGCACTACGAGGGAACGGGCCCCGAGATCTGGCGTGATACGCAGGGGCGCGTCACCCACTTCGTCAGCAGCATGGGGACCACAGGCACGATCATGGGCGTATCGCGCTACCTCAAGGAGCGCAACGGCGCTATCCGCATCGTCGGTGCGCAGCCTTCGGAGGGATCCAACATTCCCGGGATTCGCAAGTGGCCCGAAGCCTATCTGCCCAAGATCTATGCGCGGCCGCGCGTCGACGAACTGGTGGAAGTGAGCCAGGCCGATGCGGAGGAAACGACTCGGCGCCTCGCGCGCGAAGAGGGCATTTTTGCCGGGATATCCTCGGGGGGGGCACTGTGGGTCGCCTTGCAGGTTGCCGCTCGCAGCAAGAACGCGGTGATCGTGACGATCGTATGCGACCGCGGTGATCGCTACCTCTCAACGGGCGTGTTTCCCGATTGAACCCATGACGCCGGTGCTCGCTTTCGACATCGAGACAGTGCCGGATACCGCCGGGCTGCGCCGCCTCCACGGCCTGTCTGCGGCGATCTCGGACTCCGAGGTGGCTGACATGGCCTACCAGCGCCGGAGGCAGGCCGTCGGTCACGATTTTCTGCCTCTGCATCAGCATCGCGTGGTCGCCATCTCGTGCGTATTGCGCGAACGCGACGGACTGCGGATCTGGTCGCTCGGAGATGTCGACGAGGGCGAAGGCGGGCTCATTC
>LNFM01006954.1_pt1 | contig 18171 bp, 17 predicted proteins | sample 596031 | NCBI WGS metagenome assembly LNFM01 (sample SAMN04254537, study PRJNA301005) | activated carbon metagenome | isolation source: dual media filters at the Ann Arbor, Michigan drinking water treatment plant | place: USA: Ann Arbor | reverse complement strand
GGGTGCACCCGAAGGCGATCCTCGACTACCCCAACATCGACGCCGACCTGAAGAAGGCCGTGGAGAGCGTGGCGCGTGGCCATGCCTCGCCGCGCGCGTTCTACGTCGACAAGCTGGCCGAGGGCATCGCCACCATCGCCGCGGCCTTCTGGCCCAAGAGCGTGATCGTTCGCCTGTCCGACTTCAAGAGCAACGAGTACCGCAAGCTCATCGGCGGCACGCGCTACGAGCCCGACGAAGAGAACCCGATGCTGGGCTTCCGCGGCGCCAGCCGCTACATCAGCGGCGACTTCAGCGACGCCTTCGCGATGGAATGCGAAGCGCTCAAGCGCGTGCGCGGCGAGATGGGCCTGACCAACGTCGAGGTCATGGTGCCTTTCGTGCGCACCGTGAAGCAGGCGCAACAGGTGGCGCAGATGCTGGCTGAACGTGGCCTGAAGCGTGGCGTGGGCGGCATGCGCCTGATCATGATGTGCGAGGTGCCCAGCAACGCCATCCTGGCCGAGCAGTTCCTCGAGCACTTCGACGGCATGTCCATAGGCTCCAACGACCTGACCCAGCTCACGCTGGGGCTGGATCGCGATTCGGGCCTGGCGCAACTGGCCAGCGACTTCGACGAGCGCGACCCGGCCGTCAAGGCGCTGATCTCGCGCGCCATCGCCGCCTGCCGCGCCCACGGAAAGTACGTGGGCATCTGCGGCCAGGGGCCTAGCGACCACCCCGACTTTGCCGACTGGCTGGCGCGCGAAGGCATCGTCTCGATCTCGCTCAACCCGGACAGCGTGGTCGAGACCTGGCAGCGGCTGGCGGCGCAGGGGCGCTAGGGGCGCTGCCCGGCACGGGCCTGGGCTCGGCGCCCGGCCCGCGTGATTCGGGCTGGTCCGGCGCTGTTCCGGGGCGCGGCTGGCGTTAAGCTATGTCACGCCCGCAAGGGGTTTCGGCCGCCCGGCCCGCAGCGCAACCATGCCGATCATCTATCGCAAGTCCACCAAGGGCACGTCCGAGATCGAGACGCGCCAGTACCGTCTGCCGCCGCGTGCGCGCAGCGCGCTCATTCTGGTCGATGGCAAACGCGATGAACCTGCCCTCAAGGCCTTGATGACGCAGCAGGCCGACGAGATTCTGGCCATGCTGCTGGAGCAGGGGTTCATCGAGCCGGCCGGCGAATCGGTGGCGCCCGCGGCCCCGCAGCCGGTCACCCCTGCTGCGCCCGTGCCGCCAGCCGCGCCCGCACCCGGGCCCGACTTCAGCAACCGCCGCCGCGCCGCGGTGCGTGAGCTCAACGACATCCTGGGGCCGGCCGGCGAAGCGCTGGCTATGCGCCTGGAGCGCGCGGGCGACGAAGCCCAGCTGCGCCCGCTGTTGCAGCTGGCGGCCCAGGTCATTGCCAGTGCGCGCGGCCGCTCGGCGGGCGAAGCCTACCTGGCGCGCCACGCGGTCTGACGGACCCCCGGCCTATTCGCCGATCTGCCAGACATGGCCGCACTTGCGGCACTGCACGCGCACGTTCTCGCCGCTGGCGTCGGACTGCAGCAGCTCCAGGCGCCCATAGGTCTTGCAGGCCGGGCAATCGGCCTGGTGGGCCGCAGCCTCGGCATGCGCCAGCAGGTACAGGTAGCGGCGCAACGCCCACAGCCCGACGGCCGAGCACAACACAAAGGCCGTGCCGTCGATGAGCTGCTCATGCCAGTCGCGGAAGCGCGTGGCGGCTTCGACCGACGCGAACAAGCCGATGACGCAGAAGAAGCACAGCACCAGGTGGGCGTGGCTTTGCAGCAGTTCGCGCTCGTACCACTTGCGGAACCCATGCTTGCGTATGCCTTCGGCCAAGGTCATGGGCGCAATGGTGGCACAGCACGGCGCGGGGCCGCTTGCATAGGGTAAGACCTATCGGTGCTTGCGCGCGAATGCTCCTCTCGTGTCAGACATCCGTAAGCGCGCGGCAAAACAGTGCTGCATGGATTGGCTTTCTTCATGCTGACGTTGCTGAACCTGCTTCAGCTCGTGCTCTACATCGCCTTGCTGGCGCTGCTGGGGCAGGGCGTGCTGTATGTGCTGGCGGGCCCGCGCCGTGACCAGAACTTCTTCTACCGGCTGCTGCAGGTGGTGGGCAAGCCCTTCACCTGGCCCGTGCGCAGGATCACGCCGCGCCAGGTGAGCGACGCGCAGGTGCCCATCGTGACCTTCCTGCTGCTGCTGGTGCTGTACGCCGTGGTCACCTTCGAGCGCGCCGATCTGTGCATCAGCGCAGGCCTGGTGGGCCAGCAGGGCTGCCGATGATGCCGCTGCCCTACCTGACGTCCAAGTGGCGTGCCATGGCGCTGCTGGTGCTGGGCCGCCAGGCTGCCGCGCTGGCGGTGTTCGACGCCATGCTGGTGCGCTGGCCCGACGACGTCTATGCGCTGGCCAGCCGGGCCCACCTGCGCGTGCAGGCCGGGCAACTGCCCGCGGCGCTGCTCGATTCGCAGCGGCTGGTGCAGCTTCGGCCCGACCAAGCCCATACCTGGTTCAACCACGGCTTCATGCTCGAGACCGCCGGCCGATGGGCCGAGGCCGAGGCCGCCTTCCGCCGCGCCACGGCGCTGGGCCCCGAACTCGACCGCGCCTGGTACGGCCTGGGCCTGGTGCTGATCCGGCTGCAGCGCTACGACGAGGCCGTGGTGGCGCTCAAGCGCAACACCGAGCTGCAGCCGATGAGCCCCTACGGCTGGTACCAGCTGGCGCGCGTGCATGTCGACCGCCACCAGCCCGAAGAGGCGGTGAAGGTCATACGTCATCTCAAGGGATTCGAGCCCAAGGTCGCGGCGCAGCTGGAGCGCGAGACCGGGCTCATGGCAGGCAAGGGCGCCGCCTAGAGCAGCGCCCACGCAAGGTGGCCGGGCCCTTCCGGCCGGAGCACCGCCAGCAGTCATGGCGGATCGAAGAACCTGCCCGGCAACGGGCCAACGTCGAAAGGGTCCATGCCATGAAGGTAAGCGAGAACCACCAGAGCTACTGGCGCAAGAACCTCCGGATCACATCGGTCCTGCTGGCGATCTGGTTCGTGGTGACCTATGTCGTGGCGTTTTTCGCCCGCGACCTGAGCTTCACGATGGCCGGCTGGCCCTTCAGCTTCTGGATGGGAGCGCAGGGCGCGTTGGTGGTCTATGTCGCGATCATCGCGTTCTACGCCCACTACATGAACAAGCTCGACATCGAGCACGGCGTTGCCGAGGAGGAATGACATGGCTGGCTTGAGCTTCGAACCCCAGACCGGCGCCTCCAACAAGGAGGCCAACGCGGCCTTCAAGAAGGGCCTGAACAAGGTCTATGGCTGGTACACCGGGGGCTTTCTGATCTTCGTGGTGGTACTGGCCATTGCCGAGCAGATGGGCCTGTCCCGCGGCGCCATCGGCATCGTCTTCCTGCTGGCCACCGTGGCGCTGTATGCCGGCATCGGCATCATGAGCCGCACCAACGACGCCGCCGAGTACTACGTGGCCGGCCGCCGCGTGCCTGCCGTGTACAACGGCATGGCCACGGGCGCCGACTGGATGTCGGCTGCTTCCTTCATCGGCATGGCGGGCACGCTGTACCTCACCGGCTACGGTGGCCTGGCCTTCATCATGGGCTGGACCGGCGGCTACTGCCTGGTGGCGCTGTTCCTGGCGCCCTACCTGCGCAAGTTCGGCCAGTTCACGATTCCCGACTTCCTGGGTGCGCGCTATGAAGGCAACGCAGCCCGCTTCGTCGGCATCCTGATCGCCATCCTGTGCTCCTTCGTCTACGTCGTGGCGCAGATCTACGGCGTGGGCCTGATCACCACCCGGCTGTCGGGCCTGGCTTTCGAGGTCGGTGTGTTCGTCGGCCTGGGCGGCATCCTGGTGTGCTCGTTCCTGGGTGGCATGCGCGCCGTGACCTGGACGCAGGTGGCGCAGTACATCATCCTGATCATTGCCTACATGATCCCGGTGGTGTGGCTGAGCGTTAAGCAGACCGGCGTGCCCATCCCGCAGGCCGTCTACGGCTCCCAGCTGGCCAAGGTGACGGCCAAGGAAGCGGAGCTGATCGCCGACCCGAAGGAGAAGGAAGTCATTGCCATCTTCAAGGGTCGCGGCGACGAACTGGGCGCCAAGTTGAAGGACGTGCCCGCTGCCTTGGCGGCCGACAAGGCCGCCGCGCAGAAGCGAATCGACGACCTGAAGGCTGCCAATGCACCGGCTGCCGACGTGGCCGCCGCAGAAAAGGCCTTGGCTGCACTGCCCATGGACGCGGCCGCTGCCAAGGCCGCATGGACGACGGCCAAGGCCGGCGCCGACGGTCGCGCCAAAGAGCTGGCCGGCATGCCGCGCCACGCCCAGGCCTACGCCGGCAACCCGGATGGCGACGAGAAGGCGCAGAAGGCCTTCAACGATTCGCGTCGCAACTTCCTGTCGCTGGTGTTCTGCCTGATGGTGGGCACGGCCGCGCTGCCGCACATCCTGATGCGCTACTACACCACGCCCTCGGTGAAGGACGCCCGCAGCTCGGTGACCTGGTCGCTGTTCTTCATCTTCCTGCTGTACTTCACGGCTCCGGCCCTGGCCGTGCTGGTGAAGTACGAGGTGTTCAACGTGCTGGTGGGCACACCGTTCGACAACCTGCCAGCCTGGGTGGGCGCATGGGCGAAGGTCGACCCGGCGCTGCTGAGCATCGCCGACGTGAACAAGGATGGCATCTTCCAGCTGGGTGAGATGCGCATCGGCGGCGACATCATCGTGCTGGCCACGCCCGAGATCGCCGGGTTGCCCTACGTCATCTCCGGCATGGTGGCGGCCGGCGGCCTGGCTGCTGCGCTGTCCACCGCCGACGGCCTGCTGCTGACCATCGCCAACGCACTGAGCCACGACCTGTACTACAAGATGATCGACCCCAACGCGCCCACCGCACGCCGGGTGATGATCTCCAAGGTGCTGCTGCTCGTGGTTGCCCTGCTGGCGGCCTACGTGGCTTCGCTGAAGGTTGCCGACATCCTGTTCCTGGTGTCTGCGGCCTTCTCGCTGGCGGCGGCGGGCTTCTTCCCGGCGCTGGTGCTGGGCGTGTTCTGGAAGCGCGCCAACAAGTGGGGCGCCGTCCTGGGCATGATCGCCGGCGTGTCGATCACCTTCTACTACATGGCCACGACGCAGGTCTGGATGCGCGGCCTGTTCGGTATCACCGGCCCGATTGCCGACTACACCTGGTGGGGCATCCTGCCCATCTCGGCCGGCGTGTTCGGCGTGCCGCTGGGCTTTGCGGTGATCATCATCGTGAGCCTGCTGACGCCGGCGCCGAAGGCGGAGATCCAGGAACTGGTGGAGCATGTGCGCTACCCCAACCTGAACACCTCGCGCGCCTGAACCGGCGCGCCAACGAGCCAGGGCCGCGTCCGTCGAGGGCGCGGCCCTTTTCACAGGCGGGGCGCGCCCATCCGTGCCCCCGTCCTGGATCCACACCGCGCACATGACCGATCCGACACCCCATCCGCCCACGCCTTCGAGCAGCCTGCTGGGCAACCTGCGCCAGGAGCTGACGCGCTACGTACCCTTCTCGCAGATGGCGCCGGCGCATGTCGAGCAGTTCGTCGCTGGTGCCACCCAGCAGTACTTTGCCCCCGGCGAGGTGCTGCTGCAGCCTGCCGACGGCCCGGTGCAGGCCCTGGTGTGCCTGCGCCAGGGCAGCGTCACCGGCCGGCGCGGCATGGCCGACATGACCGGGCAGTTCGAGTACGTGGCCGGCGACCTGTTTCCGGTGGGCGCCCTGTTGGCGCAGCGCGCCGTCACCGCCACCTACACCGCCAACGAGGACTGCTTCTGCCTCATGCTGCCGGCCGAACGCGTACGCCGGCTGGCCGAGCTGAGCCTGCCGTTTGCCAGCTTCCTGAACCGCCGCGTGATGCACTTTCTCGAGCTGTCGCAGCGCGCGGTGCAGGCCACCTGGGCTTCGCATGCGGTGGCCGAGCAATCGCTGGAGGCGCGCCTGTCCAGCCTGCCGCGCAAGCCGGCGCTGGCGTGCAGCGCCGACACGCCGCTGGCGCAGGCGCTGACGCAGATGCACGAGCGCCGCGTGGGATCGATGCTGGTGCTCGATGCGGCACAGGCGCCGCTGGGCATCCTGACGCGCCACGACATCCTGGGCCGCGTGACCCTGCCGCAGCGCCCGCTGGACACGCCCATCGCCCAGGTGATGACCACGCCCATCCACGCGCTCACGGTCGACCACACGCTGCAGGACGCGGTGCTGCTGATGTCGCGCCACGCCATCCGCCACCTGCCGGTCACCGAGCAGGGGCGCGTCGTCAACATCGTCTCCGAGCGCGACCTGTTCGCGCTGCAGCGGCTGTCGCTCAAGCACCTCAGCACCCAGTTGCGCGCCGCACCTGACCAGGCCACGCTGCAGCACCTGGCCGCGCAGGTGGGGCGCTTCGCCGGTCACCTGCTGGGCCAGGGCGTGCAGGCGCGCCAGATCACCGAGCTCATCAGCCACCTCAACGACGTGCTGACCGAGCGCCTGGTGCAACTGGTGGCGGCACGGCGCGGCATGGACCTGGGCGCGGCCTGCTGGCTGTCCTTCGGTTCCGAAGGGCGCAGCGAACAGACCCTGGCCACCGACCAGGACAACGGTCTGGTCTTCGACAGCACCGACCCCGAGGCCGACCGCCCACGCTGGCTGGCGCTGGCGCTCGAGGTGAACGAGGCGCTGGACGCCTGCGGCTACCCGCTGTGCAAGGGCCAGGTCATGGCCAGCAACCCCGAGTGCTGCCTGACCGTTGCCGAATGGCAGCGGCGCTTCGCCCACTGGATAGAGCACGGCGCGCCCGAAGACCTGCTCAAGGCCAGCATCTACTTCGACCTGCGGCCGCTGTGCGGCCAGGTGGCGCTGGCGCGCGAACTGCGCGAGATGCCCGCGCGTGAAGCCGCCCGTGTGCCGCGCTTCCTCAAGCAGATGGCCGACAACGCGCTGCGCCAGCGTCCACCCCTCAACTGGCGCGGCGCACTCGAGACGCGCGATGTGGACGGCCGTGCCACGCTCGACCTCAAGCTTTCGGGCACGGCCTTGTTCGTCGACGCGGCGCGCCTGTTTGCGCTGGCCCAGGGCATGCCGCTGCTGGGCACGCGCGCCCGGCTGGAAGGCGTGGCCACGGCCATGCGCGTGGCGCCGCAGGAGAGCGAGGCATGGGTCAGCGCCTTCGAGTTCCTGCAGATGCTGCGCCTGCAGGTGCAACTGGGCACGCGCGACCGCGACCAGGCCAACCCCAACCTGGTGGAAGTCGACACGCTCAACGACATCGACCGCCGCATGCTCAAGGAGACCATGCGCATTGCGCGCCGGCTGCAGCAGCGCATCGAGCTCGACTACCAGCGCTGAGCCGCCGCAGCAGCCTGCCATGTTCGAAGCCCTGCGCCGCTGGCGGCGCCCCGCCATCGACGAGGACCGATGGCTGGTGCTGGACGTCGAAGCCAGCGGCCTGGACGTGCGCCATGACCGCTTGCTCGCCATCGCTGCAGTGGCCGTGCGCACCGCCGGCGCGCGGCCCTGCATCGACCTGGCGGACAGTTTCGAGGTCGTGCTGCGCCAGCCCGGCGACACGGCGCCGCCGGACAAGGCCAACATCCTGCTGCACGGCATCGGCGTGGGCGCGCAGCGTGCCGGCCTGCCGCTGCAGGAAGCGTTGGCCGCGTTCGCCGCCTTTGCCGCGCGCTCGCCCCTGCTGGCCTTCCATGCCGCTTTCGACCGCGGGATGCTGCGGCGCGCCTGGCAGGCCGCGGCACTGCCGCCCCTGGCCAACCCCTGGCTGGACCTGGCGCCGCTGGCCGCAGTGCTGCACCCGCATGAGAAGGCCCGGTCGCTGGACGAATGGATGGCCCGCTTCGGCATCCGCTGCGCCGTGCGCCACCAGGCCGCGGCCGACACCCTGGCCACGGCCGAACTGCTGCTCAAGCTGTGGCCGGCGCTGTGCTCGCAGCAGCCGCAGCCACGCTTTGCCGCCACCGCGTCGCTGGCCGCCCAGCAGCGCTGGGTGCAAGGGTGATGCGGCGCGCTGAGCTCGTGCCACGCAGCGGCGATGGCCCAGAATGCCGGCGATGAGTGAAGCCTCCCGCGGCGCCTTCCGGTCACGGCCTTATGCCGTGCGCCTGGCCTGGCGCTACGGCCTGTTCGTGCTGTTGTTCGTGCTGATGCTGGCGGTGATGGCCGTGGCCGAACGGCTGGGCCTTCCGCGCAGCTGGATAGGGGCCACCTTCCTGGTCGTCACCGTGGCCGCCTACGCCATCATCGGTTTCATCAGCCGCACTTCCGACGAGGTCGAGTACTTCGTGGCCGGGCGGCGCGTGCCGGGGGTGTTCAACGGCCTGGCCATCGCCGCTGACTGGATGTCGGCCGCGTCCTTCATCGGCACCGCCGGCGTGCTCTACCTGCAGGGCTACGCGGGGCTGGCTTACATCCTGGGCTGGACCGGCGGCTTCTGCCTGGTGGCGCTGTTGCTGGCGCCCTACCTGCGCCGCTTCGGCGGCTACACCATCCCCGACTTCCTGGGCGCGCGCTACGGCGGCCAGCTGCCGCGCCTGATCGCCGCCGGCTCCACCGTGGCCGTGTCCTTCGTCTACCTGGTGGTGCAGATCTACGGCGTGGGGCTGATCACGTCGCACCTCACCGGTCTGGGCTTCGAGCTGGGCATCTTCGTCGGCCTGGGAGGGGTGCTGGTGTGCTCCTTCCTGGGCGGCATGCGCGCCGTCACCTGGACGCAGGTGGCGCAGTACCTGGTACTGATCATCGCCTTCCTGGTGCCGCTGACCTGGCTGTCGGCGCGCCAGACCGGCAGCCTGCTGCCGGTGCTGACCTACGGCGCGCAGCTGGCACAGGTGCAGCAGCGTGAGCAGCAATTGATGGTCGACCCGGCCGAACTCGAAGTCGCACGGCTGCTGCGCCTGCGCGCGGCCGAGGCCGAGCGCAAGCTGCTGGACGTGCGCGGCGCCATGGCTGCCGACAACCAGGCGCAGTCGCGGCTGATCGCCACCCTGCGCGCCGACCAGGCGCCGCTGGCGCGCATCCAGCAGGCCGAGCGCGACCACCTGCAGCGCCCGCGCACCGAGGCGCAGGCGCGCGCGCAGTACCAGCGCGAGCGCGATCAGTCCTTGCTGCACGCGCAGCCGCTGGCGGGCATGCCGCCGCAGGCCCTGCCATTCGCCACCGGTGCCGCCGCGGGCGATGCCGCTGAGCCGGGCTGGCTGGACCACGAGCGCATCAACTTCATGGCGCTGGTGCTGTGCCTGATGCTGGGTACGGCGGCCATGCCGCACGTGCTCACGCGCTACTACACCACACCGTCGCCGGCGCAGGCGCGGTCTTCGGTGGGCTGGGCGCTGCTGTTCATCACCGTGCTCTACGTGGCCGCGCCCACGCTGGCCGTGCTGGTCAAGTACGAGGTCTTCAACAACCTGGTGGGCATGCCCATCGACCAGTTGCCGCAGTGGGTGACGCGCTGGTCGCGCCTGGACCCCAACCTGCTGAGCGTGCGTGACATCAACGGCGACGGCCTGCTGCAGCTGGGCGAGCTGTTCATGGGCGGCGACATCATCGCGCTGGCCGCGCCCGAGATCGGCGGCCTGCCCTACTGGGTGACCTGCCTGGTGGCGGCCGGCGGCCTGGCCGCGGCGCTGTCCACGGCTGACGGGCTGCTGCTGACCATCGCCAACGCGCTGTCGCACGACTTCTACTTCCGCGTGTTCTACCCGCGCGCCAGCGCCGTGACGCGGGTCATCACCTCCAAGATGCTGGTGATGGTGGTGGCGCTGCTGGCGGCGCTGATCGCAGCGCTGAAGATCACCAACATCCTGCAGTTCGTCTCGGCAGCGTTCTCGCTGGCCGCGGCAGCCTTCTTTCCGGCGCTGGTGCTGGGCATCTTCTGGCGCCGCGCCAACCGCGCCGGCGCCGTTGCGGGCATGCTGGCCGGCCTGGGCGTCTGCGCCTGGTACATGGCGGTCAACCTGCCCTGGCTGCGCAGCATCCTCGGCCTGGCCGCACCCACGGTGGACACGCGCTGGTTCGGCGTGGATGCCGTGGCGGCTGGCGTCTTCGGCATGCCGGCGGGCCTGGCGGTGCTGGTGCTGGTGAGCCTGCTCACCAGCCCTCCGGACAAGGCCACGCAGCAGCTGGTCGAGCGCCTGCGCGTGCCGGGGCCCGACGAGCGCTGACGCGGCCCTGCTGGGCCGGACCAGGAGGGGCAGGGCGCCAGGCCCCCCAGTGCTACAATCGTGGGCTTTCCTTGCCGCACCCGCCATGTCGACGCATCGGGGCGGCTTCCACCACCGGGATCATGCCGATGTCACCCGTACATCGCCGCGAGGCCGGAATCCACAAGGAGTATTCATGCGTCACTATGAGATCGTTCTGCTGATCCATCCGGATCAAAGCGAACAGGTTCCGGCCATGCTGGAGCGTTACAAGGGCCTGGTCACCGCTGGCGGCGGCAAGGTCCACCGCGTGGAAGACTGGGGTCGGCGTCAGCTGGCCTACATGATCCAGAAGCTCGTGAAGGCGCATTACCTGTGCCTGAACATCGAGTGCGACAACGCGGTGCTGACCGAGATCGAAACGGGCTTCCGTTTCAACGACGCCGTGCTGCGCCACCTGACGGTGGCCAAGGCCAAGGCCGAGACCACCCCGTCCATCATGATGAAGGCGGTCGAGCGCGAAGAGGCCCGCAAGGAACGCCAGGAGGCCGCGGCCTAACGTGGCATGAGCCACGGCCCCGACCCGTTGGCCACTGACGCCCGAGCATGAACCGATGGGTTCTGTCGGCCACGCTGGTGGAGCGGGCAGCAACGCGTTACACCCCCGCCGGCCTGCCGGCCCTGGATTTGAGCCTGAAGCACGAATCCGAGGTCATGGAAGACGGGCATCCACGCAAGGTCTCGCTCGAGACCCGTGCGCTGGCCATAGGGGCGATCACGCATACGTTGCTGCCACTCGAGCTGGGAACGGCCTGTGACTTTGCAGGTTTCATCACCAGCGCGCGCAACGGCAGGGGTCTGCTGTTCCACATCACCTCGGTCGAGCCCCAAGCCCGCGCCGAACCCATCCGGATCGATTGATTTCAGTAGGAGCTCACTATGCCCCCGCCCCGTGGTAAAGGTCGCTTTTCGAAGGACAAGCGCCCCAAGCGCAACAACCAGTCGCTGCTGTTCCGCCGCAAGCGTTTCTGCCGCTTCACCGTCGCCAACGTGGTCGAGATCGACTACAAGGAAATCGACGTGCTGCGCGATTTCATCAGCGAGAACGGCAAGATCACGCCCGCGCGTCTGACCGGCACGCGCGCCTTCTACCAGCGCCAGCTGACCACCGCGATCAAGCGTGCGCGCTTCCTCGCGCTGCTGCCGTACTCTGACCAGCACAAGGTCTGAGGAGCCCCACATGCAGATCATTCTTCTCGACAAAGTGGCCAAGCTCGGTGACCTGGGCGACGTCGTCAAGGTCAAGCAGGGCTACGCCCGCAACTTCCTGATCCCCAGCAAGCTGGCGCGCCGCGCCACCGAAGCCGCGATCAAGGAATTCGAAGGCCGCCGTGCCGAACTGGAAAAGGCCGCCGCCGCCAAGCTGTCAGCCGCCCAGACCCTGGGCGAGCAGCTCTCCGGCAAGACCGTGCGCATCGCGCAGAAGGCCGGTGTCGACGGTCGCCTGTTCGGCTCGGTCACCAATGCCGACATCGCCGAAGCCCTGACCAAGGCCGGCACGCCCGTGGCCAAGGCCCAGGTGCGCATGCCCACCGGGCCGCTCAAGAACGTGGGCGAGCACCAGGTGTCGGTGGCGCCGCACGGCGACGTGGTGGTCGAAGTCACCGTCCAGGTGGTTGCGCAAGTCGACTGAGCGGGCGTAAGCTCCCGCAGTCCCCAGAGGGCCGGCGCAAGCCGGCCTTCTGCATTTCCGGGCCGCCGCTTATCCCGCGCAGCCCACCGCCGATCCACAGGCTTGCCCACAGGCGGGCCCCCACGAGGCCCCGCGAACCCACCATGTCCGCCATCTTTGACCAGCGCGACGCCGCGCCCCGTGACGACGACATCGCGCGCCTGCGGGTGCCGCCGCACTCCGTTGAAGCCGAGCAAAGCGTGCTGGGCGGCCTGTTGCTGGACAACCTGGCCTGGGACCGTTCTTCCGAACTGCTGGGCGACAGCGACTTCTACCGCTACGAGCACCGCCTGATCTACGCCGCCGTCGCCAACCTGGTGCAAGGCGGGCGGCCGGCCGACGTGATCACCGTGTTCGAGCAGTTGCAGAGCAGCGGCAAGGCCGAGGATTGCGGCGGGCTGGCGTACCTCAACGCGCTGGCGCAGAGCGTGCCCAGCGCCGCCAACATCCGGCGCTACGCCGAGATCGTGCGCGAGCGCGCCATCCTGCGCAAGCTGATCGCCGTCAGCGACGAGATCGCCACCTCGGCCTTCAACCGCGAAGGCCGGGCGGTGCCGCAGATCCTGGACGAGGCCGAGACCAAGATCCTGAAGATCGGCGAAGAGGGCACGCGCCAGCGCCAGAGCTTCCAGCCCATGGACAAGCTGGTGGTGAGCCTGCTCGACCGCGTGAACGAGCTGGCCGAGAACGGCGCCGAAGACGTGACCGGCGTGCGCAGCGGTTACTTCGATCTGGACAACATGACCGCCGGCATGCAAAAGGGCGACCTCATCGTGCTGGCCGCGCGCCCGTCCATGGGCAAGACCGCGTTCGCGCTGAACATCGCCGAACACGTGGCGGTGAAGGAAGAGCTGCCGGTGCTGGTGTTCTCCATGGAAATGGGTGCCTCGCAGCTGGCGCTGCGCATGGTCGGCTCGCTCGGCCGCATCAACCAGCAGCACCTGCGCACCGGCAAGCTGGCCGACGACGAATGGGGCCGCCTGGCCGAGGCGGTGGAACGCCTGGGCAAGGTGCAGATGTTCATCGACGAAACCGCCGGCCTGAACGCGGGCGAACTGCGTGCGCGCGCGCGCCGCATGGCGCGGCAGTTCGGCGGCACGCTGGGGCTGATCGTGGTGGACTACCTGCAGCTGATGAGCGGCAGCGGCGGCAGCGACGAGAACCGCGCCACCGAACTGGGCGAGATCTCGCGCGGCCTGAAGGCGCTGGCCAAGGAACTGCAGTGCCCGGTGATCGCGCTGTCGCAGCTCAACCGCAGCGTCGAGACGCGCAACGACAAGCGGCCGATGATGAGCGACCTGCGCGAGTCGGGCGCCATCGAGCAGGATGCCGACATCATCATGTTCATCTACCGCGACGACTACTACACCAAGGAGCAGAGCAAGGAGCCGGGTGTGGCCGAGATCATCATCGCCAAGCAGCGCAACGGCCCGGTGGGCACGGTCAAGCTGACCTTCCTGAAGCCGCTGACCAAGTTCGACAACCTGGCACCGGGCAGCGGCAACGAGTACTGACGCGAGGGCAGGGCGCGCGCCCTTGCGGTGCCGCGAAGTGCTGTATATATTTACAGCATGCTCCCAAAGTCCACCCCGGCTCCTGCGTCTGCCGCGCCCGCCACGCTGATGTACGCGCCCGTCGGCGCCCTCAAGGGCCGCGGCACGGTGTGGGCGCTGGAGCACCGCTTCAGCAGCAACACCCGCCAGGATCTTGACGACGGCTGGGGCACGCTGCAGCAGGCAGCCGAGGAAGAGCGCTCGGCACCCGGCACCCAGGTGCTCGAGGAATCGGTGGGACGCATCCTGTCGGGCAACGATTCGCCCGACATCGGCTTCGACCTCTCCATCAACCCCTACCGGGGCTGTGAACACGGTTGCATCTACTGCTATGCGCGGCCCACGCACAGCTACCTGAACCTGTCACCGGGGCTGGACTTCGAGACGCGCATCGTCGCCAAGGTCAACGCCGCCGAACGCCTGCGCGAGGCGCTGTCGGCCAAGGGCTACACGCCGCTGCACCTCAACATCGGCTCGGTCACCGACGCCTACCAGCCGGTCGAGCGGCGCCTGCGCATCACGCGCAGCCTGATCGAGGTGCTGGCGCAGGCGCGGCACCCGTTTTCCATCATCACCAAGTCCAGCCTGGTCGAGCGCGACCTGGACCTCATCGCGCCCATGGCCGCCCAGGGCATGGCGGCAGTCTACGTGTCCATCACCACGCTCGACGGTGCGCTGGCGCGTGTGTTGGAGCCGCGCGCCGCGTCGCCGCAGCGGCGTTTGCGCACGATCGAGGCGCTGGTCCGCGCCGGCGTGCCGGTGGGCGTGAGCGTCTCGCCGGTGATCCCCTTCCTGAACGAGCCCGAACTCGAGCGCATCCTGCAGGCCGCCGCCGCGGCCGGCGCCAGCCGTGCCTTCAGCATCGTGCTGCGCCTGCCCTGGGAGGTGAACCCGCTGTTCCAGCAGTGGCTGCAGGCGCATGTGCCCGAGAAGGCCGCGCGCATCATGGCCCGGGTGCGCGAGATGCGCGGCGGCAAGGACAACGACAGCCGCTTCGGCACGCGCATGACGGGGCAGGGCGTGTGGGCGCAACTGCTGCGCCGGCGTTTCGAGGCCGCCTGTACGCGACTGGCTCTCGACCGCGAGCGTATCGAGCTCGACCTCAGGCAATTCCGGCCGCCGGGCCGGGTGCCAGGGCAGGGCGAGCTGTTCTGAGCCGAGTCGGCCTCAGATGACCAGCGCGTCGCTCTTTTCCTCGGGCCGCACGCGCAGCTGCAGGCCGCCGGGCGAGCGCCCCGAGCGCTGGATGCCCGCGATGTGGTTGGTGGCCGGGCAGCACTTCCTCAGCGCGGCCACGGCTCGGTCGATCAGGGCCAGGCCCTCGGGGATGTGCGCGGCATGCCGCCGCGCCACCTGGGCGGCCATCTCCAACAGCCTGGCGTTGAGGTATTGCTCGCCAACATCCAGCAACTGGCGCGCGGCCGCTGCCGGATCGCCGCTCAGCGCATTGCCCATCGCCTGTTCCGACAAGGCCTGCACCTTGGCCTGGGCCGTGCGAATCTGCCCTTGCGCGGGCTCGACGCGCCGGGCCGAGGCCAGCAGCACCTCGGTCATGGCCTTGGACACGCAGAAGCGCAGGGCCACGCGTTCCACCAGGGCGGCCTGTGCGGCCGGCTCCAGCAGGCCTGCCGGCAGGCGTGCCGCCGTGGCCAGCAGGATGTTGGCCGCCTCGAGGTCGAAGTCGTCGTCGCCGATCTGGGACGCCAGGGCCTCGAAGGGGGCCAGCGCGTCTTTGGGCGAGGCGCCGGCCAGGCCCACCAGGGCGTCGGCCGACTGGCCAAAGCGCGCCAGCCGCGGTGCTTCAGGCAGGCGCTTGCGCAGCCGGGCCAGTTGCTCGCGCGCCGATCCCACGCCGGCCGCGTCGCCGCTGTCCAGGCGCAGCATGGCGATGAGCAGCAGGCTCAGCGGGTCGAACAGCTTGGACTGCAAGCCCAGGCCCAGGGCGCGCTCCAGGTAACGCAACGCCTCATCGCCCTGGCCCTGGTAGAAGGCCAGCGCACCGGCGTGCTGCGTGCGCAGCAGGCAGCCCGGGGTGATGGTGGCGGCCTGGCGGTATTCGGCCAGCGCAGCGTCGAAATCGCATTGCTCCACCTGGATGCGCCCGGCCAGGTCATGGGCATCGGCCGAGGCGGGGTCGTCCTGCAGCACTGCGGCGATGGTCTTGCGCGCCTGCTGCAGGTCGCCGCTGGCGATCTCGGCGCGCGCCATGCCCAGCCGCGCCCAGATCGCCTGCTTGGGCTCTGCCAGCTTGGCAAACACCTTGCGCGAGTCCTCGGGCCTGTTCAGGCGCATCAGCAACTCGGCCACCAGGCGGCCGCAGTAGGTGGCGTAATCCTTCTTCTCTTGAAAGCGCTTGAGCGCGCGCGCCAGTGCGATCTCGGTCTGGCCGGCATCCAGTGCTTCCAGCACATCGGCCAGTTCGCGCTTGCGCCGCCGTGCCTCCATCAGGCGTTCGCTCAACAGGGCACCGGTGTAGGGGCGCACCAGGATGCCGTCCAGCGCCGCCTCGGCAGCCTCGACCACCTGCAGGTAGGTCGCCTGCGAGGTGACCATCAGGAACACGGTGCTGTGCGGCAGCTGGTTCTCGCGCCGCAACTCGTCCAGCAGGTCCTGGCCGTTGTCGTCGGAGCCCTCGAATTCGCGGTTGCAGATGACGATGTCGAAGGTCTCGCGCTCGATCGCCAGCCGGGCTTCCTTGACGCGGCTGGCCGTGGTCACGTGGCCGACGCCGGTATCGCGCAGTTGCGCCGCCGCCACGCTGCGCAGCATGGCATTGCCTTCGACCAGCAGTGCGCGCGCCAGATGGATGTCTCGATCGATCACGGCAGTGTGCTCCTCGTGGACGCCACGGGGAGGGCCGGACTGCTGGCGATGAGGGTGGCGGTCTTCATGCTCGGGATGGGCCGCTGGCGGGCCCTCCCGGTGTATCGGCCGCCGCGCCGCGCTACTTGAACAAGTCCTTGACGCGGTCGGTCCAGCTCTTGGCATTGGGCGAGTGGCGATCGCCCGATTTGCGGAAGGCCTCGTCCAGTTCTTTCAGCAGCTTGCGCTGGTGCTCGGTCAGCTTGACCGGCGTTTCCACCGCCACGTGGCAATACAGGTCGCCCGGGTAGCTGGAGCGCAGGCCCTTGATGCCCTTGCCGCGCAGGCGGAAGGTCTTGCCGTGCTGCGTGCCCTCGGGCAGTTCGATCTCGGCCTTGCTGCCCAGCGTGGGCACTTCCAGCGTGCCGCCCAGCGCGGCGGTGGTCAGGCCCACCGGCACCGAGCAATGCAGGTCGTCGCCGTCGCGCTCGAAGATCTCGTGCTGCTTGACGCGGATCTCGATGTACAGGTCGCCCGGCGGGCCGCCGTTGGTGCCCGGCTCGCCGTTGCCGGCCGAGCGGATGCGCATGCCTTCGTTGATGCCGGCGGGGATCTTCACCTCCAGCGTCTTCTGCTTCTTGATCTTGCCGGCGCCGCTGCAGGTGACGCAGGGCTCGGGGATGATGCGGCCGCTGCCGTGGCAGTGCGGGCAGGTCTGCTGGATGCTGAAGAAGCCCTGGCGCATGTGCACCGTGCCGGCGCCGTTGCAGGTGGTGCAGGTCTTGGCGCTGGTCCCGGGCTTGGCGCCGCTGCCCTTGCAGGTGTCGCAGGTCTCCCAGCTCGGCACGCGGATCTGCGTTTCCTTGCCGAAGGCGGCTTCCTCGAGCGTGATCTCCATCGCGTAGCTGAGGTCGCTGCCGCGGTAGACCTGCGAACCACCGCCGCGCCGGGCGCCGGCGGCACCTGCGGCACCGCCGAAGATGTCGCCGAAGATGTCGCCGAAGGCCTCGGCGAAGCCGCCGAAGCCTTCCTGGCCCGGGCCGCCGCGGCCGCCCATGTTGGGGTCGACACCGGCATGGCCGTGCTGGTCGTAGGCGGCGCGTTTGCCGGGGTCGGAGAGCATCTCGTAGGCCTCCTTGGCCTCCTTGAACTTCTCTTCGGCCTTCTTGGCTTCGTCGCCCTGGTGGCGGTCGGGGTGGTGTTTGCCCGCCAGGCGCCGGTAGGCCTTCTTGATGTCGTCGTCACTGGCGTTCTTGGGCACGCCCAGGACGTCGTAGAAATCGCGCTTTGCCATGGAAACTCTCAGCTGCCAACAAACGAAACCGCCGCGTGGAGGGTCAGGGCAGGCCTGACACCTCGAACGCGGCGAGACAGGGCGCCGGGCCCGCGGGCCCGACGCCTGATCACTTCCTGACTTCCTTGAAGTCGGCGTCGACCACGTTGTCGTCAGCGGCCGGCTTGGCCTTGGGCGCTTCCGATGCCTCCGGACCGGCCGCGGCACCTTCGGCACCGGCAGCGGCCTGCGCATCGGCGTAGACCTTCTCGCCGAGCTTCTGGCTGGCCGTCATCAGGGCTTCGGTCTTCGCCTCGATCGTGGCCTTGTCGTCGCCCTTCATGGCTTCGTCCACGTCCTTCAGCGCGGCCTCGATCTTCTCCTTCTCGCCGGCGTCGAGCTTGTCGCCATGCTCGGCCAGGCTCTTCTTCACGCTGTGCAGCATGCCGTCGGCGGCATTGCGCGCCTGCACCAGTTCGAGCTTCTTCGCGTCCTCGGCGGCGTTGGCTTCGGCGTCCTTCACCATCTTCTCGATCTCGGCCTCGCTCAGGCCCGAGTTCGCCTTGATGGTGATCTTGTTCTCCTTGCCGGTGGCCTTGTCCTTGGCGCCGACGTGCAGGATGCCGTTGGCGTCGATGTCGA
>LNFM01006953.1_pt1 | contig 18172 bp, 33 predicted proteins | sample 596031 | NCBI WGS metagenome assembly LNFM01 (sample SAMN04254537, study PRJNA301005) | activated carbon metagenome | isolation source: dual media filters at the Ann Arbor, Michigan drinking water treatment plant | place: USA: Ann Arbor | reverse complement strand
CAACCCTCCTCCTCCTCCCTTCCTCTTGTCTGTGGATAACGTCGATCGGTGTGTGGTGTGTGGATCGGGTGGAGCTGGCGTGGTGTGCGTGGTGAATTCTGGCTTACCGTCTGCCTGCGCGCACCGATGGGCGGTCAGTGCGGGCAGGCTTCAGGTCAATTGCGGCCCTTATGGAGTGAGGGGCGCAACGGTAACAGGAATGCGCTTATGGCATCCGGTCAGCTTTGATCCGTCTGTAGTGCAATCCCATGTTTCAGTGTAGAGCATCTTGCCGTCTTTCTTGACTTCAATCGAGTAGGTTCCTGCCGCCACATCAGACACGATAGTTTCTATCTGTGCCTTACCAGAAAGCAATGTGCTGCACGCTGATAATGTAGTTACGAGCATCACAGATGCCCCAATGAGCAAGAAAATTGACTTGAGCCCAGATGCTTTCACTCCTGGAACTTTTACCCCATCGGCGGACGTGATGAATCCCAATCCGACCAATTCCCCCATCAGGCTATCGCAAATTGGTTTTGCTTCAGGGAAGATCATCGCCACAAAAGGACATAGCGCAATGAGTACGCCAATGATAGAAGTGATGGGATTTGTAAACATAGCTCAATTCTCCCTTAGAAAAATGTTTTCAAGCCGCACGATACGGGCCTTAATATCATCATGGGAAATTTTTATCAAGGCCCCTACAATGACCAACAGTAACGTATTTACCCCGGTCGCCATCGACATAACAAGCAACATGGTTTCCCGTGTCATGACGGAGCCCCAAACACAATGACATCTGACGCACTCAGTACCACGCCTTTTTCTGCCGCCTGAGCAATGACTTTATTCCGCCACGCAATCAAATTGTTGTTCAGAGTGATTGCTGTACTCACCTGATAATCTGATCCGTAAGAAAACGATTCCGATCCTGTTTTAATGACCGATACAGTATAGGAAATTGAAGCCTCACCATTCGCTACCTGTGTCGCCCCAACGCAAACAATTGCCTTAGCCATAGTTACCTCGAAAGACCAGACAAAACCATTTCAAAATAATCAATGTCTAACGTCTTATCTGCCGCCGCACTATTAATTATATGTATCGACGGATCTAATCCCGCACCTGGAATGTTTGTTGTCATAGCGCCGCATACTTGAACATTATCCAAAGAAAAAAACACGCCAGAACTATTCCGCGTGTAACTCATCACTACAAAATTTGTACTTACCGCTACCGTTGAATCCACTCGCGTTTGCGTCCCTCCTGATCTTGTTACACAAAACCAGTTTGTATCTCCATCTAACTTCTCTATATAAATTCCATCAGTAGGAGGAACTGCCGCAAAAGACGTTAATGCACCGGCCCTGGCTGTAGTATTAGCATCATTGTTATTCAATCTGTACCTGAATAACAATCTGAACGGAAGACTTGGATCTATTAATGCATTAGTCTGACCCTGAAGATGGGTTGACGTTAAAGTGCCACTAACCGCAGTCGTTCCACGTCGATACAGACCTACGTTTGTTCCAGAAGACCCCTGAGATACAGTTGTGCCCTGGAAAATATTCCACCCTAATGCACCAACCTGACCGCTACCAGCTGCACCAGAAAGAAAATCATCTTGCAGCTCAATCGAATTGCGATAGTTGTATAACTTGCTTTGAGGAATCATCACATCCGACGCCTGCACCAATGACGATGACAGCACTATGCTGCACAACGCTAACAGAAACGAAGATTTGAGTATCTTAGTTCCACGCATTAATATTCACCTGTTGCGTACCGGAATTGGCAATCACTGACAGCGACGTTACCGCATAATCGTCCAGAATGAACGTGGTACCGGGAGCTAGCCGCCCATCTCCCGCTGTATTTGCTGCCGGACATACCGCCGTCCCTCCCAACCAGTCAATGCAAATATCATCGGTATTGTTGGGGCTCACGCGAATCGCCACCTTCTTACTGGTAAACCCAAACGCCAAATTGACCGACGCCGTTGTAATATTAACCCGTTGCACAGAAAACGAATTTGTCCCGGACACTGGAAACCGCGTCACATCTACCAGGGCTCCGTTTGCAATTGACCCTCGTTGACGATCGCACGACGATCCATTCCATAAGCACGGCGTCACAAGGCCAGACCCATTTGATACCGCATCCCCGAACGCCATATCCTTCAGTTGATTCCACTGAGTTAGGGATTGCGCTACAGCCAGCCCTGATAATTGAGTGACCGATGCTCCTGTTGCGATAAATGCGATCCCTACCACCATCAAAAATGACAGCACCATCATCCCGACAACATTCCCTACATTTTTCATCGCGCCACCCCACCATACAGCATTACACTACCTCTAAATAATGAAGAGTCAACAGAACATCTCACCAATCCCGCCATCAATATGCCGACAATTACGTACGCACAAAGATGAATCCATTTCAACATCAGTAACACACCCTTGCAACTGTACTTGTGGCCCCACCGGGCAGTGCCCACGATAAATACATGCAATTATCAACACCCTTAAAAACTGACCCCTGATTGCCCATCCCTCCACCAGGGGGGTTGAATGTATATCGCTTTGCGAACGTCACCCCTCCATCCTCACTAGACCACATGCCCGTACTACCCGCAACATCTAACCTAAGCAACCAAATTGCCCCTCCATCATAGGCAACAGACAATCCAACACTTCCCCCGTTATCAGACGGCACATCAGGCAACGAAAAGCTACTCTGAATCACCCCAGTTTCATCTCGAATGTTATAAATTGTTCCCGATGCTCCCGTATGGCAAACAGTTCTACGGAGACCATTCTGTACATAATTCCAATTACATTGACCACCACTTGTCGTCGGCCAAATAGAGGTTCTCAACCACTGAATTCCATTCCACAATAAAGACCGAAAATTACTAAATCCATCACTAGACGATGGAGCCCATTGACCAACTAAACCATCATTTGAAAAAGATAACAACCCGTTACCAGTAAACACTGAAAATAAAGGCCCGAAAGGATCAAGCGCCCACGTTTGCCCATTATCATTTGAAATCAATTCATGAGGAACAGACTCGATAAAAATAAATGTGCATAACGATGACGTACGAGCGCATCTTAATCGACCATTCAGAGAGTATGACTGCAAATCAACCGGAGCACTATTATAAACAGTGCTCCACGATGATGCCCTGTCAATACTCCTGCGAATCCTTAACACAGTCCCGCCACTATCATTCCCAACTGATAGCACAGACCCATCAGACGCCACCGCATAATGAAGATATGTAGATGTTAAGGAAGGATTTGACGGACAATTTGCCCAAGTCCGCCCTCTTGTCTCACTGATCCTGCAATTACTGGCGTCGGTTCCATAAAACCTATCTTTATTTGTCCAATCAGGAGTAATAATCCTCGCGCAAAACGATGGCGGCAAACACAACACTTCTATCAACGGCTCAGATACATTCCCCCCGATCACCGACGTGACACCAACAGCCAAAACTGGCAATGAACAAAACAACACAACAAACAGCCCAACGCATACGACCACACTCAAGAAACTCAATCTTCTGTACGAATCACAATGAATCATTATTGAAGCTCAAACAGATTTACAACCGTCGCTGCCGCCGCCACCCCATACAGCGGGGTATTCTCACGCAAGTAAAAGGTTTCCTTCTGACCTGACAGCAACGGGAATCCAATCGTCGCATTCACATCTTCATTGCCAAGGAAAATCGTCGGACCGGCAATTGTTCCTGCCAATGCAGGCTTCAAAATCGCTGCAATGCTGCCGGTCATAGAATCTCCTATCACCTCTACCCTGATCCGTGCCTGATCGTCAATTCCAATCGGCCCCACATTCGCATAGTACGTGCCAATCGCCAACGCCCCGGAAAAAATATCCGTTTGCGCGATTGCCCAATTCCCTGAAATAGGGTCAAGGGTTTGCAATGACACCACTACCGGCCCCGCCGACGCCTCTGTAATATTCAAAATAAACGCCGCCGCGCCATGCCCCGACACATTCAACGCCGCGCTATTCGTGATGCCCACCCGGAACGTGGTGCCCGCTGGAAATACCGTAACATTCGTCACCACACCCGACACAGTTGTATTGGGATTGATAAGAATGTACCCACGCGGGGAACGGTTCGGAGTCAAGATTTGAGTTGGCGTGGTTCCGATCGTAATCGCACGAGGAAAAAATGCATTGCCAATCGTCTTCAGAAGAATATCAATGTCCGTATTCTTCAGAATATTTTTAAGCAAGGCATTGTTATCAAGTGGTTGGTTGGTTTGTCGTTCCCGCGCATCCAGCGGATCATAATAGGTAGTTGTGACTCCCTGAATCCCAACCCCTGTCAAATCATCCGGTACGCTTCCACGAAAGGCAATCTCCGTATCTAACAGCCGTCCCGGCATATACAACCCCTCTCGTGCCCTAACCTCACGATATTAACGATTCTTGAACGCCGCCACATCTCCAAAAATCTTGAACCCATGAAACGACAAGCGAATATTGAACGCCGTGGCAACAAGATTTTGAATTCTGGCCGTAAATGTGCTGTTCGGATCTAGCACTTTCGGGCGACACCACACAAACGGACGTTCACCCGTACCAAAATAGGTATTAATCGGCACCGGCGCATTGGACAAATCCCGCCCACTTCCGCTATCCGACAATGTGATGAGCTGTGGTGCATATTTAGGCGTATCTGAAATATTTGCCACAAACACCGAAACATCCGACGCAATCGTGAACGCGGTTTTGACAATCGCAAACCCACTATCAGCCTGTGTGATGAATTGCCCGGTTGACGTATTCGATGCCGTCAACGGCAAAAAGCTGATGACAAACGTAAACGGGTCTAAAGTGAACTGCTTACGAGCTTGCGCCACACTCATATTCAATTTTGCCGCAATCGCCTGAATGATCTTGTCTTCATCCGCCATGATGATTTCCCTTCAATTTACCTCTCGCCGTGAGAGGGTAAAAAGCCGGGACTCCGTAGAGCCCCGGCTAATCCTACCGCAACGCGGGAGCCGTGAGGCTCTACAGGACTCGACGATACAGATAGCCATCCATCCATACCTTAATACCACGATTCGTGGACGGCGCAAACGTCAACGGAGCCGACCATGTGAGGCTCCAAATGAAATTTTGATTCGCCGGGAGAGTAATATCCCCCCAAAAATTGTACCGATTCCGCAAATCGGGATTGCCGTTGGTCGCATACTGCGCCGTGGAGCTGAAGGAATCCGCCGCCGTTCCGTTCGACGTAAAGGCCAAACGCGCATCAGGCCCTCCCCCGCACGGCAACGCGAATTGCGGCCCCTGCCAGTAATCCTTATTCGCCACTGAAAACGATGCCGCGCCCTGTGACAGACGATCAACATCATTCAGTGCGCCGGTCAACAACGGAGCCGCTGTAATCGGCACCGTCGCAGAAAACGGAATGAGGTACGCAATGGAACAATGATACAGGTCGAAAAACTGAGGCGATGGAATCTGGCCCGACGCTACCATGTTTGACAGCGTTTTGTCCGCATTCACACTCTGAAAGAAATCGAGCCGCACCGTGGTTCCAGACACATAAGTCTGTGTGTCAAACCACGTCCACGGAATCCGCTCAGGTTGCCCCGGCATCATCGGTGTGATTCCCGCCGTCAACTCCTGAATGGTTTTCCCTTGTCCCTTGGGGTGCTGATTAGGCATTGCGCTCTCCGTTCCTGATCGGCGGAATAGTCACGCCGCATTGATTGCCCCCTCTGCTTTGTAAGTTGGGCGAGAGGGGATAGCCACAGAGACTCTACTACAGAGCCTCGTCAAACTCCGACACCCCAACCGAATAGGGGTTACTATATCCATCGTTCAATGACGGATAACTCGACATCGGCAAAGCCGGATAGGAACTCATGCCTTCCGCCAATGCCGGGACAAAGGGAGACACATAAGTCCTGACCGCATCACTGAGCACTTCGACCAGCCCCCCCAACATCAACAACTGACCATGCTTCTGCCCCAGGAACTTACCGCCCAGGAACCCCAGTCCCCATGCGACCGCTCCCTTTCCGGCAATCCGCACAATCGGTTGTTCAGCCATGGTGCCGAGCATCGGCAACACCATGCCAGCGGTAAACCGCGTGGCAAAAAACCCTCCCGTTACATACATCGCATCCATCAGAAAGCCAGATCCCATCCCTGAAGACGGATTACGACGATACCGACGTGCCACCCGCACCGACGACCGACGCCGACGATGACGCACCGGAGCTGCCGACACTGACGCGGATCGACGCCGACGCCGCGCAGGAGCCGGATTCCGCTTGACCCGCCTACGCTTGGCCCAATACCGAGCCAATCCCGCAGGCATCCTGCCTTTACGCGAACGTCTTGCTTTCCGAGCCATAACCGCTCCTCCTCTGTGTGACCGACGTTTACGCCGGGCTTTCTGTGGGTTAATCATCCAAGCCTGCTCTGATGGAAACATACAACAAAAAAAGCCGATTGACTCCGAAGAATCAACCGGCCTTCCTCCCTCGTACCGAGTTCAGTTCAGCGACTTATGAATACTTGTTAAATGAGAACCAACCCCCCGCGCTCTGTAACCTTCAAAAAATATTCCTTGGGAGGCCCCATAGACTTTTCATGTACTCCCACAATGCGAATCTTCCGAGGTTCCGACAAATCAATCTTCATCTCGTTCGCATCGCCATTCAACACAATCCCAAGCAACTGATACTCTGTAGCCTGTGATACCATCATCAATCCTGTTTCCATAATGGAATATTGTGGACACTATGCAGAAGCAAATCACCATTGTCAAGAGCTAATATTTGCACGCCGCTCCGCCTTGAAAACGGATGACGATAAAGGCCCCGCTTGTACCCCGTTTTCTCTGCTCGCACTTCAAGGCACCGATTATAGATCACCCCGGCCACTTGCGCGGAAATTTCCTTCAAAACCCCACGCCCCGCCTTGCGCCGCGCCGGATTTCCCATGGAAAACACCGCCAAAGGATTGTCTTTCATGCCTCGCGCCACATGCCCACTTTCACGATGGGCCACTTGCTTCCCATGATAAAATTCCGCAAGCCCCGCATTCCCCGCCCGTTCCGCTTGAGCTATCATAGATTCCGCCTGACGTTCCTCCCGTTCATGCCACGCTGTACCAGGGTTCCGCATCACCGCTTCCTGATTTGCAATATTCGCCGCGTGAGACAATGACGAAAACACTCCAACACTCAAGAGTTCCGTAGTCAACGGCGTGCGCTGCAACAACCGATAGCCACGCGCCTCCCGTTGAATCGTTTGAAACACAATCCCGCTTCGACGTGCCCAAACTTTCGGAGTGTGCCGCGTTCCGACAATGAGCCCCCATCCTTCACGCACCATCAACTCGCGTGCTTCAGATTGTTTCATCGCAAGGCCTTCCCAACCTGAATACCATCAAGAAACGCATGTATCCACTGATGCAACTCCGACTTCGACAAGCGCGGCGACACATCACGCGAACCCTTATGACTCACCAACCGCAACCGCCCATTCACACTCTCAAGATCAAAGTCAATATTATATTCCGTTTCAGATTTCAGCAAACGTACTAACGCCCACAACCCCTCCATCGTCACCCGCTCAGGATTGCTCTGTAAATCCTCCCGACGATGAGAGACTGACGCCTTCACTTCAACCGCGCACGATTTACAAATCGTATGCGATACAGACCGATCCGCAAGCGGTTCCTTGTCCGGCATTCGCAATTTACACCATGCACATTGCACTTGCATTGGGCTACTCCGTTCCGCCGACCCCTTCCCCATCAGCCGATTCATCTACCAGCCCATCTTCGCACGGTACCATCAAGCAATTTTTCTTGACAATACTATTCACATACTCTTCCAAATTAAACACCTGCTTTTCCAAATCAAACACCTTCTTTTCTAACTCCACTACATCCCGCACCGTTTGATCGTCCATAGTCATTCCCCTTTTGAAAAAATGAAACATTCTGCATCAATTTACAGACTTGGCGCCCCAGGTGGAAGATGGTCAATCCTCAAAATCACATCCGGCGTTGACATTGATTCGTTCCCCACCAAATCAATTGCTCGCGCCCTGAATTTCACATCGGCTTCCTGATTGCTACCAACGGGTACCTCACATATAATTGTCACCGCTCCCCCCCCCGTTACCGCCGTCGCCGGAGCCCTCCCACATTCCGCCTCTGCCTCATTCTGACCGGGAATCACATATAATCCAACCGTTTCCTTCAGGTCTTTCAATGGCGTTCCATCGGAATTGGTTGTCGGTTCCGTCATATCCAACCGCACCATCGCTCCCTCAATTGTTACCGACGCAAACACATCACACACCCCCACTAGCGCGGACATGCACACACACACCGCTAGAGCTGTTCTCATATCTACCCCCTTGCCTTCGATAAAAAATACACATAACCGGCACCCGCCAGCGCCATCAACAACCATACAGACCCACCACCACCTCCCACCAAAGTTTTCATCAACCCAGGATTGACGATTGCATCCGCTTCAGACGCCGACAACATCCCCTTCGCCACTAACGCCAACGCCTCTTTTTGACGTTGCAACCTTTCATAATGGAGATATAACATCGACGCCACCGCCGCCGCCCCCACCGTCAATGCAATCGGCAACACCCCCAACGACGGCATCACCCCAAACTCCACCGCATACGGTCGAATCAAATCCTCTAACCGCAATTGATCGTCCAATAATTGCACCACATCCGCACGCAACGCCGCCAACCGCGCCAATGAATTTTGATCGTTCGACTGTTCCGCGAGTTGACGTAAATCGAAAATCGTCTTCAGCCGGGATTGCAATTCCTTCTTCTGCATAAAGAAGTCTGCCAATTTCCCACGCACATATTCCACCGCACTGTCAACCGATGGAAATGTCATCGCTTCCCTTTCATCAACATGGCCCCGACCGTCAACCCTACCGGCACCCACCAATACCGCTTGAATAAATCCATCACACTCTCACCAGTACTTGCTAGCGGAGCCGCCGCCACCACCGGCCCCGCCGACGATACCGACACTTTCCCATGTAACGCATCCCACGTCAACGGCCCAACAATCCCATCCGGCACCAACCCTTTCGATGATTGAAACGCCGCCACCGCCTCCAATGTCTGAGGCCCAAAAATGCCATCAATCGGCCCCACCTTATACCCCTGGCCAGCCAAAATTAACTGCATGGTTTTCACATCCCCACTGATCATGCCGGGGCTCATCGTTGCCTCACCAAGCTGCATCGCCATTTTATCGCCCCCTCGACAACAGCAACACAACAATTCCACCAGCTCCTACCGCCCACACCCACCCTGGAATATTTCCCAACGCCCCTTGCGCTTGCGTAAAAAACGGCATCCCCTGATACATCCCTTGCGCCATGCCCGGAGTCACCGGCACTTGTCCAGCCGGAGTATTGACAAACACATTCAATCCGGCTTTTTCCGCCGCCGATACAATTTGCCCCGCCGCGTTCGGCGCAACCTTCTGCGCCGCCTGCAACAACTTAGAAGGATCCGGCTTCACGACTATTTTTTTCATCCAATCGGGACGCTGATCCCATCCCGGCACAACCGCGCCCATTACATCGTTAAACAAATCTCCCAACTGTGCCGCCGCCTGATTCGTTTGCCCATACGACACCAACACCCCGGCATTATAGTATTGATCCGCCGTCATCGGACGAATGCGACCACGCCCTAACCGAGTCTTCGCAAAAGTCGCAACACCACGATTATAATAATTAGCCGACGCGGGGCTTAAACGCACCGGAGCCCCCACCTTTCGGCCAATTTTAGACAATCTCGGACTTGACTCTGACATGGCAGTATTATACGGCATCACTCCCCCCCGGTCTAGTAGGATATAGCAACGCTACTTGACGATTCCGCTCACGCAAAACCGCCCCTCTCTGTGCATCAAGATTCTGACGTGTTTGATACGCAGACTCCGACTGCGCTACCACTGTCTCAAATCTGGCTTGCTGCATCGTTCGGATTCGATCCCCAGTCTGCACCAACTCTGACACCCGCTCTTGAATTGTGGTCAATTCCGCATACCATGCTAAAATCTGCGCCTGTAGCGATTGCAATTCCTGCATGATCCGATCAATCTTTTTCTTCTTTTGCGAACCCAAAATTGCCTCAACCACCATCTTGACCGCCATCGCCGCCATCACATACGGATTGCCGCTTGACGATGCCACAAATGAGGCAATGTTATTCACTGAAAGCAACCCACTCTTCTTCCCCGTTAAAGACTCCAATTGAGCAACCAATCCATTGAACCGGACAATCCCCTCTTGCGTTAACCGCAACAGCTCACGATACCGCACCTGATCTTTTTGGATGGTCTTCCATGCCGCTTCCTCAGCAAGAAACAACTCCCGCGTGCGCTCCAATTCCCATGGATTCAATGCCCCCCGCACCTGCACCGGAGTTTCCGCCTGATACTTAATATCTAAAATAGCGTGCTCAGGATCGGCCTTCCATTGTCCGGGAGGCGTCCCATAAAATCTCCCCAAGGTAGGCGCACAATACATTACCGCCCCTTCCCAGTCATCAACACCACACCCAACAACAACGGCACACCCAATAGCGCCAGCATCCCAAAATCACTCCCACTATCCTGCATCCCTTTAGCTTGCTCCAATTCTCGCGCCGCCATCGCAGACGGATCATACAACGATGCCGCCCCGCTCGACGCTTGAGGCGGAAGCGAATTTGCCATCGCTTGCTGAAACATCGGCACCAAATCAGACGGAACCTGTTGCGATTGCTCCATCGCCGCAATCTGTTCCGGCGTTAAACTCTGCGCTACCGCCGCCTGTTGCGCGGGAGGCATCTTCTGCATTAACGACAACAGATTTCCCCCGATTGATCCCGCCGCCTTCCCTAACAACGATCCCGCCGCCGATAACTTTGGCCCGATCGTTGCCATAATCGACGGCCCAAACGTGTACGCCGCCACCCCCGCCGCCACCACCGGCACCGCCACACTCGCCACTTTCGTAATGCTATTTTTCACATTCTTGGGCAACGCATAAAAGGTGCCCATCGACGCCACCCCTAACATGCCATTCGCCACACCCTTAAAAATATTGGCCGGAGTAAAACTTTTCGGAGTAATCTTTACCATCCGCGTGAACATATTCCCCAAATTATCAAAAAACCCTCCCAATGCATCAGGATGCATCGGACCTGCAAAATAATAATTATTCTGATCGTCCCCTAAATAAACAAATCCATCCGGCATCGCTTGACGAATCGCACCCGGCAATCGACCCTTCACAGGTTGCTGATACATCTCTAAATACTCCGATCCATTGCCACCGTTTCACGCATCGGTCCTAACGTCATTGTCCATGCGTCACGAGTCGGATCTAACGGCATCCGATTACACACCACATAGACATGAGAAAACGGACGGCCATTGTACCCCACCGCCCGAAACGACGGAGATAACCCAACCGACTTCAGCAACGCCGCTAAATACATCGCCATATCATCACAGTCCCCATAGACCTGCATTCCCTCACGAATTCCCTTGGCGATAATACGCGGATCATGCAGCGTTTCAATCCCTTTCGGATCGGCTACATACCGCACCTGACGATTCACCCACGCCAATAGCGCCGCACACTGACAAACCGTATTCCCTTTTGGACATCCGCGAATTGCCGCCGCCGCCTGATCCCGGATGAATGGATCTAGCACCGCGCCATTCACCAATCCCGCCATCCGCCCTAGAGTTTCTTGAATCCCAACCGCTCCCGACGATTGCCCGAAAATAGCTAGCGTCACGTTGTCACCATCTGCCCCGACACCGGATTATAACGCCACCTTTCAAATGTATAATCTCGTGGCTTAATCCGTTTATCGAAAAAATCCAACGCCTCATTATACTTCATGCCCTTGGGGAGCATCCACACATGAGACAGAATCTCAGGATCACGCGAGGATTCAATTTTCATCGTGGCCCCATCCCTCGAAAAACCAACAAGATTCCAAAATTGAAATCAGGAAAATATCGAAACGGGAAATTAACCGATGGAAGATTCAAAAAATCACAAGTAATACGCCGCTTACTCGGAAACCATGCCATCACAGCAACCCTCGACGCGCCAACATTGGACGCATAAAATAATACCAAGCCAGACTAATTCCTACGATCATCACCGCCCCGCCCTGTGTTGGCGTCACCGTAACCGGCATAATCGTTTTGAATTTATCCCAATATGCCTTGAGTTCAGACAGGGGAGCCGCTGTCAATTGAAAATGCGGAAGATCCGGCTTCGACCAATCCCCGCCCCATTCTAGCCCAAGAGAGCGACCAATCGCGCCAAGCGTTTTCCAGTACGGACCTGACGGATTCCAGTTCGGCAGAGATTTATACGCACGAGGCACCACGTCAAAGGCCAACGCCCAATTATGATAGGAGTCTCCCGGTTGAGCATTGGTCACAATGTCACCGGGAGCACTCCTGCCTTGATCGTAAATTTTTTGCTGTTCGGCCATGGAGCGGGTACCCTGCACAAGATCACAAGGTATTCCCGCTTCATCGCACCGCTCAAGAAAGGTTTTGGCTATCGGCTGAAGCGCCGGTTGCAGGGAGGTTATAAGACTCAGACTGTACGGCGCTAGAGCCATGTCCGCCTACATCCTCATTCAATGCATTCAACAACTCTTGCCGTAACGATACCCACCACTCAGATTGAAACCGTATCCCCGGCTCCACCAACGCCAATTTATCAAGGCAATCCGGCTTTCCAATCCATTCACGCAAGGAAGGATACGCACTTTCAGGAACTTGGTCAAGCAGAAAATCAGCATAAATCGACGGATCGGCATTCCTCGCCGCCCCGTTAATCAAATTAGGCATCACCAACCGCAACATCTTTATCATCGCTTCCTCTTGTCCAGACGGTTGCGCCATCACCGACACCGGCCCCCCGACCGGAGCCCCCCCCGTATGCCCCGGCACCATAACAGGGGCCTTTGATTGTGTCACCGCAACTTGAATGGTGTCAACTATCTTTGACAACGGCTCACGCAATTCCTTGAGCGCCATCATCCAAAAATTAGGCCCATCCCCCCCACCCTGCATTCCCGCCAATTCCACCCCTCGCGTAAACATATTAATCGCTTGATCTATCGGAGCCTCACGTTGCTGTGGAGCTGAAAATAATTCCTTGTAGAGCTTCATCTTCTCAAGCATCGCCGCTTCAGATCCACGCATCTCCTGAATCAACTGTTTCAGCATACCCAAAATTAACCCTTGCGTATCAGCCCCGGAGCCCTGAACATCAAACGACCGATCTAACGGTTGAACCGGACGCGGTAACACCGGCTCATGCACACTGGGAGGATTGTTGTAATTGACCGACACCCGCTTGGCCGGAATCGGCTCCCCTTCAATTTCAAACGGCATTCTGACTTTTTGCCCATCACTGTAACGCCCCTTGGCCTGATACCGCCCGCCCCCATACCGCCCCAACACATACGCCAGAGAAAAACTCGCCGGAGCTAATTGCTCCAAAAACAAGGGCCGTCCCCCTTGTGAATTTACCCGAAACAACTGAATGCACGGCTCATTCTGAGGAAATTCCGAAAACACATCATCCAATACCGCATCTTCATCATCCCGCACAATTTCAGACGGATGCTCTTTGCTCCACGTACTCATATTTGAATCATCGTGAGTCATCTTGGATGATTCAGAGATAGACTTTTTGCTTCCCATGCAACGATCCCCTCCCGCATTAAGATTCAGCCACTCATTAACCAAATTCATATTTACCGAATCGGCCCCCCGCCCATCAACCGCTGTTGCGCTTGCATCCGTTCCAGCTTGTCCCGCTCCACCCATTGACACACTATCGTCAACACAACATGCCCCTTGCATGTCGAAGGAAGCACATACGAAGACTGAGACAGCGTAGTCGAGAGAATCACCATCCCGGACGCAAGTGACCGATCATTCAATTCCTTCAACGCCGCTTCAATTATCTCCCCGGCAACCAAATCATCCAACGATTCAACATCAACTACCATTACCGCATGAGTAAGCGCACGATCCCGCTTGACATCTTTTGACAGCTCCGAATCCTCTCCACCCCTCTTCCCACTTGAACGAATATCGCCATTGCTTTCAGACATACCTACCCCCTTCTGTCACGATGATAAATGACATAACTTCCATCGGATTGCATCCGACGATCTTCTAGCAACCGATAAATCGACAATCCGAAACAAAGCCAATATCCCCGCCACCATCGCACCGGCCCTTCGTTCCAAAACTCCGTAGTCATCACATCCCATGCAGGCCACAAACGAAATCCCCCAGTCCATAACTTGTATTCGATATGCACCGGACCAATCCAGACGCTATGCGACCGCGCACGCCTGATATTCTGTTCCGTTTTTTCAGACGGCGGCCCAACCTGAGATTGATTATCCATCACGCCCGATTCCTTCCATTAAGACACGTTCGACTTTTTCAACGCTTCCAACCACGCCACCGCCACCGCCGCCACCTGGATTAGCTCTTTCTGTAACTGTGCATAATTTCAAACTTTCCGCCCATCATGCACTAATCCATTAGATTCCAATACCGCCCGACAAACTTCCCCCACTTCCTCCACAAGCACAACCGCTTTCTCACTATTCGACATCTCTAAATCAGCACAGGTATACTTAAAACGACCCTCCGCTTTCAATCGCTCTTGCTCTGCTCTCTCATTGAGAATCTTCAATACAATCTCATGCTGAATATCCATCTTTCCCTCCCGAAATAAAGCTCTTAATAACTTAACCCTAAATGCATCCTCTCTCACCAACTGACACTTAGCAAAAGCATGACGAAAAGACTCATAAGAATTTAATATGCGAGAAACATCTGGAACTATTCCAGTTTTCCACATATACTCAATTTGAGTCACAGCCGAAATATCAAGATCCATCTGTTCCTGATCCTCTTCCATCATTAACTCGGAATCTTCTTTTCCGGCCATTCTTTCATCGCTTTCGCCACACTCACCGCCCCATGAATTTTGAAAGTTGGAACTCCAAAACGAATGGCATCACGGACCCAAAACAAGATTGTAGATTCTGACAACGGATCACGGCCCCGCAAGCAAAACACCGGCTCTTGCATATCCTCACCATCGAGCTGCCGCGCCTTCAACAGCTCTAGCAAATCATACGCTGTCATAGATAACACCCTTTCCCGGTTAATCAATTAACCTTATCCCGGTTAGAATTGAATTCCTATAGGTTATCAAAGCCCAAAACCTTTCTTCTCCAATACCGTTGCCGCCGCAATCGACACACCCGCACCCGACATTCTTCACAATGTAATCGCGTCACCGCCTTGCGCCTCACATGAAAAACACACCATCCCTTCTGCTTATTCACTAATTGCGCCCTTCGTTGCCGTGTCATTCTTCCATCGAGGGAGTTCTGGACAGATCCACATCAATATGCGCCTCAAGATGCTGCAAGAGAACACTGAGCACGTAAGACTCTAACTTCCGATGATCATTGACCGCCAACTTCTTCAACCACCAAAACGCCCGAATGGGAATTACAATTGTCATGGTCCCTGTTGCCATATGCCCCTCGAAATATATGAGTGGGGCGGGATTTGAACCCGCAATCTCCAATCCAACCGGACTGACGTGTTACCAACTACACCGCCCACTCAAGCCAACTCATTCAACAGCTACCAGGTATTATTTCCCCCAGTGCTCGGCGTGGACCCATCTTTTTTTACGTACGGGTCGCACGGTTCACACAACACATTCAGAACTTTCTTACCGCTCCGAGAAAGATTCTTGAATGCCAGAAACTTAATGGCTTTCTTTTGCCCAACTCGCGCCGCCTTCACCAATTCCTCCACTTTCTCTAGCATCACTTCTCCACTCAACATATCCGGCTTTCTTGTATCCCACAAAGAAAATAGTTCCTTCGCGTTACCCTTTGCCATGCTTCCCTCCCAATGATGATTGTTGATGAGCCTCCGTCAACCCCTTCCGCACCAGCGTTGCCAGCAATTTCCCAAAAGAGCAATCCCGCTCTCTCGACAATCGCAACAGGCTCAAATACTCCACATACGACAATGGAGTTGAGACCCGCTTCCACACCTTTGACTTACGTGTTGCCATACATACCTCCCTTAAGACACACTATGAATCACTATGCTCCTAGTTGTCAATCCCCCCCTGTCAATAACCGATTCATATGATGCCGACGGGTTAACACATCCATCTTGACATGCCGACGATATGCCCCACAGCGCAAGCAGTAAAACGACCGAGGCGAAAACCGAAAACAAACTGCATCACAATAATGCTTCCCTTCACACTCACAGCAATCTTGCCCTAAATACACCGGAGTTCCGAAAAACTGATACGCATCTAATTCTTGTTGATTAGCCATTGTTCCGCCTCCCGTTCATTCATACCCATCCGTTTGACAATCATTTTGCCAAATCCCCATTGTCCTGTATTGTGAATCCAAATCCCTTTAGGGTACTCCTGCACCAATTTCCATCCGCCAACCGCATCAGATACCGGCAACGGCTCTCGACACAACACCGCATCCACTTGCACATGCACCCCCCCCACATGCTGCACCACATCCAACAATCGCAACTTCACCCGTGAAGTAATAAAATGCGCCCAAATCGGATTATGTAACGGATTCGCCAGCAACCGCACCTTATGCCCATCCTTCCATCCATGCTGTTGCACATCCGTTTCTCCATTCCAGCGCCCCCAAAATGCCCGACCAATACGCTTATGACACCACGGAAACCGCCGATCTATCTCCCCAAATAATACCGACAAATCAAACCAATCAGAAAATTGTACCCCAAACAACAGCTCAGGCCGTATCTTCAACGCCTGTACTTCCTCACTGGTCATCAACACCACCGATTCACTCAACCAAGGCAACCGCACTCCATCCGGCAACCGCACCACAAAAATACTATTCTCTGCCTCAAGATCAAAAACACGCTTTCCCGATTTCAACCGAGGCAATCCCTGACATGCGGCCCACCGATACGCAGAATTCAAATCATAGTGATACATCCGCTCTGAAAATGACCCACGTTCCAACGCCTCAGACCATGCCCCACACTTAAACCCTCGAAACGGCGCAATCACAGAGATTCGAGGCCATGGAATCTGAAACAACCGATGAAAGATGGAACCAAACGACGACGGAGGCGGAAGCTGACACCGATAATTCGACTGCATAATATGCCAAAAATCCTCCTCATTCACCGGACTCAAGCCCTCCAAACTTTTATACGATAAGTCCCCGCCAGGGCGATACGTCTTCCACATCTCACGAAATTTCCAAGCTTGCCCTGTATGAGCATGATGCTTCAACATACTATCCATCCTTGACGCAGGAATATACAACGTGCCTCGACCGCACGAATCTTGAAAATTCGCAGGCCAAGCATCGCGCCATCTTTTCGGGCTAATCGGACGAAACTTGACCGGGATCAAAGCATACCCTCATCCGCACCACCAACAGAGAGCCACCGCTTTTACCATCTTTATCTTTTGGTAAGACCGCCCTAGCATGATCGAAAAAACTCGACCAAAACACATCCGCATCTAACTCTGTCTCATACTCAACTGAAAAGATATGACCCAACTCAGAAAATTCCGCCTCATCTGAATCCACAGAGCCACTTTGCAACGCTGAAAATTCATCTCTCCCAATCTCTCGAAATGTCACCGTTACAATACCTTCTTCTGCCGGAATCCGAGCCAAGATATTACTGACCTGATTCCCAATCAAAAACCGTATATTGCTCCAAAAGTGCTCTTCATTCTCGCGCTCCGCATCAAACAAATCTCGACACACCAACTCTTCCTGTGCGGGAACCTCTAGCACCATCCGCTCTTTCTTGGGAACTCGAAATTTCAAATACTCCTGATAAGATGCTCGCCACTTCCGTAACCGCGTTGCTTCTTTTTCAGCCGCCGCACGAGCCCGTATCTTCCGAGTTCGCGCCGCCTTCCGAGCCGCGAGAGACCGACGTTTATGCTGCCGTTCTGCCTCAAGCTGAAGCAACCGCCGACGCCGTTCCCGCTCTGCAACTCGCCGCG
>LNFM01015001.1_pt1 | contig 18179 bp, 19 predicted proteins | sample 596031 | NCBI WGS metagenome assembly LNFM01 (sample SAMN04254537, study PRJNA301005) | activated carbon metagenome | isolation source: dual media filters at the Ann Arbor, Michigan drinking water treatment plant | place: USA: Ann Arbor | reverse complement strand
GTATTCTCCCCGGACCCCTCATCTATTTTCGGAAATTTGGGGCGGGGCTGGCGGCTGGGGCCATTCTCGACAAACAAGGTAGAGGTTCGGGGAGGGAATGCTTCCCTCCCTGACCTGCTGCCGTCCGGCGCATGCTGAGAGAAATATGGATCCGCGCTGCGCGCGGTGCCTCATGCCTCCGGCGGATTTCGCCCTCGCGCGGCAGCGCCGCGCGCCGCTCCGCGGACGGGCGAAATGGGCCCGGAGGGACTCGAACCCCCAACCAAGCCGTTATGAGCGGCCCGCTCTAACCATTGAGCTACAGGCCCATAGCCCGCGCCTGCATGGCAAGCGCCGCGCTTTCACGCAAGCCCGTAGCACATCTCCGCCGTCACGCCGCTGCCCCGGCGGGATATGGCGGCGATGCGTGGCGCAGCCCCCGATCCATGGGGGTTGCACCTCGCAGGCCTGGCAAAGCACCGCTATGGCTCAGCGGCGGTTCATGAAGCCCACGATGGCCGCGGTCAGCGCCGCGCCGATCGCGCCCTTCTTCAGCGTCTGGCTCCGCAACAGCGGGGCCAGGATCATCGCCTGGGCGGCGGTGTCGCCCATCTGGCGCATCGCCGCCTGGCGCAGCGCCAGCGCTTCTTCCGCCACCGCATCGCGCGGCGGCTTGCGGGCCAGCAGGGCGAGGATGCCGGCCAGGACCAGATCCCCGGCCGCGACGATCAGCGCCGACCAGACCGGCCCCTGGTCCGGCACCAGGGCGGCGAAGGCCGCGATGTGCAGCATCACCAGCATCAGCACCGCGAAGATCGCGGCCGCCGCGCCGAAGCCCGCCTGGATGGCATAGCGCCGGCCACTGCGGCGCAGATACAGCCCCTCCGCCTGCCAGGCGGCGCGGGCCAGGCTCAGCAGGCGCATGGTGCCGCCCGCCGCTTACTTGCGGTCCGGGTAGACGTAGGTGCGGTTGCCCATCAGGCGGCCGATCACATAGCCGCTGAAGGCGGCGGCCGCGACGAACAGCAGCGGCTGGGCGCGCACGGTATCGGACAGGGCGGTGGCATTGTCCTCGATGCTGTGGCGGGCGCGGCGGGTGTAGTCCTCCACCGTCTCGGCGGCATTGCCGAGTGCCGGCGTCACGCGGTCCTCCATCAGCCGCTCGACCTGGCTGCGCAGGCGGGCGAGTTCGGCGCGCGCATCATCGGCCAGGCGGCCGCCGGCTGCGGTGGCTTCGTCGCGGATGTTCTTCATGTCGTTGCCCATCTGGGACATGATCGTTTTCCTTTCGGGATCTTTGGCGTCTGTCGAACGCCGCGAACCCAGCTTGGTTCCAATCATCCGCCGCGTCTTCGCCGCAATGCGGCATCAGACTTCCGCCGCGGTTCGGGGCAGGTCAAGATGAAGGCGGGAGACAGGGGCAAGGCAATGCGCGGGCGGCGGGACTGGCTTGCAACGGCGATGGGTCTCTCGGCACTCCCCCTCGCCCTGACCCGGCCCGCCCTCGCCCAGGGACCGCGCGACCTGACCGTGGTGTCCTGGGGCGGTGCCTACCAGGATGCGCAGCGGGACGTGTATTTCCGCCCCTGGCAGACGGCGCGCGGCGCCCGGATGCTGGAGGAGAACTGGGACGGCGGCATGGATGTGCTGCGCGCCCGCATGCAGGGCGGCGCCAACAACTGGGACCTGGTGCTGGTGGAAGGCGACCAGCTGCGGATCGGCTGCCGCGAGGAATTGTTCGAACCGATGGATTGGGACGCCATCGGCGGGCGCGAGGCCTATCTGCCGGAGGCCGTGCACCCCTGCGGCGTCGGCGCCGCACATTATGCCTTCATCCTGGCCTGGGACCGCGCGCGCCTGTCCACGGCGCCCACGGGCTGGGCGGATCTGTTCGACCTGTCCCGCTTCCCGGGCAAGCGGGCGCTGCGGCACGGCCCGAAGACCACGCTGGAGATCGCGCTGCTGGCCGATGGCGTGCCGGTGGCGCAGGTCTATGAGGAATTGGCCACCCAGCCCGGCCAGGACCGTGCCTTCCGCAAGCTGGACAGCATCCGCGCCGAGATCACCTGGTGGGAGCGTGGATCGCAGCCGCCGCTATGGCTGGCGAATGGGGAAGTGACGCTCGCCTGCGCCTATAGCGGCCGGATCAGCGTCACCAACCTGCGCGACGGGCGGGATTTCGGCATTGTCTGGCAGCAGAACCTGGCGGCCATGGGCAGCTGGGTCATCATGCGCGGCAGCCCCAACAGGGCGCGGGCGCTGGACCTGCTGGCCTTTGCCGGGCAGGCGGAGGTGCAGGCCAGGCTGCCGCGGCTGATCCCCTATGGCGTCACCGCGGTCGGCGCCGCAGCCCTGCTGCCGGCGCCGCTGCTGGCACAGCTGTCCAACGCGCCCGCCCAGGCCGCCACCGCGCTGCGGCTGGATGAGGATTTCTGGCAGAAGCACCTGGACCCGCTGGCGCGGCGCTTCAACACCTGGCTGCGGGGCTAGATTCTAGAGAAATCCCACCGGGTCCACATCCACCTGCACCCGCACGGAATTCGGCAGGCTCACACGGCCCAGCCAGTCCCGCAGCAGCGGCTGCACCTGCACATCCTTCCGCGCCTTCAGCAGCAGTCTGCGGCGGTGCCGGCCGCGCAGCAGGGCCAGCGGCGCGGGAGCCGGGCCGAGCACCTCCACCCCCTCCCCCCTCGGGGCTGCCAGCCCCAGGTCGCGGGCGGCGCGGTCGGCCTCCCGCTCATCCTCGGAACTGACGATCAGCGCCGCCAGGCGGCCGAAGGGCGGCCAGTGGCCGGGGCGGCGGCCCTGGGCCTCAGCCTGCATGAAGGCCTCGAAATCATGCGAGATCAGCGCCTGCATCACCGGATGGTCCGGGTTGAAGGTTTGCATCAGCACCCGCCCCGGCGCCTCCGCCCGCCCGGCGCGGCCGGCCACCTGGTGCAGCAATTGCAGCGTGCGTTCGGCCGCGCGCAGATCGCCGCCGGTCAGGCCAAGATCCGCATCCACCACGCCCACCAGCGTCAGCCCCGGAAAATGCCAGCCCTTGGCGACGATCTGCGTGCCGATGATGAGGTCCACCTGCCGGTCGGAGATCGCCGCCGCCGCTGCCGCGGCCGCGGCCGGGCCGGGGATGGTGTCGCTGGCCATGACGATGCGGCGCGCATCGGGGAACAGCGCGGTCGCTTCCTCCACCACCCGCTCCACCCCCGGGCCCACCGGCGTCAGTGTGCCCGGCGCGTTGCATTCGGGGCAGACCGGCGGAATTGGCTCCGCATGGCCGCAATGGTGGCATTGCAGGCGTTTCTGCGCGCGGTGTTCCACCAGCCAGGCGGTGCAGTTCGGGCAGCGCATGCGGTGGCCGCAGGCGCGGCACAGGGTCAGGGGCGCATAGCCGCGGCGGTTGAGGAACAGCATCGCCTGTTCGCCGCGCGCCAGGGTTTCGCGAATGGCCTCCACCAAGGGTGGCGCCAGGAACCTGCCGCGTTCGGGCGGCGTCTTGCGCAGATCCAGCGCCTGCACCACCGCCATGCCCGCCGCGCCATGCCGTTCCGGCAGATCCAGGTGCCGGTAGCGGCCGGATTCCACATTGTTCAGCGTCTCGAGCGATGGCGTGGCGGAGACCAGCACGCAGGTCGCCCGGGACAGCCGGGCGCGCACCACCGCCATGTCCCGCGCGTGGTAGACCACGCCTTCCTCCTGCTTGAAGGCGGTCTCATGCTCCTCATCCACCACGATCAGGCCGAGATCCGGGAAGGGCAGGAACAGGGCGGAGCGGGCGCCGACCAGCACGCTCACCTCACCCTCCGCCACCGCACGCCAGGTTTTCGCCCGCGTTCTGGCGCCAAGCTCGGAATGCCACAGCGCTGGGTCCACGCCGAAGCGCCGGCGGAAGCGTTCCAGCCATTGGGCGGACAAGGCGATTTCCGGCAGCAGCACAAGCGCCTGGCGGCCTTCGCGCAAGGCTTCGGCCACCGCATCCAGATAGACCTCGGTCTTGCCGGAGCCGGTGACGCCGGTCAGCAGCGTCACGCCGAAATCCCGCGCCGCCACCTGCGCGCGCAGCGCCGCCGCCGCGCTGTCCTGTTCGGCCCCCAGCACCGGGCCGGCCAGGGCCAGGTCCGGCGGGGCGAAGGCGCGGCCGGGCGGCAGCAGCGCCGGCACCAGCAGCCCGGCATCGGCCAGGCCGCGCACCACGGCGGGTGAGACGCCGGCGGCGGCCGCCAGCTCCGCCCCCGCCATCACCTGCCCCGGCCGCAGCGCGGCCAGTACGCGGGCGCGGCCGGGGGTCAGGCGCGTGGCGGGTTCCGCATTGGCCAATTGCCAGCCGGCGCGGGCGGGGGGTGGCTCCAGCGCCGCCGGGGCGCTCATGGCCATGCGCAGCACGGCGCCGGGAGCGCTCAGCGTATAGGCGGCAACCCAGGTGACGAAGCGGCGCAGCGTGTCCGTCATGGGCGGCGCATCCAGCAGCCCGGCCACGTCGCGCAGCTTCGCCTCCGGCAGATTGGGGTCGGCGGCGCCATCCCAGGCCACCCCTACCACCTGCCGCCCGCCCAGCGGCACCACCACGAAATCGCCCGGCTGGACCGAGAGTCCGGCCGGAACCCGGTAGTCATAGGCCCCGGCTGCCAAAGGAAGAGGCAGGAGTACACGGATTCGTGGCCTGGAAGACACGCCCGCCGGTTGGTTCGGGTCCGGTGACTTCCACCCGGGGGGTTGCATGCTATAAGCTCCAAGACGAACGAAAGCGAAACAAAGTAACATTCGCCGCATGTTTTCCGGCCTGCGCCGGAACGTCCGAATCAAGGGAATTGATACTCATGAAGTTTTTCGTGGATACCGCCGATGTCGCCGAGATCCGGGCGCTGGCGGAATCCGGCCTGGTCGATGGCGTGACCACCAACCCCAGCCTGATCGCCAAGTCCGGGCGCAAGATGGCCGAAGTGATCGCCGAGATCTGCGCCATCACCGATGGCCCGGTCAGCGCGGAGGTCACCGCGACCGACTTCGCCGGCATGCTGGCGGAGGGCAAGTACCTGCGCGACATCGCGCCCAATATTGCCGTGAAGGTGCCGCTGACGGAGGCCGGGCTGCGGACCTGCCGGGCGCTGTCGAACGAAGGCACGCCGGTCAATGTCACCCTCTGCTTCTCCGCCGCCCAGGCCCTGCTGGCGGCGAAGGCGGGGGCCGCCTTCATCTCGCCCTTCGTCGGCCGGCTGGACGATATCGCCCATGACGGCATGACGCTGATCGGCGACATCGTCCAGATCTACCGCAACTATCCGGGCATCAAGACCGAGGTGCTGGTCGCCTCCGTCCGCCACCCGATCCACCTGGTGCAATCCGCCAAGCTCGGCGCCCATGTGGCCACCCTGCCGCCTTCCGTCATCCGGCAGTTGCTGAAGCACCCGCTGACCGATAGCGGGCTGTCCGCCTTCCTCGCCGATTGGGCCAAGACGGGGCAAAGCATCCTGTGAGCCAGCACGCCACGACCATCCTCGCCGCAGGAGACGATCCGATGGCCGAGGAGGTCGCGGCGTATCTGCTCGACCACCCCGACTTCCTGGCCCAGCGGCCGGAGCTGTATCGCACGCTGGCGCCGCCGCGCCGCGTGCATGGGGACAACATGGCGGACCACATGGCTGCCATGATCGCCGCCGAACGCGCCCGCACGCACGGGCTGGAGGCGGAGGTGCAGGCCGCCGTCGCCGATGGCCGCGCCGGCGCCACGCTGGTGATGTGCGTGCGGCTGGCCGTGCTGGCCCTGATGCGGTCCCGCGATGTGATCGAGACCGTGAACCAGGAACTGCCCGCCCTGCTGCGGGTGGAAAGCTGCACCCTGCTGACCGAGCCGGCCCCGCCGACGGCCCCGCGCTCGGCCGATTCCACCTTCGGCTTCCGCCGCGCCGGCTTCCTGCCCATGCCGCATGGCAGCCTGGCCCGCCTGATCGGCCGCGGCCGGGATGCCAGGGTGCGGACCGACGTCACCGATGCCGTCATGCTGCATGCCGAGGCGGCGGGGCTGGTCACGCGGGATGCGCTGGTGCGCGTGCCACTCGGCTGCGGCACGCCCTGCCTGCTGGCGCTGGGGGCGCGCGACGCGGCATCCCTGCCCACACGTCAGGCGGCGACCACGCAGGCCTTCCTCGGGCGGATCGTTGCCGCGGCCCTCTCGCGCTAAGATGACGGGCCACCAGGCACTGGCTGGCTGGCTGGCGACCCTGGCGGAGGAACGCCGCGCCAGTTCGCATACGGTGGAAGCCTATGCCGCCGATCTGTCGCTGTTCCTGGGCTTCCTGACCCGCCATCTGGGGGAGGAGCCGGATGTGGCCGCCCTCGGCGCGCTGCGGCCGGCGGATCTGCGTGCCTTCCTGGCCGATCGTGCGGCGCAGGGGGATGGCAACAGCACCCGCGCCCGCCGCCTGGCCGCGCTGCGCAGCTTCCTGCGCCATCTGGCCCGCCGCCACGGCCAGCCCACCACGGCCATAGCCGGGCTGCGCGGCCCACGGGCCGCCCGGCCCGTGCCGCGCGCCCTGACACCCGCCGATGCGCGGGAGGCTGTCTCCGGCATCGGCGCGGTGCATGACCCGGATCGGGCGGAGCAACCACGCATGCAGGCGGCGCGCGACGTGGCGCTGTTCACCCTGCTGTATGGCTGCGGCTTGCGGATTGCGGAGGCGCTGGCCCTGGACGTGGCCGATGCCCCCCGCCCAGGCGCCACCGCCGCGCTGCGCGTCACCGGCAAGGGCAACAAGCAGCGCCTGGTGCCGGTTCTGCTGGCGGTGCGGGAGGCGATGGGCGCCTGGCTGGCGGAACACCCGGACCCGAGGCCGGAGGCACCGCTTTTCCTCGGCGCCCGCGGCGCGCGGCTGGACCCTGCCGTGGCGCAGCGGTCCCTGCGCCACTGGCGCCGGCTCGCCGGCCTGCCGGAACACGCGACACCGCATGCACTGCGCCATTCCTTCGCCACCCATCTGCTGGGTGGCGGGGCGGATCTGCGCGCGATCCAGGAATTGCTGGGCCATGCCAGCCTGTCCACCACGCAGCGCTACACCAGCGTGGATGCGACGGCGCTGCTGCAAACCTGGCGCGCCGCCCACCCCCGCGCCGATTGAGGACGCGCGGTGTTTTGAGCGGCGTTCGGATGACTGCATCCGAACGCCGCGTGCTTCAGCCCGCGCGCGGCGCCTGCAGCGCCTGGGCGCGCTGGAGATGCATGCGGATGGCCGGCAGGTGCTTCTGCGCGAAGGTCTTCAGCCCCGGAACCTCGCCATTCTGGGCGTAGGATTCGAACAGCGTCGCGGCTTCCTGCGTGGCATCGACCTGCATCTGCACATACCAGCGGTTCAGCTCATCCCCCTCATAGTTCCGCAGGCTGGCCAGCTTGGCCTGCATCCGGTCATCCCCGCTGGAGGGCTGGCGGGTGGAGGCCTCGGGCAGCGCGCGCAGCTCGGCGCCCATCGCCGTATGGGCTGCGATCAGGTCCTGGGCGAGCTGGCGGATCTGCGGGTGGGCGCTTTTCTCCAGCAAAATCTGGCCGGACTGGATCGCGAACGTATCGCCGATGGTCGCGCGCTCCACGAAGGCATTGGCGCCGACGCCGGTGCCGCTCAGCAGGTCCAGCACCGTGGTCGGGCGGTCCTGCGCCATCAGCGGCAGGGCGGGCAGCAGCATGGCGCTGGCGAGGAAAAGGCTGCGTCGGTTCATCATCGTCTCCTGGATCGGGTTCGTTCGTATCCAGGAAACGTGGCAGGGACCGCCGGGTTGCCCCGTCGGCGCCAAATTGGTGACAACCGGTCTATCCGCTGCGGCGGAACAGCCGGCGCGTTCGGTCGCGCAGCCCCTGCCAGCTGCGCTCGGCGCGGAGGATCATCCGCGTCTCCATCACCTCCACCTTGGCCACAGTCGCGGGCCAGCGCGAATGGGCCCAGGACAGGCCGCGATGGGCCCAGAAGTATTGGTGGCGCAGCACGAACAGGCCGAGTGCGAAAAACACCAGCCCCGGCAGAATCGGCAATATGCCGCCAATCGGGCTGACCACTATCAAGGACCATCCCGCGCATTTGCGCCGGAGGGAGGGGCGGTATTCCATCATGCCCCGGCAGATGGTCCCGCCGCCGCGGCGGTGCAACGGCCACCCGCAGGCGCCACAGCCGTCCTCGGCTCCAGGCCGGCGGCATCCGCCGCCTCGCGTTCCAAACCGGCGGCATCCGCCGCCTCGCGCACCATGCGGTAATCCTGGTTCCGCGGCAGGTCGAGCCGGCGGTCACTGGCGACATACAGCCGCTCCATCGTGCCATCCGGCCCCGGCGTGCCCACCTTCTCCCCGCGCGCATTGTGAATGCCGAGCCGGGTGCCGGCATAGCGCCGATGCGGCACCTCCAGCACATGCAGGAAGCCGCGGCCGGCCAGCATCCGCTCCAGCTCCGCCCGCGCCAGGAAACCCTCCGCGCCGAAGGATACCACCAGGGTTCGCGCGCGCAGCTTGGTGATCAGCCGCGCAAAGGCCGGGCCGATGCCCGCGCGAGTGTTGAAGGCGCTGCGGCGGGTGCGGCAATCGGTGCGCTTCTGCGCCCGGCCATACACCTCCGGCTGGTCCCAGCGCACCAGCGTCTCCCACAGATGGTAGTTGGAAAGGTAGGCGTGCTGGTCATAGGGCGGGTCGAGATAGGCCACGTCGCATTCGATGGCCCCGGCGAGCGAAACGGCATCCTCCGCCAGGGCCAGGCAGGGGCCGGCGGCGGGGCGGGGCAGCAATTCGGGCCGGCGCAGCACCAGCGGCTTCATCGCGCGCGGCGCCAGGTCCCGCATGAAGGACATCTGGTGGCCGGCGCAGCTATCCACCCGGTCCGCCGCCTGGATCAGCGCGGTCAGCAGGATGGCGCGCAGTTCCGGTGCCGGATCCAGCCGCTCGATCGCCTCCCGCATCGCCTCCAGCCGCGCGGCATTCACCGGATGCAGATAGCGGGCGGTCTCGGCATAGGTGGCGGTGAACCAGCCGGGGGCGGGGGGCAGGTCCGACAGATCCGCCAGCAGCTTGTCGGCCCGCAGGCCCCAGGTCTCGGCATCGGCCTGGACCAGGCCGCAGGCCAGGGTCTGGGCGAAGGCCAGCTCATCATTCGCCAGCACCCGCCAGCCGGCGGCCTTCAACGCATGGGCGACGCGGGCGGAGCCGGAAAACAGATCCGCCACCACCGCCCTATCCCCGGCAGCCGCCCCGACCGCGCGCAGGATCTGCGGCAGCAACCCCCGTTTCGACCCCAGGTATTTTATCATGCTGCCGCGGGCTGGCGGCACGCAGGGGAAACGCTGTTCCCCCCTCGAAGGCATGCGCAGCGCCCGCCCCCTCGCCCGCGATCAAATCGATGACGGGAAGGCAGCGCCTTCCCCATTTCACCGGAACCGACCTCAGATATGCAAAGCCCTGCCCGTAACGGCGAGCGCGGCTTCCTTCACCGACTCATTCAGCGAGGGATGCGCGTGGCAGGTCCGCGCCACATCCTCGGAGCTGGCGCCGAATTCCATGGCGATGGCGATCTCGGCGATCAGCGTGCCGGCATCCGGGCCGATGATGTGGCAGCCCAGCACGCGGTCCGTGGCCTTGTCCGCCAGGATCTTCACGAAGCCATCCGTGTCGCCCATCGCCCGCGCCCGGCCATTCGCCAGGAAGGGGAATTTGCCGACATTGTAGCTGGCGCCGCGCGCCTTCAGCTGTTCCTCGGTCTCGCCGATGCTGGCGACTTCCGGCCAGGTGTACACCACGCCCGGAATCGCATTGTAGTTCACATGGCCATGTTGGCCGGCGAGGATCTCGGCCAGCGCCACGCCCTCCTCCTCCGCCTTATGGGCCAGCATCGGGCCAACAATGGCGTCGCCGATGGCGAACAGGCCGGGGATGTTGGTGGCGTAGTGGCCGTCCGTCACCACGCGGCCACGCTCGTCCAGCGCCACGCCGATCTCGGCCAGGCCAAGGCCCGCGGTGAAGGCGCGGCGGCCGATGGCGACCAGCACGACATCCGCCTTCAGCGTCTCCGCCGCCCCACCGGCCGCCGGCTCCAGCGTCAGCGTCACGCCGTCCGCGGCCTTCTGCGCCGCGGTGACCTTGGTCTTCAGCTTCGTCTTGATGCCCTGCTTGCCGAGCACCCGCTCGAACTGCTTGCCCACCTCGGTGTCCATGCTGGGCACCAGGCGGTCGAGGAATTCCACCACCGTCACCTCGGCGCCCAGGCGGCGCCAGACGCTGCCCAGCTCCAGGCCGATATAGCCGCCGCCGATCACCACCAGGTGGCCCGGCACCTTCTCCAGCTCCAGCACGCCGGTGGAGGTGACGATCTGCTTCTCATCCACCTCGACGCCGGCCAAGGGAATGCTCTCGCTGCCCGTGGCGATGACGATGTTCTTCGCCGCATAGGTGGTGCCTTCCACCGTCACCTGGCCCGGCGCGGGGATGCTGGCCGCGCCCTTCAGCCAGGTCACCTTGTTCTTCTTGAACAGGAACTCCACGCCCTTGACGTTGGCCGAGACCACCTCGCCCTTGCGCGCCTGCATGCGGGCCAGGTCGATCTTCACGCCTTCCACGATCACGCCGTGATCGGCCAGCTTGTGCTTGGTTTCCTCGTAATGCTCGGAGGAGTGCAGCAGCGCCTTGGAGGGGATGCAGCCGACATTCAGGCAGGTACCGCCGAGCGTCGCGCGCTTTTCCACGCAGGCCACCTTCATGCCGAGCTGCGCCGCGCGGATGGCGCAGACATAGCCGCCGGGGCCGGCGCCGATGACAATGAGGTCGAAGCTCTCGGACATCTCGATGATCCTGCGAATGCTGGGCGGACCATAGCCCGCAACGCCCGGGGTGCAAGTCGCACCAGCTTCGCAAGCACGATCAAGCGCGAATCTGGCAAGGTCGCGCCGAAGAGGGAAACCGCATGGCCGCAAAGCTTCTCACCCGGCAGGATTACGGACGCCGCATCGCGCGCGCCATCGCGCTGATCGCAGCCGACCCGGCGCGCAGCCCGGGGCTGGAGGAACTGGCGGCCGCGGCCGCCTTCAGCCCCTTCCATTTCCACCGCATCTACCACGAGATCACCGGCGAAACCCCGGCCGAGACCCTGGCGCGGGAACGGCTTTCCCGCGCCGCCGGGCTGCTGGCGCGCGATCGCCTGGCCGTGGCCGAGGTGGCGAAACGCTGCGGCTATGGCTCCGCCGCCGCCTTCACCCGCGCCTTTCGCGCGGCCTATGGCACCCCGCCGGCGGCGTATCGCGATGCGGGCGGCATTGGCCGCACGCTGCCCCCCGCATCCGCACAGCAGGATTCAATGATGTTCGACGTGACGATCCGCCAGGAACCCGCCCTGCGCCTGGCCACCCTGCCCCATCGTGGCGCCTATGGTGGCATTGGCACGGTCTATGACCGTCTGATGGCCTGGGCCAGCGCCCGTGGCCATATAACCCCGACGACGCGCTTCATCGCGCTGTACCATGACGACCCGACGACGGTCCCGGAGAAGCAGTTGCGATCCGATGCCGGGATGGTGGTGCCTGACGGCATCACCGGCAGCGACGGCGTCCAGATCCTGGAACTGCCGGCCACGCGCCTGGCCGCCCTTGTGTTCAAGGGCCCCTATGCGGAGCTGGAGGGGGCCTATCGCTGGCTCTACCGGGACTGGCTGCCCTCCAGCGGCGAGGAACCGGCGGATCAGCCGCCGCGCGAGGAGTATCTGAACGATCCCCGCAGCCTGCCGCCGGCCGAATGGCTGACCGCGGTGATGCTGCCGCTGCGGCCCGCTGGCTCGCCCGAAGCGTGAGCCCGGCCATGCCGCGCCGCGCCCTGCTCGCTGCCAGCCTCGCCACGCCGGCCGCTGCCTGGGACCGCGCCACGCCGGAACAGGCGGGCTTCGCACCGGACCTGGCCGAGCGGCTGGATTTCGGCATCCGATCCGGCCTGCTGCGCGGCCTGCATGGCGTGCTGCTGGCGCGCGAGGGCCGCATCCTGCTGGAACGCTATGATGACGGGCCGGATGAGGCATGGGGCCGGCCCCTCGGCCAGGTGGCGATGGGGCCGGAGACGCTGCACGATTTGCGCTCCGTCACCAAAAGCGTGGTCGGCCTGCTCTATGGCATCGCGCTGGCACGCGGCCAGGTGCCGCCGCCGGAGGCGCCGCTCTACCCGTGCTTCCCCGAGTATCCCGATCTCGCTGCCGATCCCGCTCGCGCCGGCATCCGGCTGGAACATGTACTGTCCATGACCACGGGGCTGCGCTGGGATGAGAGCCTGCCCTACCTCGATGCACGCAACAGCGAGATCGCGATGGAGGCCGCGCCGGACCGGCTGCGCTTCGTGCTGGAACAGCCGGTGGTAGCCGCACCCGGCGCGGGCTGGACCTATGGCGGCGGGGCCACCGCGCTGCTCGCCGGGCTGATCACCCGCGGCAGCGGCCAATCCCTGCCCGATTTCGCGCGGGAAGCGTTGTTCGCGCCGCTCGGCATCACGCGTTTCGCCTGGCATGGCCGTGCGGCGGGGGAGGAATCGGCCGCCTCCGGCCTGCGGCTGACCCTGCCCGACCTGGCACGGATCGGCGAGGTGGTGCGGCTGGGCGGCGTCCATGAGGGCCGGCAGGTGGTGCCGGCCGCGTGGATCGCGGCCATGACCCGCCCGGCCATCCCGACCGGCGACGGGCTGCGCTATGGATGGCATTGGTATCTGGGGCGGGAGGCGCTGGGCGGGGCGCCGCAGCCCTGGTTCGGCGCCTTCGGCAATGGCGGGCAGCGGCTGTGGGTGCTGCCTGCGGCGGGGCTGACGCTGGCCATCTTCGCCGGACGCTACAATGCGCCGGATGCCTGGGCGGCTCCGACGCGGGTGTGGCGGGAGATCGTGCTGGCCCAGCTGCGGGACGCCGGCGGCGCCCTGCCGCCACCGTCCCGCTGAGCTCATTCAGCCGCCGGCGGTGCCCAGGCTCCGCAGCAGCTGCGTCACTTCCCGCTGCGCCGCGCCGCGGTTGTTCAGCGCGATCTGGGCGCGGGCGGCGGCGATGTCGCGCACCGGAACCACCTCACCCTGCGCACCATGGGTGCGGGCATTCAGCAGCAGGGTCTCGGCCTGCTCCAGCCGGTTGCGGGCCAGGTCCATCCGGTTCGCGGCCAGCGCCTGGTTCGCCTCGGTCAGCAGCCCATGCAGCCCGGCGGGGGCCGCCATCCGGCTTGCCTGCGGCGCGGCGGGGGCCGCCATTGCCGCCGCCGGGGCCGCGGGACGGGCGGCGGGGGTGGTGTATTCGATGTCCGGCTTGCCGTTGGGCTCCTCGCCCACCACCGTGGGGACGCCGGCGCTCAGATTGCCGCGGGCCGGGCCCTGATAGGTGAAGCGCGGGTGGCCGCCATCGGTGCCGGCATCCACCGCGATGCCGTTCGACACCGCCGGGCTGTGCGGCATGGCGGCAACCGCGGCCGCCGTGGTCGGGTCATGGTCGGCATGCGCCGGGACCATCGCGGCGGAAGCGGCCATCAGGCCAGCCAACAAGGCCAGCGCGGCGGCGGAGGAGCGGAAAGAAATGCGGTTGGTCATCTGCGTAGGTCCTTCTGGGCTTGGGGGCCGGCCTGTCCGGCATCCCCGACACCCAGGAACCTGGACCCCCGACGATGGAGGGTCCTGCTGCGCAACCGTGAAACATCTGTCAGAGTCCGAAGGCCCCAAGGAGACCCTGCCTGCATGCGCATCCTGGTGATCGAGGATGACCGCACCACCGCCGACTACATCGCCAAGGGGCTGCGCGAGGCCGGCCATGTGGTGGATTTGGCGCTGAACGGAAAGGACGGGCTGTTCCTCGCCCTCAGCGAGCCCTTCGACGCCATCATCACCGACCGCATGCTGCCCGGCCCCGATGGCCTGACCATCCTGCGCGCCCTGCGGGCGGCGAAAAACACGACGCCCGTGCTGATGCTGACCGCGCTGGCCGAGGTGGAGGCCCGCGTCGAGGGCCTGGACGCCGGCGCCGATGACTATCTGGCGAAACCCTTCGTGTTCAGCGAGCTGCGTGCGCGGCTGGATGCGCTGGCCCGCCGCCAGGCACCGGCCAGCACCGAGCCCACCCTGCTGCGCGTCGGCGACCTGGAGATGGACCTGCTGCATCGCCGCGTGCGCCGCGGCGGCCGGCCGGTGGAGCTGCTGCCGACGGAATGGCGCCTGCTGGAATACATGATGCGGCATGAGGGCCGCGTGCTGACCCGCACCATGCTGCTGGAGCATGTCTGGGACTTCAACTTCGACCCCACCACCAATGTGGTGGACGTGCATGTCAGCCGCCTGCGCCGCAAGATCGAGGCCGGCGCCGACACGCCGCTGCTGCACACGGTGCGCGCCGCCGGCTACCTGCTCGGGCGGCGTGATTGAGAGCGGCGCGATTGAGATCCGCGCGACTGAAGCCGCGCAGCCTGGCGCTGCGCATTGCAGGCGCGGTCGCCGGCGTGGTGCTGCTGGCCTCCGTCCTCGGCTTCGGCCTGGCCTATCTTGGCGCGGTGCGGATGCTGGAAGGCCAGCTTGACGCCGAACTCGGGGAACAGGCCGCGACGCTGGAGGAGGAGGCCCGGCTGTTTGGCGCGGCGGGGCTGCGCGCGGCGGTGGAGGCACAATCGCTGCGCGCCGGCCCAGGTGGCTTCGCGCTGCGCCTCATCCAGCCGGATGCGGAACCGGTTTTCGCCGGCCGGCCCTTCGAGGCGCCCGAGGCGCTGCGCGGCCTGGCCGACCTGCCGCAGCCGGCGGGCGGCATGCTGCGCGGCCTCGGCCTGGAACTGGCCGGCGGCAGCACGCTGGTGGTGGCGGCCGACCTGGCCGACCTGCACGCCGCGGCGCGCGGCCTGGCGGGCTGGCTGCTATTCGGCGGCACGCTGACGGCCGTGGCGGTGATCCTGGCCGGGCTGCTGCTGGCGCGCGGCGTGGAACGGCGGCTCGCGGAACTCGGCGCGGCGGCGCAGGCGGTGATGCAGGGCGACCTGGCGCAGCGCCTGCCGCAGACCGGCGGCGGCGATGAGCTGGACCGTCTAGCCAACACCATGAACGCCATGCTGGCGCGGATCGAGGCGCTGATGGCGGCGCTGCGCCAGGTGAGCAGCGACGTGGCGCATGACCTGCGCAGCCCACTCTCGCGCCTGCGGATGCGGCTGGAAGGCCGGCTTCTGGCGCCGCGCGATTCGGCCGAGGATGAAGCGGCGCTGGAGGCCGCACTGGCCGAGCTGGATGCCGTGCTGGCCACCTTCGCCGCGCTGCTGCGCATCGCCCAGGCCGAGGGCGGCAGCCCGCGCGCCGGTTTTCGGCCGCTCGACCTTTCCGTCCTCGTCGCCGGCCTGGCCGAAACCTACGGCGCCGTGGCGGAGGAGGCGGGGGGCCAGCTGGAGACGGATATCGCGCCGGCGCAAAACCTGTCCGGCGATGCGGCGCTGCTGCGGCAGATGCTGGCCAATCTGATCGAGAATGCGCTGACCCATGGCCGCCCCGGCGGCACCATCCGCCTCACGCTGCGCTCCGGCTGGCTGGAGGTGGCGGATGACGGGCCGGGCGTGCCGGAGGCCGATCGCATCCGCGTGCTCGGCCGCTTCACCCGGCTGGACCGCAGCCGGCAGACCCCCGGCACCGGCCTCGGCCTGGCGCTGGTCGCCGCCGTGGCGCGGCTGCATGGCGGGGAGGTGACGCTGGCCGATGCGCGCCCGGGCAGCGTGCCGCCCGGGCTCGCGGTGCGCATCAGCCTGCCCCCCGTCTGATCCTATCGGGGGCTGATCCTCACACCGCGAAGATGCGGATCAACACACTGTCCGGCCGCCGTTCGCCCAGGCCGATGAACAGGCTGCGGGTCAGCCAGGACAGCGCCGGGGCCGGGGTCTCGAAGACCGGGGCGGTGCGGAAATAGACGCGGTCGGGCGGCACCGGCTCGCCCCGCAACAGCCGGGCCATATCCTCCGGCGCCGCATGGCGCAGGCCGCGATTGGTCACCTGCACCAGCGCGCCATCGGCCAGGCGCAGCGTGTAGCGCGCCTCGATCTCCGCCACGCCATCCGGGCGGATCAACTGGAAATCGGCGCCACCCGGCAGCACCTCCCCCACCAGCCTTGGGCCGCTGATGGTGCCGCCCAGGATCGGCACGATGCGCCGTTCCCCCAGCGGGCCGGCGCCGAGGGAGATTGGCGGGCCGACCGAAGCCTCCACCTCCGCCACGAATTCCGATGCCAGCATCGCGCTTTCCATTTCCCGTCAGACCCTGACATTGCTTATTATGAAACATAACAATCAAGGGAGTTTCGTCCATGCCCCACCGGTCCCTCTCACGCCGCACCCTGCTGGCCGGCGCCGCGCTGCTGCCCCTGGCCACACCCCGCCTGACCCAGGCCGCCCTGCCGGACCGGCCGATCCGCCTGGTCCTGGGCTTTCCGCCCGGCAGCGGCCCGGATGTGGTGGGCCGGCTGCTGGCGGAGGCATTGCGCGAAGCCTGGCCCGCCGGGGTGGTGGTGGACAACAAGCCCGGCGCCGCGGGGGCGATTGCCGCGCAGGAGGTGGCGCGCGCGGCGCCCGATGGCACCACGCTGCTGTTCGGCGAGGTCGGCCAATTGGCCATGGCGCCCAGCACCTATGCCCGCCTGCCCTACGACCCGGCGCGGGATTTCGCGGCGGTGGCGGAGGTGGCGGCAATCGACTTCGCCTTCGTCGTGCCGCCCAGCCTGCCGGTGACGGATCTGGACAGCTACGTGGCCTGGGGCCGCGCCCGGCCGCAGGTCTTCATGGGCACCTTCGGCGCCGGCACGCCCGGCCATTTCGGGGCCGCCATGCTGGGCATCGATGCCGGGCTGCGGGTGGAGGCGGTGCATTTCCGGGCCACCGGGGATGCCATGACCGCGATCCTCGGCGGCGACGTGCAGGGCATGTTCGGCAGCCTCGCCCTGGTCGCGGCCCATGTGCAGGCGGGGCGGCTGAAGGCGCTGGCCGTCACGGGCCCGGCGCGCGCCGCGCTGCTGCCGCAGGTGCCGACCATGGCGGAACTCGGCCGGCCGGGCATCGGCTTCCATTCCTGGTTCGGCCTGGTCGCGCCTGCGGCCACCCCCACGCCGGTGCTGGCCTCGCTGGAGGAAGGGGTGCTGCGCGTGCTGTCCGCACCGCCCTTGCGCGCCCGCCTGGCCGAGACAGGCTTCCGACCCGCCGGCAATGGCCGCGCCGATTTCGCCCGGATGATGCAGGCGGAGACGCTGCGCTGGGCCGAGGTGGTGCGCGCCACCGGCTTCCGCGCCATCGAGTGATGGTTACGCCAGCAGGGCGCCCGCCAGCAGGCCGAGGCCGAAGACGCCAGCGGCCATGGAGGTCATGCCCCACCAGCGTTCCGGGGTGAAGCCGCCGGCAAAGGCGAAGGCGGCGCCAAGCAGATAGGCGCCGGCGCCCTGCGCCACATCGATGCGGGCCATGATCACCAACGGCCCGATGGTGGCGAGCAGCCCGGCCAGGGTGCCGAGGCCGCGCCAGATGCGGTCCGTGCGCGGGTCGGGGCGCAGCAGCGGCTCACCGCGGGCGCGATATTCGAGGGCGGCGCAGAGGGCGAGGAAGCCGAAGGCGAGGATCAGCATGGGGGTGCCCTCGGCTTGGGGGAGGTCGCTGCCCCCACCCAACCCTCCCCCGTGCACGGGGGAGGGCTATCCAGCTTCTCCCTCCCCCGTTCACGGGGGAGGGTCGGGGTGGGGGCTCGGGACGGACCTTTACAGGTCCAGCATCAGCCGGCGCGGATCCTCGATGCTTTCCTTCACGCGGACCAGGAAGCTCACCGCTTCCTTGCCGTCCACGATCCGGTGGTCGTAGCTCAGCGCCGTGTACATCATCGGCCGGATCTCGACCTTGCCGCCAACGGCCATCGGCCGTTCCTGGATCTTGTGCATCCCAAGGATGCCCGATTGCGGCGGGTTCAGGATCGGCGTCGACATCAGCGAGCCGTAGATGCCGCCATTGGTGATGGTGAAGCTGCCGCCGGTCAGGTCTTCCAGCTTCAGCGCGCCATCACGCGCCTTGCGGCCGTAGCTGCCGATGGTCTTCTCGATCTCCGCAAAACCCATCTGGTCCGCATTGCGCACCACGGGCACCACCAGGCCGGAGGGACCGCCGACGGCGATGCCCATATGGACGGCGTGCTTGTAGACGATCTCGTCGCCGTCGATCTCGGCGTTCACCGCCGGGAATTCCTTCAGCG
>LNFM01015437.1_pt1 | contig 18181 bp, 18 predicted proteins | sample 596031 | NCBI WGS metagenome assembly LNFM01 (sample SAMN04254537, study PRJNA301005) | activated carbon metagenome | isolation source: dual media filters at the Ann Arbor, Michigan drinking water treatment plant | place: USA: Ann Arbor | reverse complement strand
ACGGCGTGGCCATCCTGCTGCCGCTGACCTTCAGCATGAACCCGACCTCGGCCATCATCATGCTGAGCTGCATCTACTGGGGTGCGCTGTTCGGCGGGGCCATCACGTCCATCCTGTTCAACATTCCGGGCGAGCCCTGGAGCGTGGCCACCACCTTCGACGGCTACCCGATGGCGCAGCAGGGTCGCGCGGCACAGGCGCTGACGGCGGCCTTCACCTCCAGCTTCGTGGGCGCCATCTTCGCGGTGCTGCTGATCACCTTCACCGCACCGCTGCTGGCGCGCTTTGCGCTGAAGTTCGGGCCGGCAGAGTTCTTTGCGGTGCAGCTGCTCACCTTCTGCAGCTTCGTGGGCATGAGCAAGGAGCCAGCGGCCAAGACCATCGCCGCCATGATGCTGGGCTTTGCCCTGGCCGCCGTGGGCATGGATTCGGTGACGGGCCAGCTGCGCATGACCTACGACGTGCCCGAGCTGTTGAAGGGCTTCGACTTCCTGATCGCGGTGATCGGCCTGTTCGGCATCGGCGAGATCCTGCTCACCATGGAAGAAGGCCTGGCCTTCAAGGGCAAGAGCGCCAAGATCAACTTCAAGGTCGTGTGGCAGACCTGGGGCGAGCTCATTCGCCACTGGAAGCTGTTCCTGCGCAGCGTGGCCGTGGGCTGCTGGATGGGCATCACGCCCGGCGGCGCCACGCCGGCGTCCTTCATGAGCTACGGCATGGCGCGGCGCCTCTCAAGCGACCCCGAATCCTTCGGCAAGGGCCGGATCGAGGGCGTGGTGGCGCCCGAGACCGCGGCCCACGCCGCCGGCACCGCCGCGCTGCTGCCCATGCTGACGCTGGGCATCCCGGGCTCGCCCACGGCCGCGGTGTTGCTGGGCGGGCTGCTCATCTGGGGCCTGCAGCCCGGGCCCATGCTGTTCATCGAGCAGAAGGACTTCGTCTGGGGCCTGATCGCCAGCATGTACATCGGCAACATCGTCGGCCTGATCGTGGTGCTGACCACCGTGCCCTGGTGGGCCGCCATCCTGCGCATCCCGTTCTCGATCATCGGGCCGGTGATCATCGTCATCTGCGCCATCGGCGCCTACACCGTGCACAGTTCGATGTTCGATGTGTACCTGATGCTGGTCTTCGGCGTCGTCGGCTACCTGTTCAAGAAGCTGCGCTACCCGATGGCGCCGATGGTGCTGGCGCTGGTACTGGGCGACATGGCCGAGTCCAGCTTCCGCCAGGCCATGCTGCTGAGCCAGGGCAGCCTGAGCATCTTCTGGTCCAACGGCCTGGTGGGCAGCATCACGGCGCTGGCGCTGGTGCTGCTGCTGTGGCCCTTGTGGGGTGCCGCAAAGAACCTGGCTCGCGCCCACGAGCGGCGCAGGCTGGAGGCCAAGGCATGAGGATCGCCATCGTCGGCGCCGGCGCCATCGGCGGCTACCTCGGGGCGCGGCTGTCGCTGGCCGGTGAAGACGTGGTCTTCATCGCGCGCAACCGCAACCTGGAAGCCATCAACGCCAACGGCTTCAAGCTGATCCAGGAGGATGGCAGCGAGCAGCACGCCAGTGCCGTGCGCGCCGTGCAACACTGCGCCGACGCCGGCCCGCAAGATGCCGTGCTGCTCACCGTCAAGGCGCACCAGGTGCGCGACCTGCTGCCCGAACTGCGTGGACTGTTCGGCCCGCACACCGTCGTGGTGACCATGATCAACGGCGTGCCCTGGTGGTACTTCCACAAGCTGGCCGGCCCGCACCAGGGCCGCAGCCTGGCCAGCCTGGACCCCGACGGCCAGATCGCCGCGCACATCGAGCCCGAGCGCATCATCGGCAGCGTGGTCTACCCGGCCAGCGAGCTGGTGGCACCGGGCGTGGTGCGCGTGATCGAGGGCAACCGCTTCAGCCTGGGCGAACTCGACGGCAGCCGCAGCGAGCGCGTCGACGCCCTGTCCAAGGCCCTGATGAAGGCCGGCTTCAAGAGCCCCGTGAGCCGCGACATCCGCGCCGAGCTCTGGGTCAAACTCTGGGGCAACCTGAGCTTCAATCCGATCTCGGCACTGACCCACGCCACGCTGCAGGACATCTGCCGCTTCCCGCCCACGCGCGAACTGGCGGCACGCATGATGCGCGAGGCCCAGGCCGTGGCCGAGGCGCTGGGCGTGGTCTTCAAGATCAGCCTGGAGCAGCGCATCGCAGGGGCCGAGGCCGTGGGCGCGCACAAGACCTCGATGCTGCAGGACGTGGAGAACGGCCGCGCGCTCGAACTCGAGGCGCTGGTGGGCGCGGTGGTCGAACTGGGCCGCATCGCCGGCGTGCCCACCCCCACCATCGAGGCCATCTACGCCACCACGGCACTGCTGGCGCGCACGCTGCAGGCACAGCAGGGCCGGCTGGCGCTGTAATTCGAAGCTGGGCCTACTCGGCGCCGGCCTCGGCCAGCCCGGGCGTGGTGATCTCGCCAGGCACGCCGCGGCGCGCGAACAGCGTGTAGACCGTGGGCACGACAAAGATGGTGAGCAGCGTGCCGATGCTCATGCCGCCGACGATGACCCAGCCGATCTGCTGGCGGCTCTCGGCGCCGGCACCGCTGGCCAGGGCCAGCGGCAATGCGCCCAGCACCATGGCGCCGGTGGTCATCATGATCGGGCGCAGGCGCAGCGTGGCGGCCTCGATCACCGCGTCCATCACGTCTCGGCCCTGGCGCCGCAGCTGGTTGCTGAACTCGACGATCAGGATGCCGTGCTTGGTGATCAGCCCCACCAGCGTGATCAGGCCGATCTGCGAGAACACGTTGAGCGTGCCGCCCGATATCTGCAGGGCCAGCAACGCCCCCACCATCGACAGCGGCACCGCCAGCAGGATGACGAAGGGGTCGATGAAGCTCTCGAACTGCGCCGCCAGCACCAGAAAGATGAACAGCAGCGCCAGCACGAAGACCAGGCCCAGCGAGCCCGCCGACGCGCGGAACTCGCGGCTCACGCCGTTCAGTTCAGTCGCATAGCCCTGCGGCAGCACGCGCGCCGCGGCTGCGTCCATGAACGTCAGCGCCTCGCCCAGCGAATAGCCCGGCGCCAGGTTGGCGGTGAGCGTGACCGAGCGCCGCTGGTTGAAGTGGTTGAGCTCGCGCGGGCTCACCGATTCGCGCACCGTCACCAGCGACGACAGCGGCACCATGGTCTCGTTGCGGCCGCGCACGAAGATGCGGTCGATGTCCTCTGGCGTGGCGCGGCCCGCGGCGCTGGTCTGCACCAGCACGTCGTACTGCTCGGCGTCACGCTTGTAGCGCGTGACCACGCGGCCGCCCAGCATGGTCTCGACGGTGCGCGCCACGGCCTCCACCGAGACACCCATGTCGGCGGCGCGGGCGCGGTCGACGTCGATGAAGATCTCGGGCTTGTTGAGCTGCAGGTCGCTGTCGGGCTGCACGATGCCGGGGTTGGCCTGCATCTCGGCGATCATGGCCTGGGCCGCGCGCGCCATGTTGGGGTAGCTGTCGCCGCTGACCAGGACGTAGTTGATCGAGCGCTCGCGGAAGCCCTGCCCCAGGCTGGGCGGCGTGACCGGGAACGCGCTGATGCCGGGCAAGGCCATGATCTGCGGCAGCAGCAGTTGCGCCAGCTCGGGCGTGGTGCGGGTGCGCTCGGTCCAGTCGACAGTGCGCAGCACGCCAAAGGCACTGGACACCTGGCCGCCGCCCATGAAGAGGAAGCGGCGGTCGAACTCGGGGTACTGCGCGGCGATGGATTCGAGCGCGTCGAGGTAGCGCGCCGTGTATTCAAGCGTGGCGCCGTCGGGCGCCCGTATGGGCATGGCGATGACGCCGCGGTCTTCCAGCGGCGACAGCTCGCTCTTGGCGTGCGTGAACAGCCACCAGCTGCCCGCGCCCGAGGCCAGCATCACGCCCACCATCAGCCAGCGCCGCGCCAGCGTCCAGCGCAGCACGCGGCTGTAGCGCGCCACCAGCCATTGCAGCGAGGCCTCGCCCGTGCGGTCGAACCAGCCCGGCTTGGGGTTGTGGCGCAGCAGCTTGCTGCACATCATGGGCGTGAGCGTCAGCGCCACGAAGCCCGACACCAGCACCGCGCCGGCCAGCGTCAGCGCAAATTCGCTGAACAGCCGCCCGGTGCGCCCGGGCGTGAAGGCCAGCGGCGCAAACACCGCCGCCAGCGTCAGCGTCATGGCCACCACCGCGAAGCTGATTTCGTGCACGCCCTTGATGGCGGCCTGGAACGGCGTGAGGCCTTCCTCGATGTGACGGTAGATGTTCTCGAGCACGACGATGGCGTCGTCCACCACCAGGCCGATGGCCAGCACCAGGGCCAGCAGCGTGAGCGTGTTGACGGTGAAGCCGGCCAGCGCGATGAGCGAAAAGGCGCCGACCAGGCTCACCGGGATGGTGACCAGCGGGATGATGGACGCGCGCAGCGTGCGCAGGAACACGAAGACCACCAGCGCCACCAGCACCACGGCCTCGATCACCGTGGTGTAGACGGCCTTGACCGAGCGGTCGATGAACACCGACAAGTCGTTGGCCTGGATCACGCGCACCGTGGGCGGCAGGTCGCGCTGGATCAGCGGCATGGCGGCGCGCACGCCGTTGGCCACCTCCAGCGGGTTGGCGGTGGCGTTGCGGATGACGCCGGTGCTGATGCTGGGCACGCCGTTCAGGCGCACGCGGCTGCGCTCGTTGGCAGCGGCCTCTTCGATGCGCGCCACGTCGGCCAGGCGCACGGTGTAGCCGGCCACGGTCTTGAGCGCGATCTGCTCGAACTGCGCCACGGTGTTGAGATCGGTGCGCGCGGTCACGCTGAACTCGCGCTGCTGACTCTCGATGCGTCCGGCCGGCACCTCCAGGTTCTGGCGGCGCAGCGCGTCCTCGACGTCCTGCACCGTGAGCCGGTAGCCGGCCAGCTTCTCGGCGTCCAGCCAGATGCGCATGGCGAACTTGCGGTCGCCGCCGATCTGGATGTCGGCCACGCCGGGGATGGTCTGCAGCCGCGGCTTGACCACGCGGTTGATCAGGTCGGTGAGCTGCAGCGGGCTCATGGTCTCGCTGGCGAAGGCCAGCCAGATGGTGGGCGTGGCGTCGGCCTCGACCTTGGCGATGACGGGTTCGTCGGCGGCCTCGGGCAGGCGGCCGCGCACGCGCGCCACGCGGTCGCGCACCTCGGCCGCGGCGGTGTCGGGGTCCTTGCTCAGGCGGAAGCGCACCGTGATCTGGCTGCTCTCGGTGCGCGACACCGAGGTCATGATGTCCACGCCGTCGATGCCGGCGATCGAGTCTTCCAGCGGCTTGGTGACCTGCGACTCGATGACCTCGGAGCTGGCGCCCAGCAGCCGCGTGCTGACGTTGACCAGCGGCTCGTCGATGCGCGGGTACTCGCGCAGGCTGAGCTGGTTGAAGGACACCAGGCCCAGCAGCAGCAGCAGCAGCGACATCACGCTGGCCAGCACCGGGCGGCGGATCGAGGTTTCCGACAGTCGCATCGCGGTCTCCGGTTCAGGGCTGCGTCAAGGCATGCCCGAGGGGCGGGCCGCCCCGAGCGTCGCGCCGGGTGCCGCCCCGGGTGCTGCACTGGCGCCGCCGCTGGCCGGGGCGCCGGGTCCGCGCGCCGCGGGTTTGCCCACGGCGGCCAGGTCGATGGCGCGCACCGGCACCTGGTCGCCGCGCAGCAGCCGCGCGTGGCCGGCGGTGACCACGGAATCGCCCGGCTTGATGCCTTCCAGGATCTCCACCTTGCCCGGCACGCGCAAGCCGATGCGCGCTTCCAGCCGCTGCGAAACCTTCTGGCCGCCCGCGCCGTCCACCACCTTGAACAGCAACTGCTTGCCGCCCAGCGGCACCAGCGCTTCCTCGGGCACCAGCACGGCGTTGTCGCGCACGGCGAAGATCACGCGCGGCCGCGCGAACATGCCCGGGCGCAGCAGCGAGCCCGGGTTCTCGACCTGGGCCAGCACCTGCAGCGCGCGGCCGTTGGCGTCGACCTGCGAATCCAGCGCCAGCACGCGGCCCTTGAAGCTGCGGCCGGGCAGCGCGTCCAGTGTCACCTCGACCGGCTGGCCGGGGCGCAGGCGGTCGAGTACGCGCTCGGGCACGGCGAACTGCACCTTGAGTGAGCGCAGGTCCTCGATGTTGACCAGGTCGGCGCCGTCCTTGACGTAGTCGCCCAGGCTGACGGCGCGCAGCCCGGCGGTGCCGTCGAAAGGCGCCAGCACCTGCATGCGGCCGGCCTGGGCGCGGGCCAGCGCCACCTGGGCTTCGGCCACTTCGAGCGCCGCCTGGTTCTGGTCGACCGCGCTGGCGCTGATGAAGCCCTGCGCCAGCAGTTCGCGGCTGCGCTGCAGGTTGCTGCGCGCGATGCTGGCCTGGGCCTGGGCCTGCTGGAGCTGGGCCTGCTGCAGGGTGTCGTCCAGCTGCACCAGCAGCTGCCCGCGGCGCACCTGCGCGCCGTCGGCGAAGCCCAGGCGGGCGATGCGGCCCGAGACCTCGGGCCGCAGCATCACGCCCTGGCTGGCCTTGAGTGAGCCCACTGCCTGCACGTCGTCCACCAGGCGTGCGCTCTCGGCGCGGGCAATCTCCACGGCGGCGGGGCCGCCGGGGCCGCCCGGGCCACCGGGGCCTGGCCGCGCAGCGGGCGCCCCGGGTCCGGCCACCACGGGCTTGGGGGACGACTGCGCTCCTTGCTGCCACCACCATGCCGCGCCACCGGCAGCGACAATGCCGACCACGGCAACGAGGGTGTGCAGCTTCTTCAAGAACGGTTCCTGGCGGGGTTGGGCGGAAGGCAGACTGTAACGATCTCGGCACCGCAGTGCTGCAACGGCCTCACGCCAGCACCGAATCGACCCCGCGGTTGGCCAGCTGGTCGGCGCGCTCGTTGCCGGGGTCGCCGGAATGGCCCTTGACCCAGCGCCACTGCACCTGGTGCGCGGCGTTCAGTGTGTCCAGGCGTTGCCACAGCTCCATGTTCTTCACCGGCTTCTTGTCGGCCGTCTTCCAGCCGCGCGCCTTCCAGCCGTGGATCCAGGTGGTGATGCCGTTCTTGACGTACTCGCTGTCGGTGTAGATGGTCACCGCGCAGCGCCGCTTGAGCGAGGCCAGCGCCTCGATCACCGCGGTCAGCTCCATGCGGTTGTTGGTGGTGAGCGTCTCGCCGCCGAACAGCTCACGTTCATGCTCCCCGCTCTTGAGCCAGGCGCCCCAGCCGCCCGGCCCCGGGTTGCCGCGGCAGGCGCCGTCGGCGTAGATGACCACGGTCGACATCAGTGCTCCAGTTCCACGGCGTCGCGGCGGCGGTTGGCCACCACCGCAGGCGCTGCCAGCGGCTGGCGCCGCTGCTTGCGCACCATGCCCACCAGGCGCATGCCCCGCACGCGCTTGACGGCCACCACGAAATACACCGCACCCAGCACCGGCCACCAGCGGTCGCCGACGGGCTCCATCCAGGCAAAGCGCTCGAGCCACGCGGCGCTGCTCACCGGCGGGCGCCAGCAGCCGAAGCGCCCCTGTTCGACCTCGAAGCTGAGCAGGCGCAGCCAGTCGCGCAGCCGCCAGTAGCCGATGAAGTCGCCGGCGCGCGGCAGGTAGGGGCTGCGGTCGCAGCCGAAGCCCAGGCTGCGGCGCAAGCGCCCGGCATTCTGGCGAAGACCCCACAGACTGGCAGGGTTGAAGCCGGCGATGACCACGCGGCCCTCTGGCACCAGCACGCGCTCGACCTCGCGCAGCGTCTCGTGCGGGTCGCGCGCCAGTTCCAGCGCGTGCGGCAGCACCACCAGGTCGATGCTGGCGTCGGGAAAGGGCAGCGCGTCGAACTCGCAGTGCAGGCTCACCGGTTCCAGCGCCGGCTGCGTGCTGATCAATGAATCCAGGGGCGGCGGCAAGGCCAGGGTTTCGGGCACGTGCAGCGAATCGCTGGCCACCCAGCGGTGCGGCATACGGTTGGCGCGCAGCCCGTCAAGTTCGGGCAGGCCCAGCTGCACGGCGTGGAAACCGAACGCATCGGTCACCGCCTGATCCAACCTTTGCTGCTCCCAGGCCAGCAGGTACTGGCCGGGGGCGGTCTTCAACCAGGCCCCCAACTCTATAATCGACTCTTCCCGCGTCATGATTCTCCTAGCGCTGCCCGCCTTCGCCGACAACTACATCTGGATGCTGCACGACGGCACCAGCGCCGCGGTGGTCGATCCGGGCGACGCCGGCCCGGTGCTCGAAGCACTGGACCGCCTGGGGCTGGAACTGCGCGCCATTCTAGTGACGCACCACCATGCCGACCACGTCGGCGGCGTCGACGACCTGCGACCGCGGCTGCACGGCCCGGTCTATGGCCCCGCGGGTGAGGACCTGCCCGAACCGGTGAAGCGCCTGGCCGATGGCGAGCAGATCGAGGTGCTGGGCCTGCGCTTCGAGGTGCTGGACGTGCCCGGCCACACGGCCGGTCATATCGCCTACGCCCAGGCCAGCACGGATACCGATGCCGCCGCCGCGCCGCTTCTCTTCTGCGGCGACACCTTGTTCTCGGCCGGCTGCGGCCGCTTGTTCGAGGGCACGCCGGCGCAGATGGCCGCATCGCTGGCGCGGCTGGCGGCCCTGCCCGAAGACACCCAGGTCTGCTGCACGCACGAGTACACGCTGTCCAACCTGCGCTTTGCCGCCGCGGTGGAGCCGGGCAATGCGCGCCGGGCCGACTACGCAGCGCAGTGCGCCAGGGCACGCGCCGCCGGTCGGCCCACCCTGCCGTCGTCCATCGGCCTGGAACGCCAGGTCAACCCCTTCCTGCGCTGCACCGAGCCCGAGGTCGTGGCCTCGGCCCGCGCCGAAGGCGCCAGCGGCAGCGACCCGCTGGCCGTGTTCACCGCCCTGCGCGAGTGGAAGAACCGCTTTCGATGAAACCTCTGCTGACCCACCCGCGCCCCTGGCGCACCCTGGCCGCACTGCTGTGGCTGGCGCTGGGCGCTGGCTGCGCCAGCCTGCCGCCGCCGGCCGATGAGCTGCCGCCGCTGGTCGTGGCGTCGCCGCTGCCACCGGCCGTGCCTGCCGAACCCATCGCCGAACCCACCACCGTACCCGCCGCAGAGCCCGTAACCCTGCGCCAGGACCCAGCCCCGCCCGCCCCGCCCCTGGCGCGCAACCGATTGGATCCGCTGCAGGATGCCGAGCGCGGTGACCTGTGGCTGCGCCTGCGCGGTGGCTTCGCCATGGCCGACCTCGACGGCGACCTGGTGCGCAAGTGGGAGCGGTTCTACGCCGGCCAACCCGAGTACGTCGAACGCATGACGGCGCGCGCCAGCCGCTACCTCTTCCACGTGCTCGAAGAAGTCGAGAAGCGCCAGCTGCCCACCGAACTGGCCCTGCTGCCCTTCATCGAAAGCGCCTTCAACCCGCAGGCCATGTCGCGCGCGCGCGCCTCGGGCATGTGGCAGTTCATGCCGGCCACCGGCCGCGATTTCGAGCTGCGCCAGAACGTCTTCCGCGACGACCGACGCGATGTGCTGGCGTCCACGCGCGCGGCGCTGGACTACCTGCAGCAGCTGCACGCGCAGTTCGGCGACTGGCCGTTGGCGCTGGCCGCCTACAACTGGGGCCAGGGCAGCGTGCTCAAGGCGCAGGCCAAGAACCGGCGCGCCGGGCGCAGCACCGACTACACCAGCCTGCGCATGCCGGGCGAAACGCGCAACTACGTGCCCAAGCTGCAGGCCATCAAGAACATCGTGCTGCACCCCCAGGCCTTTGCGCTGGCGCTGCCGCCGCTGGAGAACCACCCCTTCTTCCAGACCGTGGAAGTCGACCGCGATATCGACGTCGCGCTGGCCGCGCGCCTGGCCGGGCTCACGCTCGACGAGTTCCAGCAGCTCAACCCGCAGATGAACAAGCCGGTGATCCTGGCCGCCGGCACACCGCAGCTGCTGCTGCCCTACGACAGCGCCAACCGCTTCGTGCGCGAACTGGCGGCACACCGGGGGGCCCTGGCCAGCTGGACCGCCTGGGTGGCGCCACGCACGCTCAAGCCTGCCGAAGCTGCGCGCCTGACGGGCATGGATGAAGACGAACTGCGCGAAATCAACGCCATCCCGCCGCGCATGCTGGTGAGCAAGGGCTCGACGCTGATCGTGCCGCGCGCCCCGCACGCGCAGCAAGATGTATCGGAGCTGCTGGCCGACCACGCCACCATGTCGCTCACGCCCGAGGCGCGCGCGCGCCAGGGCCGGCGCTACAAGGCCGGACGCCTGGGCGAAAGCGTCACCGCGGTGGCACGCCGGCTGCGCGTGCCGGCGGCCGAACTGGCACGCTGGAACGGCCTGTCGCCCAAGGGCCGCTTCGCGCCGCAGCAGACCATCATCGTGCAGGGCAAGGCAAATGCCACCCCGGCCCGCATCGCCGCCAAGAAGCCAGGCCGCAGCGCGCTCACCAAGAAGGTGGCCAGCAAGGCCGCCGCCTCGCGCACTGCCGCGCGCAAGGCCAAACCGGCGGCGACACAGCGCACCCGGGTGGCGGCCAGCGAGCAGACTGAACGCGCGCAAGCGCGCTGAAGCGCCGCCGCGGCATGGCTTTGAGCCCCGAAGCCCTGCAGCAGGCCGCTGCACGCACGCTGGCGCACTACGAGCAGCATGCCCAGGCCTTCTGGGAAGGCACGCGCGACCACGACGTGAGCCAGAACATCCAGGCCCTGCTCGCGCACATCCAGGCCCCCGCGCCCTTTGATCTGCTGGATTTCGGCTGCGGGCCCGGGCGCGACCTGGCGCAGTTCAAGGCCCTGGGCCACCGCGCCACCGGCCTGGAAGGCGCGCCGCGGTTGGCGGCGATGGCGCGCAGCCACAGCGGCTGCCCGGTGCTGGTGCAGAGCTTCCTGGCGCTGGATCTGCCGCCCGCGGCCTTCGACGGCGTGTTTGCCAACGCCTCGCTGTTCCACGTGCCGGGCCAGGCCCTGCCGCGGGTGCTGGGCCAGCTGCACGCGGCGCTGCGGCCGGGCGGCGTGCTCTTCAGCTCCAACCCGCGCGGCAGCGGTGAAGAAGGCTTCAGCGGCGAGCGCTACGGCGTCTACCACGACGCATCGTCCTGGCGCCGCGTGCTGGTCGCCGCAGGCTTCATCGAACTGACCAGCTACCTGCGCCCCACCGACGCGCCGCCCGCGCAGCAGCATTGGCTGGCCAGCGTCTGGCGCAAGCCGGCGGATTGAGCCGCACCCGTCAGACCTCACGCAGGCGCTGCGCCAGCGCATCGCCCACGAAACGCATGAAGGCGCGCACGCGCGCGGTCTGGCGCAGGTCGGGGTGGGTGACGATCCACACCGGCTGCGCCAGCTCGGGGATGGGTTCGGACACGGCCACCAGTTCCGGGTGCTTGGCCTCCATGAAGGTGGGCAGCACGCCCACGCCGATGCCGGTGCGCAGCATCGCCGCCTTGGCATTGAAGATGTCGACGCGCACGCGCACGACAGCCTGCGCCAGACGCTGGCGCAGCCACAGGTCGTAGACACGGGTCGACGCGTCGCGCTCGAAGGCCACCCAGGGCGCATGGCGCGTGAGCTGCTCCAGCGGCGTCACCGTCTGTGGCAGATCGGGCGCGCCGCGCAGCGCATACACGCGGCACTGCGTGATGCCCAGCTGGCGGCCCACCAGATGCTCGGCCACCTGGCCCGACAGGCGCAGCGCCACGTCGGCCTCGCGCCGCGTCCAGCCCTGGTCGGCGTCGGCATGGCGGCTGGCCAGGTCCACCAGGAACGCGTTCTCGACCACCTCGACCTCGATGCCCGGATAGGCGCGCGCAAAGTCCGCCAGCGGCTGCGGCAGCAGGTGGTCCATCACCACGAAGGCGGTGGTCACGCGCAGCACGCCGGTGAGCTCGCGGTCGCGCCCCAGCACCTGGCGCTCGACCTCGTCGGCGCGCTCGGCCATGTGGCGCGCCTGTTCCAGCAGCAGCTGGCCGGCCTCGGTCGGCTGATAGCCGCTGCGCAGGCGATCGAACAGGCGCGACCCCAGGTGTGCCTCGAGCGCGTCCAACCGGCGCAGCACCGTGGTGTGGGCCACGCCCAGCGAACGCGCCGCACCGGCCAGCGAGCCCGTGGCGCCGATGGCCAGGGCGTGGCGCAGGTCGTTCCAGTCGAGTGCAGGCATGGCGATCCTTGCGTTTTCGCAAGATTGGAGTGCGAAGCGACACATTGTGTGCGCAAACAACCAGACCTACAGTCATCTCATCGCAAGGCAGTCCGACACCGGACTGCGGGCACCACTGGAAGGAGCCGCCATGAACACCCACACCGCCCACCATGCCTTCGGCTTTGGCGCGCTGCGTCATGCCCTGCACCTGCCGCAGCGTGCGGCACCCGCGCCCACGGCGGCCGGAGCCGTCACGCAAGGATGGATGGCGCGCCTGGCGGCCTGGGCCGAGCGCCAGCCCGTGCACCACCGCATGGGCAGCTATACGCGCCGCTGAGCCGCGCGTCCTGCGGCACAGGGGGCCTTCATGAAAGGCGGCGTCCCCGTGCCGCACCACCCGGCACGCGGGTCCGCACCGGGGGCGCTTCGAGAAACGCCGATCCTTCTCGCTAACGCCCGCTGAGATCCGGCCCGCGGCCCACCATCAGGGCTTCTTGGCCGGCGCTGCGGCCACCTGGGCCGCAGCACCCAGGCGCATCACCGCCATTTCGCCCTGGCGCGCGTAGTCCAGCGCCTCGCCCAGCACCTTGGCCGCTTCCTGCGGCGCGTGGAAGCCCATCGAGTTCTCGGCGGCGATGAAGTCCAGCCGCCACTGCGCCTTGCGCTGCAGTTCCTGCGCCGCGTTCAGCTGCTCGGGCGTGGCGCCAGCCGCCTTGGCCGCCTTGAGCGCGTCGATCAGCGCCACGATGGCCACGCCGCCGCGCTGCATCAGGTCGAAGTTGCGCTGCTGGATGAGGTCGACGCGCTTCTTGATCTCGTCTTCCGACTGCTTGTGGCAGGTCTGGCAGGCGCGGCTGATGTTGAGCAGCGGGCTGCGCACCCAGTGGTCGGACACCTTGGTGGCGCCGTCGCGCTGGTAGGGCATGTGGCAGTCGGCGCAGGACACGCCGCTGCGCGCGTGCACGCCCTGGCTCCACAGCTCGAACTCGGGGTGCTGGGCCTTGAGGATGGGCGCGCCGGTCTCGGCGTGCTTGTAGTCGTAGAAGCGTTCACCGTCGGGGAACTTGGTCTCGTTCCAGTAGGCCTCTTGTTGTTCGACCTTCAGGCCCTTGCCCCAGGGGAAGGTCAGCGGCAGTTTGGTCGAGCAGTAGTACTCGACGTGGCATTGCGCGCACACATACGAGCGCATCTCGGTGCGCGTGGCGTCGGCGTTGGGGTCGTAGGGCTTGGCCTTGCCGGCGGCGCGCCAGCGCTCGATGGACGGCGCGAACGGCGTCTCGGCGTCCGACGCCGCCAGCCGCTGTATGCCCTGGATGAAGCCCGGACGCGTGACGATCAGCTGCATGGTCTTGGCGTCGTGGCAGTCAGCGCAGCTCACGGAGTGGCCGTGGCCCATGTCGTGCAGCTTCTTGTTCAGATCCTTGTAGCTGAACTTGGCGCTGGCTTCCATGCCCTTGATGGCGTCGCCGCCGCCCAGTTCACGGTACAGCGGCATCACGGTTGCGTGGCAATGCAGGCAGGAACCCGATTGCGGCTTGCTCAGGCGCTCGGTGTCTTCCTGGTCCTTGAGCATGAAGGCGTGGCCGCGGCGGTCACGGTAGTCGATGGAGAAGGCGTAGCCCAGGAACATCTTCTTGAGCCAGGGGTCGCGCTCGATCTTCTGTTCGGGCAGGGCCTCGCTGCCGCCGTGCCCGCCGAAGCGCGTGCGCGTGGATTGCGCGGTGAGCAGGTAGCTGTCGTACTGCTTGGGCCAGTTGACGCCCCATTTGGCGGGGTCGGTGGTGTCCTGCGTCACCTCGACCAGGCGCGTGGTCGTGACCTTGGCTTCCTGCTTGCGCTCGAAGATGTTGGTCAGCATGGCCGTGGCGCCGGCCGCGGCCAGGGCCACGACGACCACCAGGCCCAGCAATGCGGGCGTGGACAGGCCGCGCCGGGACAGGTTCTTGGGGGTCTTGGGGTTCATGAAAGCAGCCTTTCGGGATCAATGACGGGGTCCGCCCAGGCCGGCGCTCTCGCCGTGGCCCACGGACTGATGGCAATGGACGCAGGTAAATTCGTCGCCGCGGCCGGTCTCGGCCATGGCCTCGTGCACCAGGTCGCGATGGCAGGCCAGGCAGTTGTCCTGCAGGATGCGGGCGTTGCCGGGCTTGATGGCGATGGGCTCGTCAAAGTCCTGCAGCGTGAAGCCCTTGGAGTGGTGGTAACCGTTGACGGCCTTGGCGGTCCACTTGCCGAAGAAGCCGTGCGGCAGATGGCAGTCCACGCAGCCGGCCACCGCGTGGTGGCTGGACTTCTGCCACGAGTCGTACTGCGAATTCATGATGTGGCAGTTGACGCAGACCTTGGGGTCGGAGCTCATGTACGACAGCCCCTCGGCGTACACCATCGTCCAGCCGCCGATGCCCGCGGCCAGGCCGGCCACCACCGCCAGCAGGGCCCACAGCGCCGGGGGGCCGGCCAATCCGCGCTGGCGCAGGGCTTGTCTTGCTTTCACGGGCCTCTCCACAGTGGCGCGCCAGGACCGCAGGGCCCTCGGCACCTTGAACATGCATAAAATCTACTTTTATTTAACTACCGGCAGGCCCACGCCCGCCGCCGCGCATGCGGACAAAGTTGATGCAGCACAAACTGCCACCAGATGGGGGCCGCATCCTGCCCGCCAGGAGAATTCGACGATGCGACTGACCCAGTGGACCGACTACAGCCTGCGCGTGCTGATGTACTGCGCCGCGCAGCATGGCCGCACGCTGCCGGTCACCATCACCGAAATCCAGCAGGCCCACGGCATATCCCGCAACCACCTCACCAAGGTGGTGGTGGCGCTGGGCCGGCTGGGCTACCTGGAAACCACGCGCGGCCGCGGCGGCGGCCTGCGCCTGCTGCAGCCCGCCGCGCAGGTGCGGCTGGGCCAGGTGGTGCGCGACACCGAAACCGACTTCAGGTTGCTGGAGTGCTTCGACGCGGCCGTCAACACCTGCCGCCTGGACGGCCGCTGCACGCTCAAGACCGTGGTGCAGAAGGCCACCGCGCAGTTCATGGACGTGCTCGACGGCGTGACGCTGGCCGACTTGGTGCACACCCCCGCTGCCGCGGGCTTCGTGGGGCTGCCGATGCCGCGGCGCAAGGCCGGCTGAGCCGCAGCCGGGCCGGGTGCGGCCCTGCCGTCACAGGCGGGTGTACTTGTCCGAGCGCCCGCGCGATTTTTCCACCGGGTACTTGAGCGCGTTGGCGTCCATCTTGCGCGACACCGCAGCCGCCAGGTCCACGCCCAGGTCGTGGCACAGATAGGCCAGCAGCATGCCGACGTCGGCCAGCTCGTCCTCGATCTCGGCGCGCCGCTGGTCGACGATTTCGGCCACTTCGGCATCGCGGGCCCAGATGAAGTGCTCCAGCAGTTCCGAAGCCTCGACCGACAGCGCGATGGCCTGGCTGCGGGCATTGTGGAACTGCTGCCAGTCACGCTCGGCGCGGAAGGCCAGCAGGCGCTGGGTAAGTTCTTGGGGCAAGTGCGTCATGAAGCAAGCCTGTTGTTGAGGTGCCGATGCATGCGGTCGAGGTCGGGGCGGCCATCACCATCCTGGAAACCGGCGTGCTGCCGGTGCACCGCCGCAATCCCGAACAGGGTAGCTTGCTGAAGGCTGGGCCGGCCCAGTATGCGTTGCCCGCATTTTCAGGCCGCGTGCGCGCCGGTCGAACTCGGCCGTCAAGTTGTGTTCTGCCGTGTTGGGGCTGCCCTGGGGAATAAAGGGCCTTTGGAAATCGTGTCCTTCACTCAACTGCAACATGTACCCGATACTGCGCCGCGAAGCCAGCGGCGGTGATTTCGAGACCCTCATCCAGCGCAGCTCATGGGGTGTGAAACACGAGCTAACGGCGGTCAAACCCGAGCATGTCCGGCTGCTGGTGCAGTTGCTGGCCATCGGGCAGCAAGGCGACCAAACTGCAGCTGATGGGCTGTCTCGGATATTGCCAACTTGCACCCGGCCCACCACCGAAGAATCGTCCGCCGCGCAGATACAGAACATCCCGCCCTAACCCTTTCCCCGCTTCTTGCCGGCAGTTGGCGCGACGCGGCGCCTGTCGAGTCCTATAAACCACCTGGAGACTCTGCCCATGAAATCGGTTATCGCCCCCCTGAAGACCCTTGCAATCGCCGTCACCGCTGTCGTGGCCTGTGCGCCCGCAGCGGCACAGGAAACCGTGCGCTGGGGTATCCCCATGGCCTTCGGGTCCAACCTCACGGCGCTGGGCGACACCATGCCCTGGGTGTCGGAGCAACTGAAGAAGGTTTCCGGCGGAACCGTGAACCTGCAGATCTTCGAGCCCGGCAAGCTGGTGCCGGCGCTGGGCATCTTCGAAGCCGTGTCCACCGGCAAGGTCGAGGCCGGCTACAGCTGGATGGGCTACGAATCCGGCAAGGTGGCGGCATCGCAGCTGTTCGGTGCCATGCCCTTCGGCATGGAGTCGCCGCAGTTCGCCGCCTGGATCTACTTCGGCGGCGGTGATGCGCTGCTGAAGGAAGCCTTCAAGCCGCACAACGTCTACCCGATCTTCTGCGGCACCATCAGCCCCGAGGCCGCGGGCTGGTTCAGGAAGGAGATCAAGACCCCCGACGACCTGAAGGGCCTGAAGTTCCGCGCCGCCGGTCTGGGCGGCAAGATCTACCAGAAGGTCGGCGCATCGGTGACCATGCTGCCGGGCGGAGAACTCTTCCAGGCGCTCGAGAAGGGCGTGCTCGACGGCACCGAGTTCTCGCTGCCCACGGTCGACGACCAGCTCGGCTTCGACAAGGTGGCCAAGAACTACTACCTGCCGGGCTGGCACCAGCCGTCCACCAACCAGTTCCTCTACGTCAGCATGGCCGCCTGGACCAAGCTGAAGCCGCAGACGCAGGCGCAGATCGAAACCACCTGCACCGCCGGCGTGAGCATGGCGCTGGCCAAGGCCGAGGCCTTGCAGGGCGAGATGCTGGCCAAGTTCAAGAAGGAAGGCGTCACGCTGCGCCAGTTCAGCAAGCCGCTGCTCGACGCGTTCTCGAAGGCCGCCAAGGAAGTGCTGGCCGAAGAGTCGGCCAAGGACCCCATGTTCAAGAAGGTCGCCGACAGCATGTCCGCGTTCCAGGAAAAGAACCGCGAGTGGCACAACCTGGGCTACCTGCCGCGCGACTACAAGTAATCCTGCGGGCCTGATCAGAAGAAGAGACTACGCGCCGGCAGCCGCCGGCGCGCAGAGGAGAACCCCATCATGAACAACCCGTCCTCGACGCCCAGGATCGGGCCCTCGGGCATTGCCCTGCCCGACACTGCGTTCTCGCACGCCGTCGACCGCTTCATCGGCTGGGTGGGCGAAGTGGCATCGGCCCTGTGGCTGGTGCTGGTGCTGGTGATCGTCGTGCAGGTCGTGGCGCGCTATGCCTTCGGCACCGGATCGATCGCAGCAGAAGAGCTGCAGTGGCACCTCTACGCCATCGGCTTCATGCTGGGTCTGAGCTTCACCGAGATGCGCGAACGCAACGTGCGCATCGACGTGCTGGCCGAGCGCTTCAGGCAGCGCACCCGGCTGTGGATCGAGCTGTCTGGCTTGCTGCTGCTGTTCCTGCCGTTCACGATCTACGTGATGTGGGCCGCGTTCCCGTTCTTCTGGTCGTCGTTCCAGCTCAACGAGACCTCGGCCGCGGCCGGTGGACTGCCCTACCGCTGGTTCCTCAAGTCCTTCATCGTCACCGCCTTCGCCCTGCTCGTGCTGGTGGGGCTGAGCCGACTGACGCGGGTCTGGGCGGCACTGTCCGCCCGCCACTGACATCGCAAGGATCAAGCCTCCACCATGCTGCCGTTCTACGAGTACCTCTCCATCGCCTTGATGGTGATCTTCATCCTGGCGCTGTTCTCGGGCTTTCCGGTGGCCTGGCTGCTGGCCGGACTGTCGCTGATCTTCGCGGCACTGGGCATCACGCTGGGGCAGGAGTTCGGCCTCGACACCTTCCTGATGACGAACTGGGCCAAGGTCGGCGGCGTCATCGACCGCTTCGACGCGATCATGTCGAACTGGGTGCTGGTGTCGCTGCCGATGTTCGTCTACATGGGCCTGATGCTCGACCGCTC
>LNFM01008399.1_pt1 | contig 18182 bp, 13 predicted proteins | sample 596031 | NCBI WGS metagenome assembly LNFM01 (sample SAMN04254537, study PRJNA301005) | activated carbon metagenome | isolation source: dual media filters at the Ann Arbor, Michigan drinking water treatment plant | place: USA: Ann Arbor | reverse complement strand
GGTCTCGGCGTGCGAGCGTCAGCAGGACTCGCTGCCCACGACGGTCACGCCCACCAACGCCCCGAACCCCACGCCGAACCCCACGCCGAACCCCACGCCGAACAACGCGGCGAACAACGCGCAGCTGTTGCCGACGCAGACGAGCCCCACGGTGCAGCCGAGCATGCCTCTGGCTGGGCCGACGATCGCCCCGACGCAAGTGTCGCCGCAGCAGCAGATGCTCGAGCAGCCCAACGCTGTTCCCGCGTACGGAGCGGCGCCTCCGATCGGGCCGGCGGACCCAGGCTCGCACGCGAGGCGCTACGGCGCGCCGGCGTTCGTGCCCTGGGACGAGGTCTGAGCGACGATGCCGGGGGTGGGTTGCGGCTCGATGCGCGATAGCGCCGCCCACCATGGCCAGCCGAAGCGACCGGGGTGTCGCGTGGCTCGACAGAGCGTTCCCACTGCGTAGAGCGCGGCGTACTCCGCGGGCATCGTGAGGTCGATCGCGGCCTCCCCAGCCTGGGCGGTCACCAGCGTCACGCGAAGCGATGGAGCAGACTTGCTCGATCGGAGGATGGTGGAGCGATCGACGCGCAGCACCTGCGCTTCGCCGGGGCTCGCGTCGAGCCTGACGTTCAGCGCGGGGAGCGCGTTGATCCCAAGGACTCCCAGTCCGAACACGAGCGGAACGCCGATCTCCAACGCCACGCGCAGCGAGTCCGCCCGCCCGCGAACGACCCTCGCGGCGATCGTAGCCAGCGCAAGTCCGATCCCGATTCCGAGGGCAAACCCATAAATCGAAGGCTCCGATCGGGTGACTTTCGCCGCGTCCGCGGACAGCCACAAGAACGCCACGACGGTCCCGAGGATCTGCGCCGCCACGAGCGGCCAGTGGCCCCATCGAGCGCGGGGAGCAGCTACCGGCTGGTCGTACGGAAGCGCGTCGATCAGCGCGATCACCGCTCGGCAAAACGCTTCGATCGCCGTCGCCGTGAGGTTCTTCTCGTCGCTGGGATCGACGTACGCGCGAACGACGACGTCACCGTCGTACAAGTCGAGACAGGGGCCCGATCGAAGAAGCGCCTGCGCCAACGGTCGAGCTCGCTCGTCGAGCACCGATCGGACGACGTCGTCGGGCGACGCGGACTCGACGTAGTACGCCTCGTCGAACGCCGCGTCACCGAGCTGCACCTCTCGGTTGATTCCTAGGGATTTTCCTGCGACATCGGCGCTGCTCTCTTCGCGAACACGAATCGCGCTGAGCGTCTTCGGCGCGCCTGGGCGCGCTCCGGTCCCGCGATAGCTCACCGTGACGCTCGCAGGCGAGCTGCGCCCTCCATAAGAAAATCGCAGCTCGAGCTTGCGGCCCGAGAGCGACAACGTCGCGTCGTGCTCGCGCACCTCGGCGCCGAGCGTCGCGAGGGACGCTCGCAGTCGTTGCATCCAATCGCTCATCGTCTACCCATGAGATCTGTGATCGGCCGGTTCGATTGCGTCTCGATAGCACGGGTAGCCGCCCCGCGTCGTCGCGTCGTCGCTCGCCGGGACGTAAGGATCGAATCGTCGATCGAGGTCGCGTTGAATGCGTGTAGAACGGCGTAGAGAGAGGCCTCACGCTATGTCCACGACGCTTCGTGCCCCCATCATCGACGCATGGATTCAGCATCCGACGCCTGCCTTTTTGAGAGAGCCGATGTTCGCGTCGCTCTTGCGTTGGATGGGCGTCGACGCGAGCTCGGTGCCCGAAGAGATCTCCTACGACTTCACGCTGGCGGCGATGGACGCGGCGGGCGTCGAGCGGTCGTTGGTCAGCGCGTGGTGGGGACCACGAGGACCTCTGTTGTCCAACGACGAGGTCGCCGCGCTGGTTCGGGCGCACCCCGAGCGGTTTACGGGCGTGGCGTCGGTCGACCTCTCGCGACCCATGGACGCGGTGCGCGAGCTGCGTCGAGCAGTGAAATCCCTGGGGCTGCGCGGCCTACGCATCCTGCCGTGGCTCTGGAACCTCCCGCCCAACGACCGTCGCTACTACCCGCTCTACGCCGAGTGCATCGAGCTCGGCGTTCCCTTTTGTTTGCAGGTCGGACACACCGGCCCGCTCTGCCCGTCGGAGCCTGGTCGGCCGATCCCGTACCTCGACGAGGTGGCGTTGGACTTTCCTGAGCTCGTCGTGGTGGCCGGCCACATCGGGTACCCGTGGCACAACGAGATGATCTCGCTCGCGACGAAGTATCCCAACGTCTACATCGACACGTCTGCGTACAAGCCGAGCCGCTACCCGCGCGAGCTCGTCGAGTACATGCGAGGCCGCGGCAGGAAGAAGGTGCTTTTTGGTAGTAATTTCCCGATGATTTCTCCGAGCGAGTGCCTCGACGGACTCGCCACGATCGGGCTCGACGACGACGCGCACGCGCGGTTCGTCGGGGGCAACGCTCGACGCGTCTTCGGGCTCTGAATCGTCGCCTTGCGTTGTCGCGCGGCGCTGCGATGACGTTCGTTCGAGATCTGCAGAGCGCGCTCGGGATACAATCTCGGTTCGTGATGCCAGTCACCGGCAGCGATCCCCGCCCGCCCTCGTCGCTCAGAGCGACGAGGACGGCGCGCGCAACCCCCAAGCCCAGAGGCATCGACGATGACGGTCCACGACGCCGTGGCGCGCGCTGCGCTCGATCGAGCCATCGACGAGCGACGCGAGGAGCGCGAGGCCCTCGTTCGCGATCACCTCGCGCGTCGCGGGATCGTCGACGAGGCGGTGCTCGCGGCGATGCGACGGGTTCCTCGGCACCGATTCGTGCCGGAGTTCGTGCGGCAATACGCGTACGACGATCGTCCGTTGCCCATCGGCTCGGGCCAGACGATCAGCCAGCCGTACGTCGTCGCGATGATGACGCAGGCCGTTCTGCCCAGGCGCGCAGACCGCTGCCTCGAGATCGGAACGGGCAGCGGCTATCAAGCCGCCGTGCTCGCCGAGCTTTGCGCGTCGGTGTGGACGATCGAGTACCACGCGGACCTCGCGGCGTTCGCAGAGCGCAACCTGCGCTCGCTCGGATACTCGGTCTCGTTGCGCGCAGGAGACGGCTACCGAGGGTGGCCCGAAGCTGCTCCCTTCGACGTCATCGTCGTGACCGCGGCGCCCGAGCACGTCCCGCAGCCGTTGCTCGAACAGCTCGCGCCGGGAGGACGCCTCGTGATTCCCGTCGGCCCGCAGGAGTCGGTGCAGCAGCTCGAGCTGTGGACGCGCAGCGCGAATCGTGACGCGCGAGACGAATTCGAGCGGCGTACGTTGGGCGGCGTGGTGTTCGTTCCGTTTCTGGGCGACGGGGGTCGGCTGTAGCGCGCAGTCCCACGTGGGCGGCAGCGCGGGTGGGGGCCGCCTCGCGGCGCTTTGTCGAAGGCGGTTTCGTCGCTCGCGTCGAAGGTTTGCTACACCTTCGACTCGGAGATGGCGAAGAGCGATGTGGTTCTCGGGATCGACCCTGGCACGCACCACTGCGGCTATGGGCTCGTCGCGCGACGAGGGACCCGCTTTGTGCACATCGCGCACGGCGTGATTCACGCCGTTGCGAAGGACCCGCTCTGGTCGCGGCTGCGCACCGTGGCCGACGGCGTGAAGGCTGTGCTCGAAGCGCACGCCCCGGCGAGCTGTGGCATCGAGCAGGCGTTTGTGCACATGGACCCCAAGGCCGCCCTCTTCATCGGTCACGCGCGCGGCGCGGTGATGGTCGAGTGCGTCCGCGCGAGCGTCGAGGTCGCCGAGTACCCCCCCACCGTGGTCAAGCGCGCGGTCGTCGGCACTGGACGCGCTGACAAATCGCAGGTCAACGCGATGATTCGCGTGCTGTTGGGCCTCGCTGATCCGCCGCCGCTCGACGCCAGCGACGCGCTCGCCATCGCGATCTGTCACGCCAGCGCGACGACGTTCGAGGCTCAGCTCGCGCAGGCGACGGCGAAGAAAAACCCGCTTACGGCGCTGCCGCTTGCGCCTCCGGCGAAAAACGAAGCGACCGCCCTGTGGCTCGCGGCATCGAAGCGCGCAAGGAGCAAGCGATGATCACTCGGACGGCGAACGGACACGGGACGAGAGCGCGCGGCGAGGCGACCGGGCGAGCGGCGCTGGTCGCGCTGATCGGCGCGGTCGCGGCGCTGGGTGGAGGATGCTCGAACCCGCCCACACAATCAAGTGACGCGGCGAATGACGGGTCCAACGACGTGACGGCCGACGCGCCGGCCGCGGCGGACGCGAGCGAGGGCGGCTCGGGCGAGGACAGCGCCACCGACGCGGGCCCGTCGATGACCAACATCAACGTCGCGCCCGGCGCCAACCCTCGGACGATCGAAGAGGGCGTCGTTCGCGAGGTCGTTCGCGTGGCCGTCCCTGCTCCTGCTGCGAACATGGCACCGGGCCGCGCGGCGACGCCGACGCCCGCGGATCTCAACTTCGTACAGGTGCTGCAGTATCGCTCCGCTGGCACGGCGCCGGGGACGGCGCGGGCGGTGATCGTGGCGGTGCCTGGATTTCTCGGCGGCGCCGGCTCGTTCGACGGCCTCGCGCGAGCGCTGGTGAAGCGCGCTGCGCGCGAAGGCCAGCGCGTCGAAGTGTGGGCGATCGATCGACGGTCGAACCTGCTCGAAGACCTCCGCGGCATGGACGCCGCTGACGCGATGAACGACCCCGAGCTCGCCCGCGCGTACTACGTCTCGCGTTCGATCTCGGTCAACGGGCAGCGCTTCGGCGGGTATCTCGCGCCGAACGCCGAGTCGATCGCATACATGTCCGAGTGGGGATTGCCGACGCTGGTCAATGACATTCGCGTCGTGATCGAGCGCGCGAGCATGGGCCGAGCGCGGGTCGTTCTCGCGGGGCACTCGCTCGGAGCGAGCATCGCCGAGGCGTACGCGGCCTGGCGGTTCAACGACGACGTGCGCGGGTTCGACACGATCGCGGGGCTCGCGATCATCGACGGCGTCGCCGGGGGCGCGAGCCTCACCGAGCAGCAGTACTACATGGGCGGAACGCCGGCGCCCGGCGGCCTCGGCGTGTCGCAGGGCGTGACCGCGCTGCGCGCTGGCGGGCCGTACTACTTCGCGCTGCCGCTGCTCGGCGTGCAGGCGGTGGTGATCGCTGAAATCGTCGCCCGTCGCGTGCTCGTCGCGCCGGACGCGGTCGTCAGCGACGTTCGCCGTGACGAGCTGTTTCGCACGCTGCTCAACGTCGACCGACTCCCTCCGATGAGCAACGCGGCGGCGTTTGGCTTCGCGTTCGACGGCGACTCCTGCGCGCTGTCGTTCGCCGCGATGAACGTCGGGACGCCGATCGGTCCTACGCGACGCGCCATGAGCTTGCTCGGCCCGATGATCACCGTTCCGTCGGACCCGATGATGACCTACCGCTGGACCGACGCGCCGATGAGCTCGCCCGCGGAGGTGACGCCTCTTCGGTCCGCAGCGCTCGGCTGGGCGGCGACGCCGAGCAACTTCGCGGAGTGGTACTTTCCTGCGCGGCTTCCGCTCGACGTCTCGGCGTTGGGCGAGATGCGGATCGCAGAGGGGTCCTTCGCGTTTCGCGAGGGAATTCGCGCGACGCTCGGAGGTCAGGTCGACGTTCCAGTGCTCGCGATCGGATCGGGCCTCGTCACGAGCCGCGCTCGCTTCGACGCGATGGTCTCGCGGCTCTCGCCGACGGTCGGGGACGGGCGGCCCAACGCCGGAGCGACGCGGATGGACGAGCGAGGATTTCGTGTGCTGATGTTGCCAACGCAGACGCACATCGACCCGATCATGGCGCCCGAGTCGACGATGCCAGGCAACCCGGTCCCGCAGGCGCTCTTCGAGTTTGCGCGGGACAACACCGCGCCGCGGATTTGATGGGTCGCTCGCGCTCCGAGGCGACTCGAGCCTCCGCGACGCTCTCCGCCGCGGTCTTCGCGGTCTTCGCGAGCGCTGGGTGCTACGAGCTGCGGCAAGCGGGAGGGCAGCTCGACATGTTCGTGCGGCGACGGGCGCTCTCGTCGCTCGTCGACGACCCGTCGCTCACCGCCGAGCAGCGCGATCGGCTGCGGGTCGTGTGGTACGCGCGGGACTTTGCGCTGCGCGAGCTCGGGCTGTCGGCGAGCGAGAGCTACACGTCCGTCGTGATGCTCTCGCGACCGGCGGTGAGCTACGTCGTGGCCGCGTCGCCGCCCGATCGGATCCAGTCGTATCGGTGGTGCTTTCCCTTCGCGGGGTGCCTCCCGTACATCGGCTACTTCGATCGCAGGGACGCCGTGCGCGAGCGCGATCGGCTTCGGAGAAGCGGATACGACACGTACCTTCGCGGCGTGGACGCATACAGCCTGGGCGGCTGGTTTCCGGACCCTGTGTACTCGCCGATGCTCGAGCGGTCGCGCGGCGGCGTGGCCAACACGGTGATCCACGAGCTCACGCACGGAACGCTGTTCGTCGCCTCGGAGGCTCGCTTCAACGAGAGCCTCGCGACGTACGTCGGCGATCGAGGCGCTCTATTGTTTCTCGCGCAGCGATACGGTGAGCGCTCGAGCACGTACCGAGAGGCGCTCGCGCTCGAGCGGGACGCCGAGCGGTGGGAGGGCTTTCTGCGCGCGCTGGCAGCGCGGCTGCAGCGCGTATACGCGAGCGGCGCGAGCCGCGAAGAGAAGCTGCGTCAGAAGGAGTCGATCCTCCGCGAGGCGCGCGAGGCGTTCGAGCGGCTCCCGTTCGAGACGCGGCAGTATCGCGTGCGCGCGGGCAGGCTCGAGATGAACAACGCGGTGCTCTCGAACTTCGTGACGTACTACGGCGATCAGGCGTTGATCGACGAGGCGTTTACCGCGTTTGGCGGCTCTCTTCGGGACTTCATTCAGTTCTTGAAGCGAGAGGTCGCGCCGCAGCGAAGGCCGTCGCAGTGGCTCGCAGAGTGGACGAGCGCGAGGCGGCGTCGAGGGGCAGCGCGATGAGAGAGTCATCCGACGCGCTCGCGACGCTGGAGCGGCTCGAGCGCGCGGGCGACAAGCCGCTCGACGCCACGGGGCTCGCAGACGCGCTCGCGCTGAGGGACCCGGCGCTCTCTCGCGCGCTCGTGCGGGCGTGCGCGCAGGACGGCGCCCGCGCGGCGCGTCCGTCCGCGGTTCGCGCGAGGATCCGCGCGCTCGACGCCGGCACGAGCGATGGGCGGCTCGATTTCGTGTTCACTTTGTTCGACCGCGACGGCGGCGGAACGATTTCTCCCGAGGAGTTCTCGGCGATGATCGAGGGGGCCCTCGCGGGCTCGCGCCTCGTCGTCGCGCGCGGCTGGCTCGACGCGATGACCAGGGCTGTCTTCGCGAGCGCCGACACCAACGACGATCGAGTGCTCTCGCTCGAGGAGTTTCGGCGCTTCGTCGCGTCCGACGCCGGGCTCTCGCGGCTGCTCTCGCAGCCCATCTCCTCGATGCTCTCTGCGCGGCGGCGGGAGAAGCGCGACGTCGCGCGAAGTCCCCTTCGCGAGCGGGCCGCGCAGTGGGCGTACGAGCAGGGCGCTGGCGGCGTGGCGGCGGTGCTCGCGTACGGGCTCGTCACGGCCTTTGCCTTCGCGCTCGCGGCGCTCGAGTATCGCGCCCGCGGCGCGAACACGTGGGTTCAGCTCGCGCGCGGCTGCGGCCGCGTCATCGACGTGCACCTCGTGCTGGTGCTGCTCTTTGTCGCGCGGCGCACGCTCACGGCGCTGCGACGCACGTGGCTCGGCGCGAAGATCCCCGTGGACGACGCGATCGCAGCGCACCGCGCGGTGGCGTGGACCATGCTGGTGTTCTCGCTCGGGCACGCCGCGGCGCACTGCGCGAACTACGCTTCGCGCGGCGCGCTCGGGACCGTGTGGTTCGCGAGCGTCGCGGCGGCGACGGGGCTGGCGCTGCTCGCGGTGTTCTTCGTGATGGCGTTCTTCGCCCGCGCGAGCGTGCGTCGCTCGGGCAACTTCGAGCGCTTCGCGCGGGCGCACAAGCTCGCGTACGTGTTCTACGGGCTGTGCCTCGTCCATTCGCCCAACGTGTGGAAGTACATCGTTCCTGTCTTGATTTTGTGGGCTATCGAGCGCTTGTGGCGCGCGCGCGGGGTCGTCCGGACGCGCGCCCTGTGGATCGAGCCGCTTCCGTCGGGCGTCACGCGGCTCGAGGTCGAGGCCCCGCCCGGCTGGAAGCACCGCGCTGGCGACTACGTCTTCTTGAAGATCGCGTCGCTCGCGAAGGGCGAGTGGCATCCGTTTACGATCTCGAGCGCGCCCGAGACCAAGGGGGTCTTCACGGTGCACGTGCGCACCGCGGGAAACTGGACCTCGGCGCTCCACAGTCTCGCGCGAAGCCGCGCGTCGGGGGCCGCGCCTGCGCAGTTCTCCCTCGAGGTGGACGGCCCGTTCGGCGCGCCGACGTCCGAGCTGTTCGACGCGAAGGTCCCCGTGTTGATCGGCGCGGGCATCGGCGTCACGCCGTTCGCCGCAGTCCTCGAGAGCCTGCGGCTGCGCGCGAAGAAGGGCCTCGCGTCGCCGGATCGAGTCTATTTCTTCTGGGTGCTTCGAGAGCAGGAGTCGTTCGAGTGGTTCGCCGAACGGCTGTGCGCGATCGAGGCCGAGGACCAAGAGGCGCGTCGCTTCGTGCTGAAAGTGTTCGTCACTGGCGCCAACGTGACCGATGGCTCGGGCCCGTGGCTCGACGCTGCGCTCGCCACGCTGCACGCAAAGGTCGGCCGCGATCCGCTCACGGGGCTATCTCGTCGCACGGGGCTCGGCTCGCCGGACTGGAAGCGAGAGCTGTCAGCGATCGCAGAGGAGCACCTGCAGGACGTCAGGGTGTTCTTCTGCGGCCCCGAGGGTTTGGGAGAGACGCTGAGCAAGACCTGCGCGGAGTCCGGGATCCGCTTCTGCCAAGAGCATTTTTGACGGTCGCCACGCTCGGTACGCTTTCGGCCTGGTCGAAGTTGTGTACGATCTCGCTGAAGGGCGCGCGGCGGCGCGAGCGTAGCTTTCTGACCGCGATGCGACGTCGCGGCTGACGACGACCGGCACTGAAGAACACGAGCGTAGACCACTGCCTTGCAGGCCCCTCGTGGTCTACGCCCGTATGACGAGCGAGTACACGACCTCCGCGCGCCCCTTCGTGACGAAGAGTTCGAGCACACGAATTCATCGGTGGGGAGCTTCACCGAAGGCTGAGCGCGAGCAGCAGGCGAGCCGTCTGGGATAATCGCTGGCAAAATGCCATCGGAAACGGCCGAGAGTCTGTGTACCCTCGTGCGCCGCAGCGATGAAGCAACGCACGTGGATCACGGCCGTTCTCTGTGTGGCCCTCGCAGGGGCCGGGGGGGCGTGTCGCCGCGGCCCGGACGCCGCGCAGTTCTCGGCGATCTCGCGAGGCCGTCGGGCGATCAAGCTCTTTACCGACAGCGACACGGTGACGAGCGCCGCCGCGGGGTCGGTCGAGCTGTACGTCGGGACGCTGCGGGGCGTCCTGCGATTTCCCTTGGACGGTCGCGGTGAAGCGCAGCGCAACACCGTCGCCAACGGGTTGCCGGACGACAGGGTGTACGCGACGGCGGTGTCTCCCGACGGCGTTCCGTTCGTCGCGACCGCGCAGGGCGTGGCGAGGTTGACCGGCGACCGATGGGAGCGAACGTCGGGGCCGCAGCCGGACGTCGGGCGCGTGTCCGCGATGGTCGCCCTCCCGCGCGGAATGCTCGTGCTCGGAGGAACGCACGGCCTCGCGGAGTACCGCGACGGCGGGTGGGCGTACCTCACCACGCAGCACCAGATCACCAACCTCGCGGCGGACGACGAGCGCGTGATCGTGAGCACCGCGCAGAGCGGCATGTTCGTGCTCGAGCGCGATCACCTCACGGGCGAAGAGCACCTTCCGAGCGGGGGATTTCCCGCGCCGTTCGCGCGCTCGATCGTGCACGTCGGAGAGGGAAAACTCTGGGCCCTCGCGCAGGACGTCGGCGGCTCGCGCCTCGCGTACTGGGACGGGCACCGTTGGTTTTCGTACACGCACAAGCGGCTGCGCAACGCGTGGCTCGCGGTGGCGCCGTCCCGCGACGGCCGCGGAGCGTCGCTGCTCTTGCAGGGGCGCTGGTTCGACATCATGGCCCGCGACGGTCGCGACGAGGGATCGCTCGACCTGCTCGCCGCGAGCGACCCCGACACCCAGCGGCGGCTGTCTTTGCGCGCGCTCCCGGTCCCGCCCGGAACGGTTCCCGGCGCCAGCGCGGGCGCCGGCGGGGGAGCGCCGAGCGCAGGGGCAGCCCCGAGCTCGGGCGGCGCGGACATGTCCTTCAGCTCGGAGGAGACCAACGCCGCGAGCACACAGATTCAACGGGTGCGCGCGGTGGACGTCCCTGCCCCCATGACGCCGGTCGAGGCGCCGGCAACGCCGCCCACGAATTCAAATGGCGAGCGAATCAACGGTCCCACATTCTCGCTCGTGCCGGCGAACGTCGCGGTGCCCGACGACATGGTGGGGCTCTTCGTCGACGGCGCGCGGGTGTTCGCGGCGCGCGAGGGCAAAGGGGTCGTGCGCCTCACCGGCGGCGACGCGATGGACTTCAGGCTCCGTGACCTCGTAAACTTTCCGCGCGGCCTTCAATTCGCGGCGGAGGGTCAGGGCCGCACGTGGTTTCTCGCACCGGAAGGCGTCTTGGTCGGCTACGACGGCCGACGGTGGACGCGCAAAGCGTTTCGCGAATTGATCTCGGTCGAGGACGAAGAGCCGAGGGACGTGCAAGCGCTCACCGAGAGCGCTCCGCTCGCGCTCTACGCGCGCGGACAGGTGAGCGCGATCGTGGCGCGCTCGGGCGCGGACAAGCTGGTGGTGTTTCGCTGGTCCGAAGGGGCGTTTCGTCCCGTCGCGACGCGACGCATTCGCGTCCCGCGCGGCGCGAGCATCGACGCCAACTGGCTCGCGGTCGACGGGCAGAGCCGCTATTGGGTGGGGCTCGTCGTGCAGCAAAACGGCGGCAACCGCGCGCGCGGCGCGGTGCTCATCGACGGCAATCTCCCGCGCGTCGCAGAGTTCTACTCCGGCGCTCGTCCGCGGCGGGGCAGCGCCTCCGTCGCGTGCCCGGACAACCTCGGGACGATCGAGTTCGACACCGCAGGCGCCGCGTGGTTTTCGGGCGTCGAGGGCGCGGTGCAGATCACCGCGTCCGAGGCGCGGCGGGCTGCGACCGTACGCACGTTTCGAGAGCCGCAGGGGCTGCGGGGAGACCTCGTCAACGACCTCGTGCGCGGACCGCAGGGGTATCTCTATGTCTCGACGCCCGAGGGCTTCGGACGATGGGACGGACGCGCGTGGGACTTCGCCGTCACGGGAGCGAGCTCCCTCACGCCCGCCGTAGCGATGGCTGGGGACTCGGGAGCGGTGTACGGCGTGGGTCCGCGCGGAGCGTGGGTGTTCGACGACAGCGGCGGCCGGCGGCTCGAAGACATCGACCGCGCTGGCGCGGGCGCGCTGCGAGACATTGCCGTGGACCCCTCGGGGCGCGTGTGGATCCTGGGCGAGACGGGGCTCTTGCAGTTCGATCCTGCGGCGCAGCAGAGCAACGGCGGGGAAGGCGCAGGCGGAGAAGAGCAGCCGCTCTGAGAGCTTTGCGCCTCAGGGAAGCACGACGAACGCAGAGACGCCTGCGGCACCTGCGGCGACGAGCACCGCGCCGCGGGTGCCCGAAGGGATCGCCGCGATCGCGGGAATTGCAGGGGACGCGCCGGGAATCGTTCGCGTGATCGCAGGAGCGGGCATCGACGCGCCTGCTTGCCACAACACGATGTTGATGTTGGGCATCGCATCTGCGGCGAACGCGAGATTGCCAGCGCTGTCCGCGTCCATCGAGCGTTGGATGTTCGACGAGACCGGGACGCTGACCGCTCCCGAGACGCTCCCTGCAGTGACGACTCCGCGCCAGAGCGCGCCGCCCGAGCTGCTCGCGTAGAGAAAGGTCCCGCCGTGCGCGAAGTCCGTATATCCCCCGGGAGTGCCGAGCGTGCCGAGGTTTCCCCAGCCAGCCACCGCTGCTCCGCTGCGAAACACCTGGCGACCGGACTCGTTGGTCAAGAGCAGGTCGCTCGCGCCCCATGCGAACAAGTCCGGGCAATCGTTTGGACCTGCGAGCATGACCTGTCCGAACCCCGTCCACGTCGCGCCGGCGCCCACGGCACGAAACACGCTCGTCGTGCCCGAAGGAAAGCTGCTGGAGTAGGTCGCGAACAACGATCCGGCCTGCTCGACGATCGAGAGCGCTGGGCCTGGACCGGTGCTCTGGAAGTTCGAGCCGAGAGGAGATGGCCCCGCCCAGGTCATGCCGCCGTTGGTCGTCGTGAGCGACTCGACGATGGAGCCCACCGCAGCCAGCACGACGAGGTTGTTGCTCGAGCGCGCCAGCAGCGTCGCGGCTTGCGTGCCGCCGCCGAACGGGACGGTGAGCGGCGCTGAAAACGTCCTCGCCCTGTCGATCGAGCGCGAGACGCGAAGCCCGCTGCCGCAGCGCATGACGACCCACACCGTGTTGTCCGGAGCGATGTCGATCTGGTCTGCGTTGGTGTCGTTGAGCAGCGTGCAGCCCGCGCTCGCGGGGATCACCACCGGTGACAAAGGCGGGGTCGCGACGAACGACCCGACGCAAACGCCGGCCACGCACGAGTCTCCCGCCGCGCAAGCGTTGTCGCAGCGCCCGCAGTGCATGATGCTCGAGCTCGCGTCGACGCAGACGCCTCCGCAGAGCGTTTGACTCGGGGCGCAGCCACAGCGACCCATCGCGCAGCGCTGCGTCGCCGGACACGCCATTCCGCAGGCACCACAATTCATCGAGCTCGTCTCGGTGTCGACGCACGTCGCTCCGCAGCGCGTCTGTCCCATCGCGCACTGATCAGCGTCCGACGCGCCGTCGCTGACCGTGGCGTCCTCTGGTGGCGTGACGTCGAGGCTCGGAGCGTCGATCTCTTGGACGTCTGCAGGCGGGGGGGCGTCCGGCATCGTCGTGTCCGACGGCTGAACGCGGACGTCGCTCGCATCCGGGCCGCTCACCGGCGCGCTGCACGCGACGATCCCGAGCATTGCGCAGACCGGGGCAAGCAGCGGCCGAGGAGAGGTCTTGGCTTTCAATGAAGGATTCCTTTGGGATCGAGCGGAGTGCGGGTCGGGCGCTCTGTTTATCCTAACCTAACTGTGGGCTGACGGCGCTTCGAGCACGCGACGTGCGGCTCATCCAACACCCCTCAGGAGCGCCGCGAGGCGTCCCTACCCCCCAGCGCTTCAGGGACGTCTTCGAGGGGGATCTGTGTCTCGAAGGGCTGACGACAGACTGCCTGTTTTCCCCGGTGGGCATGGTAGCTTGTGGCCTTCCGTGCTCCAAGCGTGCGCTCATTGCAAAGCCATCCTGAATGAAGGGGCGAAGTTCTGTTCGCAATGCGGGACACCACTCGCTCCGAGCGCTTCGTCGCCGAGCGCGCTCGTCGACGGGCGCTATCGCCCGATCCGCGAGATCGGCCGAGGTTCGATGGGGCGCGTGATCGAAGCGGAGGACGTCAACCTCGGTCGTCGTGTGGCGCTCAAGCTGCTCAACGCCAACAAGACGACCATGCTCAACGCCGACAGCCTTCGCCACGAAGCGAGCCTCGTCGCGTCGATTCGTCATCCGAGCGTGGTCACGGTGTACTCATACGGCGTTCACGACGGTGCGCCGTTCATCACGATGGAGCTGGTCGAAGGCACGAACCTCCAGTCCGTCATCGACGAGCACTCCGCGCACAACTCCCGCGTCCCGCTCGGTCGCGCGTGGACGATCATTCAACGCATCGGCGAAGGGCTGCAGGCGGCGCACGAGGCCGGCGTCGTTCACCGCGACGTCAAGCCGTCGAACGTCATGATCGAGAACCGCTCCGGGCGTCCCGTGCTGATTGATTTCGGCATCGCCGTCCGCGGACGACAAGGCGGCACGGAGATCGCCGGGACACCACAATTCATGGCGCCCGAGGATTTCTTTGGTGTCGACGAGACCATCGGCCCGACGTCCGATCACTACGCCTTCGCGTCGACGGTGTACGAGCTGTTCTCGGGGCGTCCCGCGTTCGACGAGCTGCCGTTGCCGCAGCTCGTCCAGATGAAGAGCCGCGGCGCGTATACTCCGTTCGCCAGCATCGACTCGACGCTCGGTCCGCTCGACGCCGTGATGTCGAAGGCGCTGTCCGGCGCGATGTCCGATCGCTTCACGTCGATTCGCGATTTCGTGGCCGCGCTCGAAGGGGCCCTTCGCACCATCGAGCAGTCTCGCATCACGCTCGATCGCGTGCAGAGGACCTCGGTGCCGCAGGCGGACGTCTTGCAGATCCTCGCGATCGACGACGACGACGCGTTTCGCAAGCTCGCGATGCGCGCAGCGCAGATCGCGTTCTTCGGAAAGAAGGCCAACACTCGCGGCACCGCGACCGGCGACGAGGCGCTCGAGAGCACTCCGCGCGCGCCGGACCTGTTGATGCTCGACTTCGACCTGCCTGGGCTCGACGGGATCGAGACGCTCACCCGCCTTCGCAACCGTCCCAACGGCGACAAGATGCGCGTCGTGGTCGTGAGCGGGCGCGCGGGCGAGCGCGAGCGATGGCGCTTCGGCGTCCTCGGCGTTCAGGACTTTCTGAAGAAGCCAGTCGAGTTCGGCATGATGGTTCAGGTCCTCTCCGACCTCGCGAAGGCGCAGGGGTGGATCAGTGACGTCCCGATGTCCGCCGAGAACTCCGAAGGCTGAGCGAGGCGTCCATGGGTCGCAGCGCGATGATCATCGAAGACGACCCTGCCCTGCGAAGGCTGGCCGAAGTGGCGCTCGGGCGCATCGGAGGGTGGAGCGTACGAGGCGCAGAGAGCCTCGACGCCGCGGCGGCGCTCGGTCCGCCGGCGCCCGACGTGTACATCGTGGACGTGATGCTCGGAGAGGGGGACGGCCGCTCGATCCTCCGACTGTTCGACAATGGATCCCTCGCGCGGGCGCCGTTCTTGTTCATGACAGCGCTGGTACGTCCGGCTGCGCGCGCCGAGTACATTGCGCTCGGCGCGATCGGCGTCATCGAGAAGCCCTTCGACCCGATGACCCTCGCCGCGACGGTCGAGGCCGCGCTCGCCGCGCACGAAGGGCGTCGAAACAACTCGTGAAGATCCCGTCGAAACCGGAGAACGAGTCCGAGCGCCTGCAGGTCCTTCGCGCGACCGAGCTGCTCGACTCCCACTCGGAAGAGGCGTTCGACACGCTCGTGCGCGCGGTCGCGACGCTCCTGCGCGTCCCGATCGCGTTGGTCTCGCTCGTCGATGACGGGCGTCAGTGGTTCAAGGCGAAGGTGGGGCTCGACGCCGCGGAGACGAGCCGCAGCATCGCGTTTTGCGCGCACGTCGTCGAGACGGGCGAGCCGCTCGTCGTCTCCGACGCGACGCTCGACGCGCGCTTCGCAGACAACCCGATGGTGACGGGGCCGCCGTTCGTGCGCTTCTACGCCGGCGTGCCCCTCGCGATGCCGAGCCGCGAGGTCGTGGGAACGCTCTGCGTCATCGATCGCGCGCCGCGGACCCTCGCGCGCGACCAGCTCGACGCGCTCGAGAATCTCGCGGGGCAAGTGTTGAGGCTCGTCGAGCTGCGCGTGCTCAACACGATGGTTCAACGGAGCAACGAGCGACTTCGCGAGAAGAACACCGCGCTTCGGCGCGCGCGCGCGATGCTCGACGCCGCGCCGGACACGATGCTGCTCGTGGATCGAGCGGGCCGATGCAGCGAGCTGTCGTCGATGATCCGACTGCCGTGGGAGAGCGCGGAGAACGGCGACGCCGCAGGCGAAGGGCGCATGATCGACGACGTCGTGCCGTCCGCGGGGCAAGAGCTTCTGCCGGTGGTGGTCGCCGCGATCGACCGCGGTGAATCCGGCAAGATCGAGAAGGCGATCCGCCGTGATGGCGTTCTCGTCGTGCTCGAGTTCATCGTCGCGCCGTGCCGAGAGGGCGAGGCGCTCGTGGTGCTCCGCGACGTGACGCGCGAGCGCGAGCTCGAGCGCATGAAGCACGAGTTCATCAGCATGATCGCGCACGAGCTTCGGACGCCCCTGAGCTCGATCCTCGCGTCGCTGAAGATCCTCGGCGCCGACGTGTTCGGGCCACTTTCGACGGAGCAGCGCGAGATGGTCTCGGTGAGCTTGCAGAGCTCCGAGCGTTTGGGGCGGCTCGTCAACGACGTCCTCGACCTCGAGAAGCTCTCGATCGGAGGCGCTGGGGTCGTGCGCGCTCGCGTCGATCTCAGCGAGCTCTGCGCCGACGCGATCCGCGAGCTCGGATCGCTCGCGCGCGAGGCGGGGGTGCGCCTCGAGCTCGAGACGATCGCAGGCTTCGCGGCGCAAGCGGATCGAGATCAGCTGTTGCAGGCGATCGTCAATCTGCTCGGCAACGCGGTGCGCTTCTCGCCGCGCGACGAGCTCGTCACGCTGCGCGTCGACGCCGTGGGCGAGCGAGTCGTGCGCATCGCTGTGCGCGACCGAGGTCCCGGCATCGCGCGAGACCAGCACGCGCGGCTCTTTCGGCGCTTCGAGAGGCTCGATCGCTCCAAGGGAGGGACCGGTCTCGGCCTCGCGATCGCGCGAGAAATCGTGGCGAAGCACGGAGGACGCATCGGGGTCGAGAGCGAAGCGGGCGCTGGCTCGACGTTCTGGATCGAGCTGGACGGCGAGACGCCGGCGCGCGAGGTGCTGGCGGCGCGATGGCGCGACGAGGTGGTGGCCGAGGCGCGCGCGGTGTTTCTCGGGACGCTCTCTGACGCCAAGGCGCTGTGCGTCGCGTCGCTCGAGGGCGTCGAGGCAGGCGCGAGCGTCGATCGGGAGGCGCTCGGTCGCACCGCGCACCGCATCGCGGGAACGTCGGGCTCTCTCGGCATGCACGAGCTCTCGGCGTCCGCGCGAGTCGTCGAGGACCTCTCTGGCGACGCTCGCTCCGTGGACCCTGACGCGCTGCCCGCAGCGCTGCGATCGCTCGTGATGCAGCTCGACGTCGCTCTCTCCACACGTTGATGTTCTGTAGAGGTACAGGTGGGCGAATCGGCGCGCGATCGTCTCTCGAATCGCAGACGAGCTGGATCCTGACCCTTCGGTCGCGCTAGGCTCGGTTTGCGTATCAACGCGGGAGTGGACGCATGGGCAGTCTGGTGTGTGCTCAGTCTTTCGGGGTCGTGCTGGCTGTGCACAACACGCAAGCACCGACCGATGACGAGTGGGCGCGGTTCATGAGTGTGACGAAACAAGTGAAGCTGGAGCACCTGCGGGTGCTCGTGTTCACCGATGGTGGGACGCCCAACGTGAGACAGCGAGGAGAGCTCGTCGATCACTTCGCGGGACAGACTCCGCCGATCGCGATGATCTCGACCAACGCGCTCGTGAAGGGCGTGGCGACGGCGATCTCTTGGTTCAACCCGAGGATCAAGGTCTTTGCGCCGAGCGATGTGTCCAAGGCGTTCGCGCACCTGGGCATCACGGCGTCCAGCGGCAACGCGCTCGTCGAAGAGGCGCGGACGTTGGCGACGGCGCTCACGAACGGTGTCCCGAGCGCGCTCGCCGCACGGGGCTGAGCCACAACCGCGGCTCTGCGCGCTCAGGGCGTCGCGATGGTGACGGTGATGTCTCCGGCGCTCGATTGCATGCAGCGGCCGCCGCCCGTGTCGGGGATGCAGCGGCAGCTCGGCGTCGGCGCGCATCCGCGCGGGAGGGTCTGGCACGAGTAGCTGGGCATCGCGCCAGGAACGCCCGGGAGCGTCACCAGGCAATACTGCGCCCCGCTCGAGCATGCGGTCGTTCCACAGGCGAACGTGCGCGCGCCCGCGTCGGGCATGGGGCACATCCACATGCGCGCGACGCAGGTGCAGTCGGGCCCCGGCGGGCGACCGACGCAGCCACACTCGGTGATGGGAATCGTGCCGCGCGGGCACGTCCATGATCCTGCGACGCACATCGGGGCGAGGATCGCGTCGCCGCAGATGCCGCCGGGCGTTCCGGAGACGCAGCCCGATGGGCGACCTGGGCAATCCAGCACGGATCCGTCTGGCATGTTGGCGACGTCGGGCACGTTCACGACGTCCCGCTGGGGCGCGTCGGTCGCCGACACGTCCGCGGGCGAGCCGCTGTCGACGGTGCTCGAGTCGACCGCGGCGTCCTCGCCTACGCTCGAGTCGATGGCGCT
>LNFM01012111.1_pt1 | contig 18185 bp, 16 predicted proteins | sample 596031 | NCBI WGS metagenome assembly LNFM01 (sample SAMN04254537, study PRJNA301005) | activated carbon metagenome | isolation source: dual media filters at the Ann Arbor, Michigan drinking water treatment plant | place: USA: Ann Arbor | reverse complement strand
ACTTCTTCCAGTCCGACAGCGGGAACCAGTCGTCGGCATGGATCTCGATGCCCACCATCTTCGTGCAGGCGCTGTTGGCCACCCAGGTGCCGTAGCCCACCCAGCCGGCCGGCACGGTGTAGGCCACGTCCTCGCTCAGGTCGGCCAGGGTGAGGCGGATGAGCTGGCGCTCGGCGCGCACGAAGTACAGGTGCCGGTCGTCAGGGCTCAGGAAACCGCCGAAGGTGTTCTCGCCGGCGGCGTCGGTGAGCTGCAGCGCCTCGCCGCTGGCGAGGTCGAGCAGGTGGTAGTTCCAGTGCGTGCCGGGGCCGAACTCGGCGCCGAAGATCAGCTTCTCACCGTCGTTGGTGAAGCACTTCTGATAGAAGTAGTTGCGGTGGCAGGTGACGTCCGGCGGCGTCAGCCGCGTCACGCGCGCGCCGGTGTCGGGGTCCTGCCGCGTCTGGTAGGTCAGGGGGCGTCGGGTGTGCTTGGTCATGGGGTTCACCGGGGTTCACTTGATGCGCTTGAGCAGCGCGCCGCCTTCGTCGACGAGGCGGCGCGCGGCGTCGGCGTCGGTGGTCTTGCCGTAGGCCACGGTCTCGAAGACCTCGCGCATGAAGCGGTGCAGCCGCGCGTGCTCGAACAGCGGCGCGGGCAGGTCGATGCGGCCGGCCGCCTTCTGCTGCTGGATCTGGCGGTAGGCCTGCAGTTCCAGCGGCGGCAGCTTGCCGCTGTCCATCAGCGCGCGCTGCGCGGGCCGCGCCGCCGGCACGCCGCGGGTGCGGCCCAGCAGCTGCGCAGCGTCGGGGTCGGTCAGCAGGAAGTCGACGAAGCGGGCCGCCAGCTCGGGCTGGCGGCAGTTGCGGCCCACCGCGTACATCAGCGTCGGCCGGCCGAACATGCCGCTGTTCTTCGCACCGGGCAGCGTGGGAAAGTCGCCCAGCGCCAGCGTCTGGTCGGGCTTGAGCGTGCCGGCGCGCAGGCCGATCACCGAATCCCAGGTGTAGTTGCCGGCCCAGTTCCCCAGCACCCAGTCCTGCTGCTGCTCGGTGGGCTTCTCGGCGCCGCCCAGGCTGGCGCGCAGCGGCAGCGGCGTGCAGACGTGGCCGTCGACCAGACGGCGGTAGGTGCGCACCCAGTCGAGCGCGGCCTCGGGCGACATCGCCACGCGGGGCGCGCCCGGCGCGGGGTCGACGTAGGGCGTGCCGTGCCGCTGGTGCACCCAGGCCTGCGACAGCAGCATCATGTCGTAGAGCTCGCCGTCCAGCGGGTAGTGCCGCTCACCCAGCCGGGCCTTGAAGACGGCGCCGCTGGCGAAGAGCTCGTCCCAGGTCCTGGGCAGGGCCAGCCCGGCGCGCTGGAAGCTGGTCTGGTTCCACAGCAGCACGCGTGCGGTGTACGACACCGGCAGGGCGTTGAGCTTGCCGGCCACGCGGCCCATCGCCAGGTCGGCGTCTTCGAACTGGTCGAGCGAGAGCAGCGCGCGGTGCGCGTCGAGGTCGGTGAAGCCGTTGCCGCGCTTGCTGAACATGGCCATCCAGGCCCAGTTGATCTGCATGACGTCGGGCTCGGAGCCGCCGGCGATCTGCGTCGTCAGGCGCTCCAGGTAGCCGTTGAAGCCCATGTACTCGGCCTTCACGCGCAGACCGGGGTGGCGCTGCTCGAAGAGCGCGACGGCCTTGAGCGTGGCGCCGTGGCGCGCCGCGCCGCCCCACCAGGCGAAGCGCAGCACCCGCGGACCGGCCGCGTGCAAGGCCGGCGCCGCGAGCGACGCCGCCGCCAGCGCGAGGGCCGAACGCCGCGTGATCGGGCGCATCAGCCCAGGCGCCGGCCGCCGGCCGCATCGAACAGATGGCAGGCCGCCATCTGGAAGTGGAAGCCGTGTGCGGCGCCGCGTGGCAGGCCGGCCAGCGCGCCGAGCTGGTCGGCCGGCACACGCGCCGTGAACGGCAGCGCGCCGACGGCGAAGTGCACGAAGACCTCGTTGCCCATGTGCTCCAGCGAGCGCAGCGTGCCGGGCACTTCCAGGCTGTGGCCGTCGGGCCTGGGCAAGGCGCTGACATGCTCGGGCCGCAAGCCGAAACGCAGCGACTCGGTGCCGGCCGGCAGCAGCGCGGCCTTGTCGGCCGGCAGCGGCAACCACTGATCGCCCAGCATCACGCCGGCGCGCCCGTACTCCGGCGCCACCGTGGCGTCGTGTATGTTCATCTCGGGCGAACCGATGAAGCTGGCGACGAAGGCATTGGCCGGCCGGTCGTACAGCGCGGTGGGCGTGTCGACCTGCTGGATCACGCCTTCCTTCAGGACGCAGATGCGCTCGCCCATGGTCATGGCTTCGACCTGGTCGTGCGTGACGTAGACCACCGTGGCCGGCTGGCCCTGATCGCGCAAGGTGCGGTGCAGTTCGGTCAGGCGCACGCGCATGCTGGCCCGCAGCTTGGCGTCGAGGTTGGACAGCGGCTCGTCGAAGAGGAAGACCTCGGGCTTCTTCACGATGGCGCGCCCCACCGCCACGCGCTGGGCCTGGCCGCCGCTGAGCTGCTTGGGGTAGCGGTCGAGCAGGTGCTCCATCTCCAGCAGCTGGGCGGCGTGGCGCACGCGCTGGTCGACCTCGGCCTTGGGCGTGCCGCCGAAGGCCAGGTTCTCGTAGACCTTCATGTGCGGGTACAGCGCGTAGTTCTGGAACACCATCGCGATGCCGCGCTGCTTGGGCGGCAGCGCGTTGACGACGGTGCCGCCGATGCGCAGCTCGCCGCCGGTGATGCTTTCCAGCCCCGCGATCATGCGCAGCAGCGTGCTCTTGGCGCAGCCGCTGGGTCCGACGAAGACCATGAACTCGCCGTCGCGCACGTCCAGGTCGACGCCGTGCACGGCCTTGAAGCCGTTGGGGTAGGTCTTCTCGATCTTGTGGAGGCTGACTTGTGCCATGGGTGCTGCTTGTTCAGCCTTTGATGCCGGACGACGAAGCGCCCTCGATGAAGTGCTTCTGCGCCATGAAGAACACCGCCACGCTGGGGATCAGCGCCACCACGCTGATGGCGATGACGTTGGCCCACTCGACCTCTTCCGTGGCGCCGATGCTCATCTTCAGCGCCAGCGAGACCGGGTACTTCTCCACCGACGCCAGGTAGATCAGCGGACCCATGAAGTCGTTCATCGTCCAGATGAACTGGAACACGACGACGGAGATGATGGCCGGCTTGAGCAGCGGCACGATGATGTACAGCAGCAGCTGCAGCGCGTTGCAGCCATCGATGAGCGCCGCCTCCTCCATGTCGCGCGGGATGCCGCGCAGGAACTGCACCAGCATGAAGACGAAGAAGGTGTCGGTGGCGAAGGCACTGGGCAGGATCAGCGGCAGGTAGGTGTCCAGCCAGCCCAGTTCCTTGAACATCAGGTACTGCGGCAGGCGCAGCACGATCAGCGGCAGCATCATCGTGCCCACCATCACGGCGAACAGGAACTTCTTGCCCCAGAAGTCGAAGCGTGCGAAGGCATAGGCCACCAGCACGCAGCTCACCACCGTCACCGCGATGCGCGGGATCGTGATGAGGAAGGAGTTCAGGAAGTAGGTGGCGAAGGTGTATTCGGTGCTCGTCTTCCAGCCCTTGGCATAGGCGCCGAAGTCGAAGCGGTCCGGCCAGAAGCCGACCTCGGTGAAGATCTCGCTGTTGCTCTTGAACGAGGCCCCCACCAGCCACAGCAGCGGGTAGAGCATGACCACCGCCACGGCCAGCAGCGCGACGTAGCGCAGCAGCGAGCGACTGCGCTGCGCGTGGTCGGACGGCGGCAGCGTAACCGCGGGCGACGGGGCGGCGCTCACTTGCCGTTGTCTTTCTCACCGGCGTAGAAGACCCAGTAGCGCGAACTCCAGAAGGACAGTGCGCTGAGCCCCGCCACCAGGGCGAACAGCACCCAGGACAGCGCAGCGCCGTACCCCAGGTTGAAGAAGCGGAAGCTCTGGTCGTAGATGTACAGCGCCGCGGCCCGCCTTCGGTGATGGCGTAGGGGCCGTTGAACTCCTGGAAGGCGTGCACCATCTGCATGATCATGTTGAAGAAGATCACCGGCGTGATGAGCGGCACCGTGATGCGCCAGAACTGCTGCGCCTTGCTGGCGCCGTCGATCTCGGCCGCTTCGTACAGCGACTGCGGGACGTTCTGCAGCGCGGCCAGGAAGATCACCATGGCCGAGCCGAACTGCCAGGTGAACAGCAGCACGATGGTCCACATCGAGTAGTGCTCGTCGGCCAGCCAGGCCACCGGCTCGAAGCCCAGCTTGATCAGCACGCCGTTGACCAGACCGTACTTGGCGAAGAGGAACTTCCACAGCACGGCCACCGCGATGGAGCCGCCCAGGATCGACGGCAGGTAGAAGGCCGAGCGGAAGAAGTTGATGCCGCGCAGCTTGAAGTTCAGCACGTGCGCGATGAACAGCGCGAAGCCCACGCGCAGCGGCACCGCCAGCAACGCGAACCACAGCGTCACGCCCAGGCTCTTGCGGAACAGCGGGTCGTCGCCGAACAGCTCCTGGTAGTTCTGCAGCGGTCGATGATGTCGTACTGCGTGAAGCTCAGCGCGAAGCTCATCACGAAGGGGAAGAGCTTGAACAGCAGCACGCCCAGCACGAAAGGCAGGACGAACAGGAAGCCCAGTCTCCGGTTCTCGTACATCGAGACGCCTCAGCCCACAACCAGCACGCGGCGAAACGCCGAAGGCGTGAGCCGCCCCCTCAAGCAGACGCCGCGGATCCGGCTCTGTCGGTCCGCCGGGGTCGCCCCCCTGGGGGGGAGCGCCGTAGGCGCTACGGGGGGGGACGTCATCTCGCTAGCCAGCCGCCGTCGACGGCTACGGTGTACCCGTTGACGTAGTCGCTGGCTTGAGAGGCCAGGAACACCACCGGTCCGGCCAGATCGTCGGGCACGCCCCATCTGCCGGCCGGGATGCGCTCGAGGATGGCCGCACTGCGTCCCTGGTCGGCCCGCAAGGCCGCCGTGTTGTTGGTGGCCATGTAGCCCGGCGCGATGGCGTTGACGTTGATGCGGTGCGAGGCCCACTCGTTGGCCAGCAGCCGCGTGATGCCCATCACCCCGCTCTTCGATGCCGTGTAGGACGGCACGCGCACGCCGCCCTGGAACGACAGCATCGACGCGACGTTGATGATCTTCCCGCCCGTGCCCTGGGCCATGTACTGGCGCGCCACGGCCTGGGCGAAGAAGAACACCGACTTCAGGTTCAGGTCGACGACGTCGTCCCAGTCCTTCTCGCTGAACTTGATGGCGTCCTCGCGGCGGATGATGCCGGCGTTGTTGACGAGGATGTCGACTCGGCCGGTGAGCGTCTTCGCTTCGGCCACCAGGCCTTCGATGCGGCTGATGTCGGACAGGTTGGCGCGCAGGTCGAGGAAGCGGCGGCCCAGCGCCTCGACGCGCTTGCGCGTGTCTGCCGGGTCGCTCACGTTGACACCCACGATGTCGGCGCCGGCCTCGGCCAGCGCGCTCGCCATGCCCTGGCCCAGGCCGGTGTCGCAGCCCGAGACGATGGCCACGCGGCCCTGCAGATGGAAGTTGTCGAGGATCACGGTGGACCTTCGTTCAGCGGAGCGAACCCATTGCGACGTGGTCCATGTCCTTGAAGACCTGGTTCTCGCCCACCATGCCCCAGATGAAGGTGTAGGCCTGCGTGCCCACGCCGCTGTGGATGGACCAGCTGGGGCTGATCACCGCCTGCTCGTTGCGCACCACCAGGTGGCGTGTTTCGGCGGGCTCGCCCAGCATGTGGAAGACGACACCGTCGGCCGGCATGTCGAAGTAGAAGTACACCTCCATGCGACGGTCGTGCGTGTGGCAGGGCATGGTGTTCCACAGGCTGCCGGGCTCGAGCTGCGTCATGCCCATCAGGAGCTGGCAGGTGGGCAGCACGTCCGGCACGATGAACTTGTGGATGGTGCGGCGGTTGCTGGTCTTGGGATCGCCCAGCGTCTCGGGGCTGGCCTCGGCCAGCGTGATCTTCTTGTTCGGGTAGTGCGTGTGGGCCGGGGCGCTGTTGAAGTACAGCTTGGCGGGCTGGGCGGCGGCCAGGCTGCGGAAGCTCAGCTCGCGCGCGCCCTGGCCGATGTACAGCGCCTCGCGGGCACCGACCTCGTAGCGCTTGCCGTCGGCCTCCACCAGCGCGTCGCCGCCGATGTTGATGAGGCCCAGCTCGCGGCGCTGCAGGAAGAAGTCGGTGCCGGTGTGGCGACCCAGCTCGGGCGCGAAGCGCACCGCCTGGCCCACCGGGTGGATGCCGCCGACGATGATGCGGTCGATCTGGCTGTAGGTCATCGAGACCTGGTCGGGCACGAACATCTGCTCGACCAGGAAATGCCGGCGCAGGCCGGTGGTGTCGAGCGTGCGGGCGTGCTCGCTGTGGATGGGCTGGCGGATGTCCATGCTGGTGTCCCTCGTGTTCGGCCGGGCCGGGCGACCTTCACCCAGCGTTCGGGCCGTGAGCCTAACCGAACCCGCGCCTGGTTCAAAATCATGGTTTCTAATTAGTGAACCGGCGTTTCTTTTTTGTTTGACCGTTGCTACAGTTGCCGCGAATCAACGTACCACCGGTCGCATGAACCCCTACTTCACCCCTGCCGACAGCCCGTGGACCGAGCTGGGCGACGGCATCCGCCGCAAGATCGTCGGCCACACGCCGCAGCTCATGTCGGTGCTGGTGCAGTTCGACAAGGGCGCGATCGGCACCCCGCACGCGCACGACGTGCATGACCAGATCGCCTATGTACTGGCCGGCTCGTTCGAGTGCGAGGTGGCCGGTGTGAAACGCGTCATCCGCGTGGGCGACGCCTTCGTCGCCGCCCACGGCCACCTGCACGGCGTGGTGGCGCTGGAAGACGGCAGCACGCTGCTGGACCAGTTCTCGCCGCGGCGGGAGGACTACCTCTGACCTGAGCTTCGGCGCGCGCCGGCACTGCAGCCGGCACGCCCTGACCGTCCCCGTGGCGCCCTTCGCGCGCCCTGCCTCTGCCGATCCGGCACCCGGCGCGCTCCGACCGTGACCGCCGGGGCCCGAGAGCCGCTCCCCGCCACGGAGGGCGCGCCCACGACAACGACCATGGAGACCCACGTCATGCAACACCGTACCCGGCGCGCTGCGCCTGCACTCAACACGGCCCTGCGGCCCACAGCCATCGCGTGGGCGGTGCTGGCCCTGTCGGCCACGGCACAGGCGCAGACCGCACCGGCCGCTGCGCCGGCTTCCGACACCATCGTCGTGACCGGCTTCCGCGCATCCATCGAGAGCGCACTGAACAAGAAGCGCGAGGACAACGGCATCGTCGACGTCATCAAGGCCGAGGACATCGCGAAGTTCCCCGACACCAACCTGGCCGAGAGCCTGCAGCGCATTCCCGGCGTGGTGATCGACCGCGACGCGGGCGAGGGCCGCACGATCACCGTGCGCGGCCTGGGCAGCGACTTCACGCGCGTGCGCATCAACGGCGTGGAGGCCCTGGCCACCACCGGCGGCGCCGACAGCTCCGGCGGCAACAACCGCAGCCGCGGCTTCGACTTCAACGTCTTCGCCTCCGAGCTCTTCAACAGCGTCACCGTGCGCAAGAGCGCCAGCGCCGATGTCGACGAAGGTTCGCTCGGCGCCACGGTCGACCTCGCCACCACGCGGCCCTTCGACCTGCGGGGATTCGTCTCGTCCGTGTCTGTGCAGGGCCGTTACAACGACCTGTCGAAGAAAACCGACCCGCGCCTGGCCTTCCTGGTCAGCAACACCAACGACGCCCGCACCTTCGGCGCGCTGTTGTCCGTGGCGTACTCCAAGCGCAACCTCTACGAAGACCTGTTCGGCTCGGGCCGCTGGGACAACGGACCGTCGTCGGGCGGCTTCTGCGCTCCCACGGGCGTGACCGCCAACCCGGCGGGCTCGACGACGCACTGCGGCCCTGCCGCCCAGGGCGTGCTGCGCGAGACGGGCACGCCCGCCAACATCGCCGCCTACAACGCGGCCAGCAATGCCAGCAACTTCCACCCCCGGCTGCCGCGCTACGGCCGCCTGACGCACGAGCAAGACCGGCTGGGCGTCACCGCCTCGCTGCAGTTCAAGCCGATGGAAGGCACGCTGGCCACCCTGGACCTGATGTACGCCAAGCTCGATGCCACGCGCCAGGAGGACTACCTGTCCACCTTCTCGTTCAGCCGCGCGCTCAGCGGCGGCGGCAAGCCGCAGGTCACCGTGCTGGAGACCGAGTACGCGCCCAGCGGTTCATTGCTCTATGGGCGCTACAACGGCGTGGACGTGCGGTCCGAGTCCCGCTTCGACGAACTCTCGACCGTCTACACGCAACCGACGCTGACCGTCGAGCAGAGCATCGGCGACAGCATGCGGCTGACCGCGCGCGTCGGCCGGGCCGAATCGAAGTTCCGAAACCCGATCCAGACCACCACCACGCTGGACGCCGCCAACGTCAACGGCTACACGCTGGACTTCCGCGGGAACAGCCGGCTGCCGGTCATCGGCTACCCGATCGACGTGACCCAACCCGGCGGGGCTCTGACGCTCATCTCCGTCCCGCGGGTGGCCTCGGGCACGCAGCCCAGCAGCATCACCAACGCGCTGCCCAGCGAGATCCGCATCCGGCCGCAGGGCAGCACCAACGTCAACGACGTCGCGCACCTCAGCCTGGCCTGGGACCTGGTGCCCGACAAGCTGACGCTGCGCGGCGGCGCCGACTACAAGCGCTACAGCTTCGACACCTACGAGTTCCGGCGTGTCAACCAGAACGACACGATGTTCGCCCCCCCGGCGGGCACCACCGTGGCGCAGCTCAGCACCACGCTCAGCGGCGTTGGCGGCTCCCTGGGCATCCCGGCCGGCTCGCCCGGCACCTGGGTCATTCCCAACCTGCCGGCCATCGTGGCCGCCTATGACATCTACTGCAACTGCATCAAGAGCGGCCCGGCGGGCGGGCCCGGCGACTTCACGCTGTCGTCCATCACCAACGGCAACGCCCGGGGCAACAACCGAAGCGTGCAGGAAACCGACACCGGCGGCTGGCTGATGGCCGACTTCGACACCCGCCTGATGGGCGTGCGCGTGCGCGGCAATGCCGGCCTGCGCTACGTGGAGACCGAGCTGCAGGCGCGCGGCTACCAGGCTGCAGGCGGCGGCACCGAGGTGGTCGTCGACCACAGCTACAGCGACCTGCTGCCGTCCGTGAACATGGCCGCCAACCTGTCGCGCGACCTGGTCGTCCGCGTCGGGGCGGCCAAGGTCATGTCGCGCCCGCAGCTGGGCAACCTGAGCCCCGGCGGCAGCATCAGCACCACCGGCACGCTGTCGGTGACCAGCGGCAACCCCTACCTCAAGCCGTTCCGCGCCAAGACCTTCGACACCAACGTCGAGTGGTACCACGACAAGGCCGCGTTCGTCGGCGTCGGTCTGTTCTACAAGAAGATCGACACCTACATCCAGAGCCTGCGCAACAACATCCCGTACAACCAGACAGGCCTGCCGATGTCGCTGCTGCCGTCGAACTTCACCGGCAACGAGGTCTTCCAGGTCACGACGCCCATCAACACCGACGGCGGCAACCTCAGCGGCATCGAACTCAACCTGCAGCAGCCGTTCAGCTTCCTGCCCGGCTGGGGCAAGAACTTCGGCGTGCTGCTGAACTACACGCTGGTGAAGTCGAAGATCGACTACCAGGTCTCGCCGACCAGCAGCGCCGTCATCCGCGACGACCTGCTGAACCTGAGTCCGCGGTCGGCCAACGCGACGCTGTACTACGACGACGGGCAGTTCAGTGCGCGTGTCTCGGCGTCCAAGCGCAGCGGGTTCCTGACGCGCGTGCCCGGGCAGAACAACAACGATGTCGAAGGCAAGAACGGCAGCACCTACTTCGACGTGTCGGTGTCGTACAAGGTCAACGACCGGCTGGAGTTCACGCTGCAGGGCGTGAACCTCACCGACGAGCCCAGCGACTTCTTCGTCAGCCGCGCCCGCAACGACGCGGTCTCCTACAACGTCACCGGTCGCGAGTTCCTGCTCGGCGCGCGCTACAAGTTCTGATGCGGCGACTGCTGGCGGCCTGCTTGTGCGCGGCGGCGACCACCACCGCCTCAGCACAGGCCGAACCCTCGCTGCTGCTGCTGGTGGGCGACAGCACCCTGGCGCCGCAGACCGGCTACGGCGACGCCCTGTGCCAGCGCCTCGAGCCGGCACTGGCCTGCCTGAACCTGGGCCGAGGCGGGCGCAGCACGCTGAGCTACCGCGCCGAAGGTCTGTGGGAGCGTGCGCTGGCACGCCTGCGCGTCCGCGCGGCCGGCACGCCGGCGCACGTGCTCATACAGTTCGGGCACAACGACCAGCCCGGCAAGCCGGGCCGCTCGACCGACCTGGCCGACGAGTACCCGGCGAACCTGGCGCGCTTCGTGGCCGAGGTGCGTGCCACCGGCGCCGTGCCGGTGCTGGCCACCCCGCTGGCGCGCCGCAGCTTCCAGGGCGCCGTGCTGCAGGACGACCTGCAACCCTGGGCCCAGGCGATGCGCTCGGTGGCCCGTGCCGGGCAGGTGCCGCTGGTGGACCTGCATGCGCTGAGCCTGGCCACCGTGCAGGCCATGGGCAACGAGCAGGCCGACACGCTGGCGCAGGCGGCGCCGGGCCAGTCCGGGTTCGACCGCACCCACGTCGGCGCCCGCGGGGCCTGCGTGTTCTCGGGCCTGATGGCGACCGAACTGGCGCGGCGGGTCCCGGCCCTGGCCGGGCCCCGTACCGACGTCGCCGACTGCGCCAGCGTTCCTGCGCCCGCCGCCACCACCGCACCGCTGCTGCTGAACCGCGCCACCTACGACCACCCCGGCTGGGCGGTGGGCACGCTGGGCGGGCGCGGCGGGCGCATCGTCAAGGTCACGACGCTGAAGGACGGCGGTCCCGGGTCCCTGCGCGAGGCGCTCGAGGCCACCGGGCCGCGGCTGGTGGTGTTCGAGGTGGGCGGCGTCATCGACCTGGAGGGTCGCGCGCTGGACATCCGCCACCCCTTCGTCACGCTGGCCGGGCAGACGGCGCCGTCGCCGGGCATCACGCTGGTCCGCGGCGAGATGAACATCCGCACCCACGACGTGATCGTGCAGCACCTGAGCATCCGCCCCGGCGCATACGGCCGCGCCAAGCGCAGCGGCGGCGACCATGACGGCATCTCCACCAACGCCGGGGCGCGCCAGGTGATCGTGGACCACTGCAGCCTGTCGTGGGCGACCGACGAGAACCTGTCGATCGGCGGGCCGCGCTTCGATGGCGCCGACCCGGCAGCATGGCGCCGCGCCACCTCGCACGAGATCACCTACAGCAACAACCTCGTCTACGAAGGCCTGGCCGACAGCGTGCATCCCAAGGGCGAGCACTCCAAGGGCACGCTGGTGCACGACAACATCACCGGCGTGCTGCTGCTGGGCAACGTGTACGCCAGCAACCGCGAGCGCAACGCGCTCTTCAAGGGCGGCGTGCAGGCGGCCATGGTCAACAACCTGATCTACAACCCGGGCGCCAGGGCCGTGCACTACAACCTCGTGGCCCATGAGTGGGACGGCCATGCGCACCAGACCGGCAAGCTCGCCCTCGTGGGCAACGTGCTGCGCCACGGCCCCGACACACCGGCCGGCACGCCGCTGTTCAGCCTGGGCGGCCATGGCGACGTCGAGCTGCACCTGGCCGACAACATCGCTGTCGACGCCAACGGCAAGGACGTGCCGCCCACCGACCGCTACACCGCCGGCCAGGCCCGCATGCTGGCGGCCGGCACGGCCGAGCGCCCGGCCTACCTGCCGCCAAGGCTGCAGCCGCTGCCCGCCCGGCAGCTCGAGGACGCCATCCTGCTCAGCGCCGGCGCACGCCCCTGGGACCGCGACCCCATCGACTTCAAGCTGCTGTCCGACGTGGCCGAGGGCCGCGGGAAGATCGTCGACAGCGAGACCGAGTCCAGCGGCCATCCCCGGCCCGCGGCCACCGCCCAACGCTTCGACCCCGCGGCCTGGCACCTGCAGGACATGAGCCCGCGCGCCGGCTGGGCATCCCTTTTTGTCAGGCGGGGGCGCTGATGAGCGACATGAACCGGCGGCGGCTGCTGGGCGTGGGGGCCGGCATCGGTGCGATGCTCTCGGCCGGCTGCGCCACCACCCCGCCACCGCCGCCGCGCTGGCGCGCCGGCCTCGAAGGCCAGCGCCGCGCCGACCTGGGCGACGGCAGCTACCTCAACCCCGTGCTGGCCGGCGACCGGCCCGACCCGACGGTGCTGAAGGACGGTGGCGACTACTACATGACGCACTCGTCCTTCGAGGCCAACCCGGGGCTGCTGATCTGGCACTCGCAGGACCTGGTGAACTGGCAGCCCATCGGCAGCGCGCTGACGCAGTACCTCGGCAGCGTGTGGGCGCCCGAGTTGACGAAGCACGCCGGCCGCTTCTACCTCTACGTGCCGACCAAGCACCCGCAGGGCAACGACATCTGGGTGCTGCACGCCGACGACATCCGCGGGCCGTGGTCGGCCCCGGTGGCGCTGGGCATCGACAAGATCGATCCCGGCCACGCGGTGGACGCGCAGGGCCGCCGCTTCCTGTTCCTGAGCGCCGGCCTGCGCGTGAGGCTCAGCGACGACGGCCTGAAGGCGGTGGGTCCGCTGGAGAAGGTGTACGACGGCTGGACCTACCCCGAAGAGTGGGACGTCGAGGGCTTCGCGCAGGAAGGCCCCAAGATGACCTGGCACGGCGGCTGGTGGCACATGACCACGGCGCTGGGCGGCACGGCCGGCCCGCCGACCGGGCACATGGTGGTGCACGCCCGCGCCCGCACGCTCGACGGACCCTGGGAGAACTCTCCCCACAACCCGATCCTGCGCACGCGCCACATCGGCGAGGCCTGGTGGTCGCGTGGCCACGGCACGCTGGTGGAGGGCCCGAACCCCGGCGACTGGTATCTGATGCTGCACGGCTACGAGAACGGCCACCGCACGCTGGGGCGGCAGACGCTGCTGGAGCCCGTGCAGTGGACAGCCGACGGCTGGTACCGCACGCGTCACGCCGACGCCGGGCGGCCCCTGCCGATGCCGCGCGGAGGCAGCGCCGTGCCGCACGGCATGGCCTTGTCCGATGACTTCGCGGCGCCCCGCCTGGGCCCGCAGTGGAGTTTCTTCCGCGGCGACGAGCGCGATGCGGCGCGCGTGCGCGTCGGCAGCGGCGTGCTCGACCTGGCCTGCCGTGGCAGCAGCCCGGCCAGCAGCGCGCCGCTGTGCTTCGTCAGGGGCGACCGCGACTGCCGGGTCGAGGTCGATATCGACTTCGACGAAGGAGCACAGGCCGGACTGCTGATGTTCTACAACGACCGCCTCTACGCCGGCCTGGGCGTGGACGAGCGCGGCTTCTGGCTGCACCGCTACGGCCAGGACCAGCGGCGCGGCAGCCCGCCGCCAGGGGCCGGCCGGCGCCTGCGCATGCGGCTGACGCTGCGCGATCACATCCTGACGCTGCACACCCGTCATGCCGGCAGCACCGCCTGGGTCAAGTACGGCACGCAGATGGAAGTCTCCGGCTACCACCACAACGTGGCCGGCGGCTTCATGAGCCTGCGTCCGGCGCTCTATGCCGCCGGACAGGGACGGGTGCGCTTTGCCGACCTGAGCTACCGCGCGCTGGGCCCGACATGACCTGGCGCCGGCGCGGCTTTCTGCAGGGAGCGCCCGCCCTGGCCGTGGCAGGCGGGCTCGCGACCCGGGCGCAGGGCGGGCAGCACGGCGCCGGCCAGCGCGGCCTGAACCGCGCGGCCCATGGCATCGACGGCGCCTTGCGCTTCTGCCTGCGGCTGAAGGTGGACTGCGCAGGCGGCCGCATCGAGGCCGAAGAGCGCGGGCTGCGCATCACCGGCGCCCGCGGGATACACCGAGCTGGCGGCGGCGGCCACCAACTTCGTGAGCTACCGCGACGGTCGGGCGACCCCGAGGTCCTCACTGCGCAGCGGCTTCTGCAGCCCTGTCCAAGGGCCCTTCGGCGTTGCGCGCCGACCACGTGGCCGAGCACGCCCGGCACTTCGCGCTGCTGGGCCAGGGCACGGCGGTGGCCAGCACCACCGTGTCGCTGCTGCGCTCGCTGGCCTCGCTGAAGGCGCGCACGCCGGCCGTGGGCCTGTTCTTCATCGCGCTGAGCCTGGCCTTCGGTGCGTGGCTCTACACAGGCTGGGTGTCGCTGCTGCCCATCGCGGCCTCGTGCATCGGCACCGCGGCGCTGTTCTTCCTGCAGGGCCTGCGCATGCGGCTGCTGATGCTGTGCGGCACGGCGCTGTGGCTGCTCAACAACCTGCTGCTGGGCTCGGTGGGCGGCAGCCTGCTGGAGGCCTGCCTGCTGGCGTCGAACGCGTGGACCATCCGCCGCATGTTGCGGGTCGTGTGATCAAGAGTCGTGGCGAAGGTCGGCCAGGGCCTCGGCCGGAATCACCGCGCCGCGGTGCTGCACCACGCGCGCGGCCAGGCGGTTGCCGGCCGCCGCGGCCTGCACCGGCGTGGCGCCTGCCAGCCGCGCCGCCAGGTAGGCGCCGGCAAAGGAATCGCCGGCGGCCGTGGTGTCGACGACGCGCGGCACGGGCTCGGTGGGCACCTCGGCGACGGGCTGTCCGGCCACGCGCACCAGCGTCGACGCGGCACCGCGCTTGACGACGACCTCGGCACAGGGCAGCGCCAGCGTGCGGTCGAGCGCCGCCGGCGCGTCCGGGCCCGGCCACAGCGCGAGCTGGTCGTCCAGCGTCAGCAGGCCGACGCTGGCGAGTTCGAAGAACTGCTCGAAGCAGCGCCGGGCGAGCGCCGGGTCGGGCCACAGGCGCGGGCGGTAGTTGTTGTCGAAGGCCACCGTGGCGCCGCGTTCGCGCAGCGCCTGGCACACCGCCGCCAGCCGCGCCCGGCCGTCGGGCGGGAGGATGGCCAGGCTGATGCCGCTGAGGTAGAGCGCGTCGATGCGGTCCACGCACTGCTCCAGCGGGGTGCTGCCGGCCGGTGCGTCGAAGTAGGCGCGGGCGGCGCTCTGGTCGCGCCAGTAACTGAAGCGGCGCTCGCCGCGGTCGTCGACCTCGATCAGGTACAGGCCCGGCATGCGCCCCGGCAGGCGCCTGACGAGCGAGGTGCCGATGCCCTCGGCCTGCCAGCGCGACAGCATGCCGCTGCTCAGCGGGTCGTCGCCCAGCGCCGTGGCGTAGTCGACCTGCAGGCCGGCGGCGCGACCCCAGCGCGCGGCATAGACGGCCGTGTTGAGCGTGTCGCCGCCATAGGTCTGGTGCATCGCGCCGAAGGCCGTGCCTTGCAGTTCGAGCATGCACTCCCCGAAGGACACGAGGCGCGAACCTTGCACCATGGATTCCCCTAGCTTCTTTTGGAACGTCGTTTCGATATTCTACGAATACCGTCTCGATTCCGACTCGGTGACGACCCTGCCACTGACGACCCCGATGACTTCCTACAACCTGCCGTACTCCAAGCTGCTGCTCACCGGCGCCGCCGGCACCCTGGGCCGCGTGCTCAGCGCCCCGCTGGCCGGCGCCGGCCCGCGCCTGGTGCGGTCGGACATGGCGGCCGCACTGGCGCGGGTGCCGGGGCCCGACGCCGTGCCCTGCGACCTGGCCGACGCGGCCGCCGTGCGACAGCTTCTGCAGGGCGTGGACGCCGTGGTGCACCTGGGCGGATTCTCCGTCGAAGGCCCCTTCGGTCCGATCCTGCAGGCCAACATCCTCGGCCTGGTGAACCTGTACGAAGCCGCGCGCCTGAACGGCACGCGGCGCATCGTCTTCGCCAGTTCCAACCACGTCACCGGCTGCTACGAGCAGGGCCGCGACACCAGCCCCGCCCGACGGCTTCTACGGCGTGAGCAAGCTGTTCGGCGAAGGCCTGGCCAGCCTGTACCACGACCGCTACGGCATCCAGAGCGTGTGCCTGCGCATCGGCACCGCCACCGTCGAGCCGCCCGACCGCCGCGGCCTGTCGACCTGGCTCAGCCACCCCGACCTGGTGCGCCTGGTGATGGCGTCGCTCAGCGCGCCCGACATCGGCTTCACCGTGGCCTACGGCGTGTCGGCCAACACGCGCAGCTGGTGGAACACGGCCGACAACCGCGCCGCCTGGGCGCGCCTGGGCTACCAGCCGCTGGACGACTCCGAGCGCTTCGCCGCGAAGGTCGAACACCTGCTGCTGCCCGAAGGGCCGCAGCGCCGCCTGCAGGGCGGCAGCTTCCTGGGCATCGGCCCTTTCGACGACGCCCCTCTTGCCTGACGCCACTTTCCCGACCGACCGGAGACCACCCATGAAACTTCAACCTTCCCTGCTCGCCGCTGCCCTGTCCGCCGCACTCTCGCTGGCGCTGGCAGCCCCTGCCCTGGCCCAGACCATGAAGGCCGCCGACGTGCACCCTGCCGGCTACCCCACCGTGGTGGCGGTCGAGAGCATGGGCAAGAAGCTCGACGCGGCCACCAGCGGCCGCATCAAGTTCCAGATGTTCCCCGGCAGCGTGCTGGGCGGCGAGAAGGAGATGATCGAGCAGACGCAGGTCGGCGCCATCCAGCTGCTGCGCACCTCGCTCGGCCCCGTGGGCCCGGTGGTGCCCGAGGTCAACGTCTTCAACATGCCCTTCGTGTTCCGCAACATCGCGCACATGCGCGCGGTCATCGACGGGCCCATCGGCCAGGAACTGCTGGACAAGATCAGCGCCTCGCCGGCCCGGCTGGTGGCGCTGGCCTGGATGGACGGCGGCTCGCGCAGCCTCTACACCAAGAAGCCGGTGCGCAAGCCCGAGGACCTGAAGGGCCAGAAGATCCGCATGATGGGCAACCCGCTGTTCGTGGACACCATGAACGCGATGGGCGGCAACGGCATCAGCATGGGCTACGGCGAGGTGTTCACCGCCCTGCAGACCGGCGTCATCGACGGCGCCGAGAACAACCCGCCGAGCCTGTACACCGCCAACCACTTCAAGGCCGGCGCCAAGTACTACACGCAGACCAACCACCTGATCATTCCCGAGATCCTGGTGATGTCCAAGGTGACCTGGGACAAGCTCAGCCCGGCCGACCAGGCGCTGGTGAAGAAGACGGCGCGCGAGGCGCAGCTCGAGCAGCGCGTGCTGTGGGACAAGGCGGTGGAGGAGTCCAACGCCAAGCTCAAGGCCGAAGGCGTCGAGTTCATCACCATGGACAACAAGCCCTTCTTCGACGCCACGGCGCCGGTGCGCGCCAAGTACGGCGCGAACTTCACCGATCTGATGAAGCGCATCGAAGCCGTCAAGTGAGCACCGCGCCCACCGGCAGCGCCGGCGACCACCCGCAGGACCCCCCGCGAGACCACCCGCTCAGCGGCGCCCTCGACGCGCTGTACCGCGCCTGCATCTGGTCGGCCGGCATCGCCATCTTCCTGATGTCGCTGATCATCCCGGTGGGCGTCTTCATGCGCTACTTCCTGGGCGTGGGCGCGCAGTGGCCCGAGCCCATCGCCATCCTGCTGATGATGGTGTTCACCTTCATCGGCGCGGCGGCAGCCTACCGGGCCGGCGGCCACATCGCCGTCACGATGCTGGTCGACCGGCTGCCGCAGGCCTTGCAGAACGCGGCGCTGCGCGTGGTCGACCTCCTGATGCTGCTGGTGTGCCTGTTCGTCACCGGCTACGGCGCGCGCCTGGTGATGGAGACCATGGGCCAGTCGATCGCCGAGCTGCCCTGGCTGCCGGTGGGCGTGACCTACCTGGCCATCCCCGTCGGCTCGCTGGTCACGCTGCTGTTCGTGCTGGAGCGCATGGCGTTCGGGCCGCAGAACAAGCGCGCCGTGGTCGCTTTCGGGGAGCATTGAGATGGATGCCGCCGTTCTCCTGGGCAGCTTCTTCATCCTGATGATGATCGGCATGCCCGTGGCCTTCGCGCTGGGCCTGTCGGCGCTGATCGGCGCGCTGTGGATCGAGCTGCCGCTGGACGCGGTGATGATCCAGCTGGCCGCCGGGGTCAACAAGTTCTCGCTGCTGGCCATCCCCTTCTTCGTGCTGGCCGGCACCATCATGGCCGAGGGCGGCATGGCGCGGCGGCTGGTCGCCTTCGCCGGGGTGCTGGTGGGCTTCATCCGCGGCGGGCTGAGCCTGGTCAACATCATGGCCAGCACCTTCTTCGGCGCCATCTCGGGCTCGTCGGTGGCCGACA
>LNFM01006949.1_pt1 | contig 18187 bp, 17 predicted proteins | sample 596031 | NCBI WGS metagenome assembly LNFM01 (sample SAMN04254537, study PRJNA301005) | activated carbon metagenome | isolation source: dual media filters at the Ann Arbor, Michigan drinking water treatment plant | place: USA: Ann Arbor | reverse complement strand
GGCTTCATCATCGCGCTCGCCATGGAGCGCTGGCAGTTGCACCGGCGCATCGCGATTGGCCTGGTGCGCCGCCTCGGCACCAGGCCGAAGGCGATCATCGCGGGGTTCCTGCTGTCCTCCGGGCTGACGAGCATGTGGGTCAGCAACACGGCGACGACGCTGATGATGCTGCCCATCGCGATGTCGGTGGCCCACCTGGTGCCGACGACGGGGGGACGCCTCTCCCGAGAATCCAGCGACTTCCGCACCGCGCTGCTGCTGTCGATCGCCTACGGCGCGACCAGCGGCGGCATGGCCACGCTCATCGGGACGCCACCGAATGCGCTGCTGGCGGCGTACATGAGTGAGGTCTACCAGATCTCGATCGGCTTCGGCGAGTGGATGCTCGTGGGCGTCCCGGTGTCCATCCTCGCCCTCGCGGCGGTGTACGTCGTCCTCACGCGACTGATGTTCACGCTGGGCACGGCCCCCCTGCCCGGGCTCGCGGAACTCATCGAGGAACAGCGCGATCGCCTGGGACCGGTCAGTTGGGGCGAGTTCGCCTCGGGTGCGGTCTTTCTCTTGACTGCCGCGTGCTGGGTGGCCCAGCCGCTGATCGCGCGGGTGGTGCCGCTGGTCTCAGACACGACCATCGCCATTGCCGGCGCCCTGCTGCTGTTCATGATCCCCGTCAACCTGAAGCGGGGCGAGTTCGTCATGACGTGGGACGCCACGAAAGGCCTTCCCTGGGGCGTGCTGCTGCTGTTCGGCGGCGGCCTGAGCCTGGCCGGGAACATCGAGGCCCACGGACTCGCCACCTGGCTCGGCAGCCTGGCGCGTGAGCTCAATCACCTGCCCACGATGGCCGTGCTCAGCATCGTCGCGTTCGGCATCCTGCTGCTCACCGAACTCACCAGCAACACGGCGACCGCCGCGACGTTCCTGCCCATCGCCGGCGCGCTCGCGCTGAGCCTCGGCGAGAACCCCATGCTGTTTCTCGTGCCTACCGCTCTGGCGGCCAACTGCTCGTACATGCTGCCTGTCGGCACGCCGCCCAACGCCATCGTCTATGGCAGTGGCGTGCTGCCGCTCTCGGCGATGGTCAGGGCCGGGTTCCTGCTGAACGTCCTGCTCGTGCCCATCGTGGTGGGCCTGCTCGTCCTCCTCGGCCCGTGGGTGTTCGACATCCACATGGGCGTCATCCCGGCATGGGTGAAGTAGGGACGCCGCACACGCCTGAATGGTAGGATTCTGCCATGCAGACTACCATCGACGGTGCCGGCCGCATTGTCATCCCGAAGGCCATCCGCACCAGGCTCGGGCTCGAGGCAGGCGAGGTGGTCGAGATACGTGAACGTGACGGCCTGCTGGAGATCACCCCCGTGGCTGCCGCGATGTCGCTGCGGCGACGCGCCGGCGCCCTCGTGGCGGTTCCGGCCAGCGACCTGCCGCCACTGACCGACGAGATTGTCCGCGCCACACTGGAGGGGACACGCCGGTGATCGCCGTCGACACGAGCGTGATGGTGGCGGCGTTTGCCAGTTGGCACGAGGGGCACGCGGCGGCGGCGGGGGTTGTGGCCGGAAGGCCGAGGATCCCCGCGCACGTGGTCATCGAGACCTTCTCGGTCCTGACGCGCCTGCCGCCCCCTCATCGAGCGCCGGCGGACGTCGTGGAGGCGTTCCTCGCCCATTGCCTCGGCGAGGCGCCCCTCGTGCTGCCGGCGCGGAGCCACCTGGGTCTCATCGAGATGGCCAGCCGCGAGGGCCTGACTGGCGGGGCCGTGTACGACGCGCTCATCGCCGCCACCGTGCTCCATGCGGGCGCCACCCTGGTGACACGGGATCAACGAGCGCGACGCGTCTACGACTGCGTGCGCGTGCCCTACGAGCTCCTGGACTGATCGATGCCAAGTCGCCATCACCTCCTCGTCGTCCTCGCGTACGCGGCCGCCATCGGCGTCTGGGCCTGCGCGCCCGCGCCCGCGCCCGAACCGCCGCACGATCTGGTCATCGCCAACGGGCGGGTGCTCGATCCGGAGTCCGGCCTCGATGCGGTGCGGCACCTCGGCGTCCGCAACGGCACGATCGCGGTTGTCTCCGAGGTGCCGCTCCCGGGCACCCGCACGATCGACGCGGCCGGACATGTCGTGACGCCTGGCTTCATCGACCTGCACGAGCACGGGCAACAGGACGAGTCGTACCGGATGATGGTGCGCGACGGCGTCACGTCGGCCTTCGAGCTGGAGGTGGGCACGGCCGACGTGGCGGCGTGGTACGCGGCGCGCGACGGCGGGCAGATCGTCAATCATGGCGTCTCGATCGGCCACATTCCCGTGCGCATGCGCGTGCTCGGTGACCCCGGCACCGGCCTGCTGCCTGCCGGCATCGGTGGCAGCGGGAGCGCCAGCGAGGCGCAGATGGCCGAGATGGAGGTCCTGCTGCGCAAGGGACTCGCCGAGGGTGCCGTGGCCGTCGGGTTCGGGAGCGCGTACACCCCGGGCGCGCCCATGGCCGAGATCGAGCGCATGTTCCGCGTGGCAGCCCGGGGCGGAGCCTCGGCGCACATCCACATGCGCGGCGGCGTGCCTGGCCTGCACGAGACCATGGCCGCCGCGAAGGCCGCAGGCGCCCCCCTGCAGATCGTCCACGTCAATTCGGTCGCCGGCGACGACATCGCGACCTTTCTCGCCGCCATCCAGGCCGCGCGCGACGCCGGGCAGGACGTCACCACGGAGGCCTACCCGTACGGTGCCGGCATGACCGAGATCCAGTCGGCGCTCTTCGACGACTGGCCCTCGTGGCCCGACGAGCGCTTCGGCCAGCACCAGCTCGTCGCCACGGGCGAACGCCTGACGCGCGCGACCTTCGCGCAGGCGCGCCAGACCGGCGGCACCATCATCATCCACAACCGCAGCGACGCACAGACGCGCGCCGCCATCGTCAGTCCGCTCGCCATGATTGCGAGCGATGGCTTCATCGAAAAGGGCCGCGGCCACCCGCGCACGTCGGGAACCTACGCCAGAGTGCTCGGACGGTACGTGCGGGACGAGCGCGCGATCGATCTGATGGACGCCGTGCGACGGATGACGCTGGCGCCAGCCCGACGGCTGGAGCCACGGGTGCCGGCGATGGCGAACAAGGGCCGCATCCGCGTCGGCGCCGATGCCGACCTGACCGTCTTCGATGCCGCGACCGTGATCGATCGCGCCACGTACGAGGACGCCACCATTCCCTCAGCCGGCATCCCGTACGTGATCGTGAATGGCGTGGTGGTCGTCGACAAGGGCCAGATCACCAGCGCTCGCCCCGGCCGCCCGGTGCGGGCCCCAACCGGGCGACCATAGACCACCATGTCCCCTGACCTGCTCGCTGCCCCCACGACGTCGCCGCTCTCGCTCTACCGGTACCGCGACGGCCTCTACGCCGCCGACCTGGTCACCGCGGCCCTGGTGGAGTTCGACTTCTTCACCTGGCTCGCGGCGCATCCGGCCAGCCTGGTCGGCATCTGCGAGCACTTCGGCTTCGCCGCGCGACCGGCCGACGTGATGCTGACGCTGTTCACCGCCCGTGACTACGTCCGCCGCGACGGTGAGGTCTTCCACGTCACCCCCACCGGACGCGAGCACCTCGTGGCCGGGTCGCCCTGGTATCTGGCGCCGTACTTCGCGGCGCTGAAGGAACGTCCCTTCGTCCAGGATTTCGTCCACATCCTGACCTCGGGGCAACCGGCCAGCTGGGGCGGGGCGAGGGACGGGCGCGACTGGCACGTGGCGATGCACGACGAGGCCTTCGCGCGGCGCTTCACGGCGGCGATGGATTGCCGCGGACTCTACCTCGGTGAAGCCCTGGCCGGCGTGCTGGACCTCGAGGGACGTTCACGACTGCTCGACATCGGCGGCGGGTCGGGCGTCTACGCGTGCATGCTCGCGGCACGACACCCCGCGCTGCGGGCGACCGTGCTCGATCAGGCCCCCGTCCAGCACGTCTCGACGGCGCTGGTGGCCGAGCGCGGCTTCGCCGACCGCATCGACGTCGTGACGGTCGACTTCTTCTCGCACCCGCTGCCGCCCGATCACGACGTGCACCTGTTCTCCAACGTGCTCCACGACTGGGATGAGCCACAGGTGCGTCACCTGCTCGCCGCCTCCTTCGCGAGCCTGGCCCCCGGTGGACTGGTCGTCATCCACGACGCGTTCATCGATGCCGACAAGACGGGGCCCATCGCCGTGGCGGAGTACTCGGTGCTGCTGATGCACGCCTCGCAGGGCAAGTGCTACGCCACCACCGAATACGACCGCATGTTGCGCGACGCCGGCTTCACGGACCCCGTGTTCCAGGAGACCGTCGCCGACCGCGGCGTCATGACGGCGCGACGTCCGTAGGCGGGAGTCGGGAAACCGGGAATCGGGAATCGGGAACCGGGAACCGGGAACCGGGAACCGGGTAGGGCCCGCTCTCCGAGCGGGCCGTCACCGCGCCCTGCGCCACAGCCCAGGTGGCGCGCGCTGCGTGTCACGTTGGCGCCGCGATCGGCATCCTGACCACATGACCACCTCAGACCCGGCGTATGGCTACACGACCCATCTGGCCGGCGTGGCGTTCGACGACGCCCGCGCCAGAACCGTCGAGGCACTCAAGGGGGAGGGCTTCGGCGTGCTGACCGAGATCGACGTCACGGCGACGCTGAAGACCAAGCTCGACAAGGATTTCCGCCGCTACGTCATCCTGGGCGCCTGCAATCCGCACCTGGCGTACCAGGCGCTCACGCACGAGATCGGCATGGGTCTGCTGCTGCCCTGCAATGTCGCCGTGTGGGAGGAGGACGGCGGATCCGTGGTGTCGATCGCGAAGCCGGCCGTCATGTTCGACCTCGTGCAGGTCGAGGCCCTGACCGACGTCGCCGCCGACGCGGACGCCCGCCTGCAGCGGGCGCTCGTTGCCATCGGTCGCTGAGTCGCCGTCAGCCAGCGGTCGTCACGACGGCGCGGCCACCGGCACCTCCGGCAGGGGGTCGTCCGGAGGCGGCGGGGGTGGCGGCGCAGATGGCGCGAGGGCCACGTTGGCGTGATGCATGAAGGCATCGATGACGGCGGCACGTTCCGGAGCGTCGGCCAGGTTGAGCCGGGTCACGCGCCCATCGAGGCCGGTGAGCGTCAGCGAGGAGCCGTCAGCGGAGGCGGCCGCGAGGTCGCGCCAGGCGTGCCGGACGCGCCGCCAGGGGTGGAGCCGGATGTCGAACCCGTCCTCGTCCACGATGAGCCGTCGAACCTGGGCCAGGCGACCATGGAAGAGGCCGATGGCGAGCAGGAAGACGGCCAGCAACGCGTAGGCGATGGGAAGGCGGACCTTGCCGAGGTGCTGCAGATGCGCCGCCTCGACCAACGTCACGACGGCGGCGAACACGTCGACCCAGTTGATGCCATGGTGCGGGTGCGCCCCGGACGCGTGACGCGCGGCCCGCAGTTCGCGGACGAAGGCCACCATCAACAGCGCACCAGAGACCACGGCCACGTAGTCGATCCAGCTGACATGATGGCCGTCGGCGATGGCCTGGGCGCCCGCCGTGGCGAGCGTCAGACCGATGATCAGATGCCGCGCGCCCTGCACGCGCTGCACGCGCCGCACCCGACGCGAGGAGAACACGACCGTCTCGGCCACGCCGCCGATCCTACCTCAGCGGCGCTTCTGCCTCCGACGTGCTGGATGCTGTTCCGGGTTCTACGTGCCCTCATCGGCGCTGGCGGCACGGGCGCGCCGCATCAGCAGGATCCAGACCAGGACGGCCGCCACGGCGCCGATGCCTGCATCGGCCCACCAGGACCGGGTGGGCACGAGCATCGCTGCCAGCGCGCCGGCGAGGAGGGACTCGACGGCAGCAACGGTCTCGAGCCAGCCGCCCCGCCCGATGGCACGCCAGGACGGCCGTCTGCGCCGCGGACTCTGGTACGGGTCGAAGGCGAGGAAGGCTCTGCGCGCATCGGCCGGACCAGTCAGGAGATATCGCCGGACCCGATGCAACCCCTGCTTGTAGCCGTCGGTGACCCGATTGCGGTGCGCCAGTCGCACCAGCGTGAAGAAGCCCAGCACCACCACCACCAACAGCATCAGCACGACCAGCGGATTGACGTCTGCCGGGCCGAGCTGGGCGCGCCCGCCGAGGGCGAAGGTCAGCACGCCACCGGCACCCGCGGCAATCGCCACGAAGAAGCTGGCGCGCTTCTCACCGTCCTGCTCATTGCTCAGCAGTGAGTCCGCCGTGTGACCGTACTCGGCCAACAGCAGGTCGACAAAGCGGTCGTCTCCGGTCTGTGACGCAGACGACTGCAGGTCCTGGCGGGCGGTGTCATCGGCGATGAAGGCGAGCGCCCCGCGCAGAAGGTGCCGGGCATCGTCGTGAGTCAGCGCGGTGAGGGCGTGCCCGACAGTCCACCAGTGCACCGCGCGCGGCTCGGCGGCGTGCGTGTCGGCCACGTGACGGGCGAGGACGTACTGCACCCGGACGTCCTCGCTCCCCGAGCGGAAGTCCAGTGACGCCAGCGGCATCACCACGGAGGCCTCCACCCCGGCTTCCTCACGCACCTCGCGCAGGGCCGCGACCTCGACGGTCTCGCCCGGCTCGACGTGGCCCTTGGGAAACACCCACTGGCCTGGTGATTGCCGTGCCTCGACGACCAGGATGCGCACCGTGGCCTCGTGTCGGCGATAGACGATGGCTCCGGCCTGCTCGACTCGCGTGTCTTCCGGCATCAGTGGCGCCTCCCGGGCGGTGTTCTTGTCACGATCGCGCGACCACCGGGCACAGACACGTTTCACGACACAGGGGCGTCCCCTGATGAGAGGACGCCCCCGTTCGGCATTCCGCCTGCTGGCGTCGGCGTTCTACGTTCGCCGTTCTACGTGGCCTTCAGGATGCTGTCCCAGCCCTTGCGGAACTCGGGACGCCGGATGTACGGCGCGCCCTCGGGCGCATTCTTCGCCCGCATCGTCTTCCAGTCCCACTCGATCTTCTTGCCGGTGCGGTAGGCGACGTTGCCGAGATGATTGGCCTCGGTCGTCCACGCGGCGTACTGGAAGTTGGAGCCGGGGACGGGCCCGTTGCCCTTGATGTGATCCACCCACTCCACCCAGTGCCCCGGCGAGCGCGGCAGGGTCTCGGCCGGCATCGTGAAGTCGACGAACCGATCCTCGGGCAGCAGCTTGCCGTTGCCGAGCAGCATGCCCTTCTCGCCCAGGAAGATGCAGGAGCGCGCGCCCCAGGCCTCGGTCCACCCGGGTGGCTTGCTGTCGCCCTGGTGCCACACGAGCTTCAGCGCCGGCTGATTGCCGACCGCCGCGTACTCGTAGGTCGCCTTGAGCGTGGCTGGGGCGAGTTCCTTGTGCGCCTTGCCCATCGGCGACACGGCCTCCACCGACAGCGGCGCGAGGTAGCGGCCTGCGGTCGCATCCTGCCGCCACAGATCGAGCACCGTGTACGGCACGTCGTTGTCGTGGCTGCCGAGATCGCTCATCGTCCCGTTGCCGAAGTCCCACCAGCGGTACCAGCGCGGCCCCGGGAAGTACGTCGCGTGGAAGGGACGTACGGGCGCCGGGCCAATCCACAGGTCGAAGTGGATGCTCGGCGGTACCGGCATCTCCTCCGGGAACCGATCGACGATCTGGATGCCGTTGTAGAAGCCGTGCGGCTTGTCGAACTTCTCGGCCGAGGCGGCATCCTGCAGCCCCCACGCCCGGCTGGCCCACACGTGGACTTCGTTGACCTTGCCGATGACGCCGGTGTCGAGGATCTCCTTGATCATCCGGCGCTGCGGCGAGGCATGCCCCTGATTGCCCATCTGGGTCGACAACCTGGGGTTCTTGCGCGCCGTCTCGCGGATGAGGCGCGTCTCCCAGATGTTGTAGGCGAGCGGCTTCTCGCAGTAGACGTGCTTGCCGTGCGTCAGCGCCAGGTACGTGGCAAAGACATGCGTGTGCTCGGCCGTGGCCACCACGACCGAGTCGAACGCCTTCGGGTCGTCGAACACCTTGCGCAGGTCGGTGAACTTCTTCGCCTGCGGGAAGCGTACGCCGGCCGAATCGAGCGACTCCTGGTTGATGTCGCAGAGCGCGACGATGTTCTCGTCGGGATGCTTCTCGAGGGGACCGCTGCCGTCGGTGCGCTTGGGCGGCTCGGCCGGGTTGAGCGTCAGCTCGTTGATGCTGGCACGACCGCGCCCGCCGGCGCCGATCACCGCGATGTTCAGCTTGCTGTTCAGGTTCTGGCCGCGCAGCAGCGCCGGGGCCTGCGCAAACAGCGCGCCGGTGGCGATCGCACCGCCGACAAACTCCCGGCGCGTCACCTGCCGCACACCGGACCACGTCGTCGTCTTCTTCACGTCGTTGCTCCTGACCCGAATCGGCTGGCCGGGCGCCCCGTGTGGAGGAAACGGAGCGTGGCGACCATTTCCGGAACCGATGCGCGCATTCTGAAGCGGATCCGGGCAGACAGCAACAGCAGACTGTCGGCGGGTGGACGGTCGCACTCAGCGCAGACGGGAACGGGACGGAGCAGGGCGGATGGATCTCCGCCAAGCGCCAGGCGCCCTAGAGCTGCCACCGTATGACAGACCTGCGCCTTGTCGACACGCCAGCATGGCCTCAGGCTTGCTGAAGCAGTCTCCGACTGCCATCGCCGATGACTGCCCCGTCCCGCACCTGTCCGCTCTGTTGCCTGGCCTGCTGTTGCAGGACGGACTTCGTGTGCGGATGAGACCCTGGCAGCAGTAGGCACGACACGGCACCACCAGCGAGGCCATCATCCGGAGCGGATGGTGGCCTTTGTCGTTGACGGCAACGTCAGGTGCTTCTCCATCCCGTCCGGCGGCTGGTCTCCCGAGAGTTCGAGGGAGTACGACCACCATGCCTTCCATACCGACGCGCCGCGCCCGCACCACGCTGGCCGCGCTCGCCCTGATCGCCCTTCCCGCCGCAGCCGCCATCGGCTGGAGCGTGCACGACCGCACGCCCCTCGACGGCGCCTGGCACGGCGTCGTCCTCGTCGACACGGTCGAGGTGCCGTTCCGCTTCGAGATCGGCGAGCGCGACGGCGCGCTCGTCGCCTCGTTCTTCGATGGCGACCGACGCATCCCGTCGGCACCAGGCACGCGCGACGGCACGACGGTCGTGTTCACCTATCCGTCGTACGCCGCCACGCTCACCGCCCGCGTGGTCGAGGGCCGTCTCGAGGGGCAGTACGCGCGTGGCACGCGGCCACCGCTGCCCTTCCGCGCGACACGCACGGCGGAGCCCGCCGCGAAAGTGATCGATGCGGCGACCGTGCCGTCGATCGCAGGGCTGTACGTCATCCCGGTGCAGAGTCCGAAGGGAGAGACCGCCTGGCGGTTCATCGTGCGACAGCAGGGGGCTGACGTGACGGCGTCGATCCTGCGCGTGGACGGCGACACCGGGGCGCTCACCGGTCGCTTCGACGGCACACGATTCGTCCTCAGCCATTTCTCGGGCGCTCGTCCACTCCGGCTGGACGTGTCACGCAACGCCGACGGCACGCTGACGCTCGTGCAGAACCGCAGCAAGACGCTCACGGCCATCGAGGCCGGCACCGCCGGGCTGCCCGTGCCGACCGACTCGGCCCAGCACACCATCATCACGGACCGTTCCACACCGCTGCGCTTCAGCTTCACCGACCTCGACGGGCGGGTCGTCACCGATCAGGACCCGCGCCTCAGGGGCAGGGTCGTCGTCATCAGCCTGACGGGCAGCTGGTGCCCGAACTGCCACGACGAGGCGCCGTTCCTCGTCGAGTTGCGTCGGGCCTACCACGCGCAGGGGCTCGAGGTCGTGGCGTTCTCCTTCGAGGAAGCCGAGCAGCTCGCCGATCCGTCACGCCTGCGCGCCTTCGTGGCGCAGTACGGCATCGAGTACCCGGTGCTGCTCGCGGGCCTGCCCAGCGACGCGCCGTCGCTGCTGCCCCAGGTCTCACACCTGGACGCGTTCCCGACCACGCTGTTCCTCGGCCGCGATGGCCGCGTGCGGGCCACGCACACCGGGTTCCCGAGTGCCGCCAGTGGCGAGTTCTACGTGCGCGCTCGCGAGCAGATGACCGCGACCGTGGAGCGGCTGCTGCTCGAAGGAGCCACGGAGTGAGGCACGGCATCGTCGGCCAGATCGGCCGGACGCCGCTCGTGCGCCTGCGGCGGGTCGCGGGACCGGAGGCCGGGGTCCCCGAGGGAGTCGAGGTCCATGCCAAGGCCGAGCACCTCAACCCGAGCGGATCGGTCAAGGACCGCGCGGCCCTGGCGATGCTGATCGAGGGCCTGCAGGCAGGGGCCCTCGTCCCCGGCAAGACGATCCTCGATGCCACGAGCGGCAACACGGGCATCGCCTACGCGATGATCGGGGCGGCGCTGGGACATCCCGTGACGGTGTGCCTGCCGTCCAACGCGAGCCCCGAGCGCAAGCGCATGTTGCGCATCTACGGCGCGGAGGTCATCGAGACCGACCCGCTGGCGGGCACCGACGGGGCGCAGCACGAGGCGCGGCGTTTGCTGGCCACGGATCCCGGGCGGTACTTCTACGTCGACCAGTACAACAACGCCGCCAACTGGCGCGCGCACTACGAGCACACGGGCGTGGAAATCTGGGACCAGACCTCGGGTCGGGTCACCCACTTCCTGGCGGGCCTGGGCACGTCCGGCACGTTCGTCGGTACCGCCCGGCGCCTCAAGGCGTATGCGCCCGAGGTACGCTGCATCTCGATGCAACCGGACCTGCCGCTGCACGGCATCGAAGGCATGAAGCACATGCCGACGGCGGTCGTGCCCGGGATCTACGACCCCACGATCGCCGATGCGGAAGTGACGGTGGACACCGAAGACGCGCAGGCCATGGCGCGGAGCCTTGCCCGCGAGGAAGGTCTCTTCGTGGGCGTCAGCGCGGGCGCGAATGTCCACGCCGCCGTCCGTCTCGCAAGGACGCTGCCGCCGGGATCGGTGGTGGTCACCGTGCTCTGCGATGCCGGCGCCCGCTACCTCACGGACGAGTTCTGGAACGGAACCCCTGCATGATCGACCTCGCTCCCGCGCACCGCGCCGCCATCGCCACCCATGCGCAAGCCGAGCATCCGAACGAGTGTTGCGGCCTGATGCTGGGCGTGCTCGACGACACCGGACGGAAGATCGTCCGCGAGTTGCTGCCCATCTCCAACGAGCGCGAGCCCGATGCGCGGCGCAACCGCTTCCTCATCGGGCCGACCGAGATGCTGCGGGGCGAGCGCCACGCCCGCACGCGCGGCCTCGACATCGTCGGCATCTATCACTCGCATCCGGATGTGCCGGCGGTGCCGTCGCAGTTCGACCTCGACCATGCGTGGCCGGTGTATTCGTACGTGATCGTCACGTCGACCGCGACGACGCCTGGCGAGCTGCGATCGTGGGTGTTGCGGGAGGACCGGTCGGGCTTCGACGAGGAACCGACCGGCCGAGCCTCGGCCTAGTGCCTTTCAGGTATTGAGTCTCGCCTTCGGCTCGCCGATCATCTCGCCACACGCCGTCATCGCCGTGCCCGTGGTGCAGGCGTGCAGACGGAGTCCATCTCGGCACAACCCTTGCGCGTCCCGTACATCACCTGCCTGCTCATCGGGCTCGGCGGCCTGTTCAGTGGCGTCACCGGTCCCCTGCTCAGCACGTTCGTCCCTGTGCTCGTCCAGGATGCGCTCGGAGACCGCCGCACGCTGATCGGCCTGGTCATGGCCCTCGACAACGTCCTCCTGCTGCTGCTCGTGCCGCTGGCGGGCGCGTCGTCCGATCGTGCCGTCGCCCGCGGCGCCAGCCGGCTGCCGATCGTGATCGGCGGGCTCGTGCTCTCCGCGGTCGGTATGGCCGTGTTCCCGTCTTCTGCGGCACTGGGCCTCGGCGGCGTGGTCGCCGCGATGGTGGTGCTCTACACGGGCATCAACGTCCAACGGTCGCCGTTCCAGGCGCTGATGGCCGACCTGGTGCCGTCGGCGCGATCGTCTTCCTGATGCTGGGGCGCACGCTCGGGATGTCGCGCGCATTCCTCGTGGCCTCGGCGACCGTGGTGCTGATCGCGGTGGCCTTCGCGCTGGGGCTGCGGGGTACGCCGGCGGCCGCCGACGCGCCAGCGGCGAGCGCATCCGGCGCGTCGTTCACCGCCGCGCTGCGCGAGGGGTTGCGTGGCCGCATCCCCGGCCTGCGCGCCATCTTCGTCGCCGCGCTGCTGTTGCAGCTGACGTTCCAGACGTTCACCACGTGGTTCGCCCTGCACGGCACGGCGCGGTTCGGCGTCCGTCCCGAGGACGTGACCCTGGGCTTCGTCGCCTGGGCCCTGGGCGGGGTCGCCGGCGCGCTGCCCGCCGGCGTGATCGGCGTCAGGTTCGGTCGACGGACGGCGATGCTGATCGGGTTCGCGCTGATGGCGGCCTGCCTGATCGCCCTCGATCGCGTCGAGTCACTGACGCAGGCGGTCCCGCTCCTGGCGCTGGCGTCGGCCAGTTGGACATTGCCGACCGTCAACGCCTACCCGCTGTTCGTCGAACCGATTCCGCCCGCCCAGCGCGGCGTGTTGGCGGCGTTGTTCCTGCTCTGCATGGCGCTCGGCGGCGCCGTCGGCGATCCGCTCAACGGGCTGCTCTTCGACCTGGCCGCCAGCTACCGCCCGCTGTTCCTCGTGATGACCGCCTACACGGCGTTGGCGTTCGCCGCCGTCTGGTGGATTCCCCGAGGGGTCGGCGAGGCCGGAGCCGGCCCCGCCGTGTCGCACTAGCCCTCGCGGCCGACGCCGAGCGCGTCGGCGACGCGGTTGATGTAGTTGAACCACGACGCGATCAGCGTGATCTGCAGGATCCCGCGGTCGTCGAAGCCGACGGCGCGCAGTCGCTCGTGGAACGCCGGCGAGATGCGCGTGGCGTCCTTCGTGATCTGCTCGACGTACTCGAGCATCACACGGTCCTGATCCGGCAACGGCACGGCCCGGAAGTCGGCCGAGAGTGCCGCGACGAACTCGTCGTCCAGTGTCACCCTACGCAGAAACTCTGCGTGCGACTCCAGTCAATACTGGCACCGGTTGGTCGCCGAAACGACGGTGGTGAGCATCTCGTGCTGCCGACGCGTCAACGGCAGGTCGGGCGACATCAGCGCGCCGAAGGCCGCGAAGCTGTGGTGCAGCGCCTCGGGGATGAGCGAGTGCGAGGCGACGATGCCGTCGGCCGGCGTATGGTGCGGATGCGTCGGCTGGGCGTACTCGGGCGGATACAGCGCCTGCTGCGCCGCACGCGCCCGCTGCAGCGCCTCGTCGTCATCGAAGGGAGCGACACGAATCCAGGTCATGCGAGATCCTCCAGCACGGGCGCCGGTCGGCGCGCGTGAATCATACGGTACGCCGGCAGCGCGCCGGCCACGACCACCACCCCGAGCAGCGACTGGCGTGGACTGCCCACCACCAGCAGCACCAGCAGGACTGCCACCAGCAGCAGGAAGACCACCGCCGGCCATGGATGCCCGGGCACACGGAAGCCGGCGTCGCGGTGATGCAGCACGACCGTCGAGGCTACCGTTGCCGCGACGAACACCACGGTGACGCAGACGAAGTACGCGACGATCGAGTCGAAGCTGCCCAGTGCCACCAGCACCGAGGCCAGCACGGCCTGCAGGACGATGGCGCGGGCCGGCGTCCCGAACCGCGGATGGATGGCCGCCGCGGCGGCCGGGAACAGGCCATCGGCCGCCATCGCCACGTACAGTCGAGGCGCGACCATCTGCATCGCGCACAGGCTGCCCAGCACGCAGACGATGACGACACCGGCGACGACGGCCCCACCGCGAGGACCGACGAGGGCGTCGCCGACCTGCGCCACGAACGCCTGTCCAGGCACCACGGCCGCGATCGGCACGACCGCGATGAACGACAGCGTCGCCGCCGCGTAGGTCAGCGTCACGATGGCCAGCCCGATCCACAGCGCGCGCGGCAGGGTGCGGCGGGGATCGCGCAGCTCGCCCGCGATGCGGGGCACCTCCCACCAGCCACCGAACGAGAAGAAGGCGGCGACGAAGGCGCCGGCCAGGGCGGCCGCCAGCGGTGGCGCGCCGGGATGCCGGCTCGCGACCGGAACGAAGTGCGAGAGCGACGCGCTCGGACTCGCGAACGCGCCGATCGTCAGGAGCAGCACGAGCAGCACCTTGAGCCCGGACACGGTGGTCAGCACCCGCGCGCCGATCCGGACCCCGCTGACGTGAAGCGCCGCCATGGCGGCGATTGCGGTGACGGCGACGCCGCGCATCGCCAGCGACCCCATCGGGACCAGGTAGGCGACGTAGCTCGCGAGTCCCGTCGCCAGCGCCGCGGTGATGCCCGGGTCCATCACGAGCAGGCACTTCCAGCCGTAGGCGAAGGCGACGCGCGGACCGTAGACTTCGCGGAGGTAGACGTAGCCACCTCCAGCCTGCGGATACCGCGCCGCCAGCGCGCCATAGCAGACCGCTCCCGACATCGCCATGCCGCCGAGCACCAGCCAGACGAGCAGGACACCCAGTGGCGAGGCGACGGTGGCGATGATCGTGCCTGGCGTCAGGAAGATGCCGACGGCGATCACCTGCCCGACGACCAGTGCCACCGCCGCCCGCAGGCCGAGCACCGGTGCGACGAGAGGCGCGTGTCCGGTCATCAGAAGCTGGCGCGGACGGCGACCTGCAGGGCGCGCGGACCACCGGATCCGAACACGCCGCCCGCGGTGCTCACCGCCTGGCCGAAGGCCGACGCCCGCAGGTAGCCGGCATCGCCCGGGTCGTTGCTGTCGCGCACGAGGACGTTGGCGTAGCCGGAGTAGTTCCTCACGCTCACCCCGAGGACGTTGGTGACGTTGAACACGTTGAACAGCTCGACGATCGGCTCGATCCGCGCCCGGCCGAGGTTGAAGGGACGCGAGACACGAAGATCGCACGAGGCGAATCCGTCGCTGAAGCGTACATCGTCACGCACGGAGGGCAGCAGTTGGCCGGCGATGCCGCCCGCCCCATTGAGCGCGGCGAGGGCGCGGTTGAGGTCGGCGCCGGTCTTGAACAGGCGTCCGCCGGCGTTGCGCTGGAAGGCCGGCACGCGCGACTGCGCGTCCGGCATCAGGATGTCCATCGGCACGCCCGAGGCCAACGTCAGGATCGGCGCCACCAGCACCCCGCCGGGCGCATGCGTCCACGCCGCCACCGTGAAGCGGTGACGCTGGTCGTTGGGCGTCGGGCCGTACTCCAGGCGCAGGTTGGTCGGGTCGATCGGGCCGTTGGCAAACGGGATCTGATCGTCGTTGGCGTAGTTGAGCGCCTTGGCCCACGTGTAGGCGGCACGGAACCCGAGACGGCTGCTGCGCCGCTCGGCGCTGACCAGCAGCGCGTCGTAGTGCGTGTTGACGCTGGACTCGAGGTTGACGACGCGATCGGGGCCGCCGACGACGGGATTGATGACCTCGCCGACGGTGCGTCCGATGATGAAGTGCGTGCCGAGCGCATGCACGCCGTCGATGCGCAGCACCGTGTTCCACGGCAACTCACGCTGCACACCGAGGTTGAACTGCTGCACGGCCGGGTTCTGCAGCCGGTTGTCGATGATGTTGATGCCGGAGGCGCCAGCACCCGGCAGGATGAAGCCGGTGAACGGGTTGGCGGTCGACGGGGCAAACGGCGGGAACTGACCGGTCTGCGAATCGAGGAAGAAGACGTTGCCGGCGCGCACCTCGATCGGGAGCGCCCGGCCATCGAGGCCGCGCTCGAGCGACTGCAACTGCAGCGTGACGCGGTCGTAGTAGATGCCGTAGCCGCCGTGCACGCTGGTGCGGCCGTCGCCGGGCGCCCAGTTGAAGCCGAGCCTCGGCCCGAGGTTGTTCAGGTCGCGGCGGCGCGTGCCCGGCAGGAACGGCTGGACGAGCGGGTTGATCTCGCCGACGCGGCTGATGTTCTTGACGTCGGAATCTGCCTCGTAGCGCAGGCCGACGTTCAACGTCAGGTCGGACCGGACGCGCCAGTCGTCCTGGATGAACAGCGCCACGTGGTGGTTGTCGGCGTCGGGCAGGACCAGGGCCTGTTCGGGCTTGCCGCTGCGCAGCGTCACCGCGAACAGCAGATCGCCATCGTCGACGCGACCGTCGCCGTTGTGGTCGAAGGTCGCGAAGTCCTCGACGAACTCGAGGCGGCCCTGTTGGAACACCCCGAGGTCGAACGCGGCGTCGACGCGCTGCCACTCACCGCCGAGGCGAATGGTGTGCGAGCCGCGCGCGATCGACAGCGTGTCGGAGAGCTGGAACCGCCGCTGCGTCGTGCCCTGCGGCACGCGGAACGACGAGCCGTCGAGCATGCTCGGGAAGGTCAGTTGAGGCCCGCCGGCCAGCGGCGCGATGGCGTTGTCGAACGTGCTCAGGGAGAGGGTCGCGGCGTTGACCACCGTGCTGCCGAGCAGGCGCGTCCACGTCCCGACAGCCGACTGGTAGTCATTGCGACTGCGCTGGCGATACGAGGCCGAGCCGATGGCGCGATCCAGACTGCTGGCGCCGACGTCCTGCGCATGCTCGCCCGAGTAGCGGAACATCAGGGAGTCCGAGGCGCCGAGTGTCGCGTCGAGTCGCGTCGACCACAGCGTGTCGTCCAGCGGTGCGGCGGCCACCCCGCGACGGATGACCCGCGCCGCCACGTCGCGCTCCCCCACCAGCACGGCGCCGTCTTGATTGCGGTGCTCCGCCGCGGCGAACCAGAAGGCGCGGCCGGTGACGAGCGGGCCCCCGGCCGCGCCGGCGATCTGTTGACGATCGAACGGCAGCGACGCGCGACTGCTCCGGTCGAACGTCGCCGGCAGGCCCTGCCAGGCACTGTCGCGCAGGAACAGCGAGGCCGATCCGCGCAGCCGATCCGTACCAGAGCGGGTCACGACGTTGATCACCGACGAGGCCGAGCGTCCGGACTCGGCCGTGAAGCGCTGGGTCGCGATCTGGAACTCCTGCACCGACTCCTGCGTGACGTTCTGCAGCGGCCCGCCCACCACGTCGTCGTTGTTGTCGGCGCCGTCGATCGTCACGTTACCGCCGCGGCCGAGTTGCCCGGCCGACGAGATGACGACGGTGTTGGACTTGGTCGGGTCGAAGTTGGGCGCTGGCGCGTTGCCAGGCACGAGCAGCGCCAACTCGAGGAAGTTGCGGCCGTTCAGCGGCAGGGCCTCGATCGCCGTCGACGGGATGACGGCGTCGACCACCGAGCGGCTCGTGTCGACGGTGCCGGCATCGGCCGAGACCATCAGCGACTCGCGCACGCCGGCAACGGCCAGCGCCACGTCGACCATCGCCGACTGCCCGACCTCGAGGACCACCCCGCGCCGCATGACCTCGCTGAACCCACCGGCCGCGACCGTGACGTCGACGACGGCGGGCGGCAGGTTGACGATGACGAACTCGCCGCGGCTGTCGGTGACGGTGGAGCGGGTCAGCGCGCCTTCAGCTCCGGTCACCGTCACCGTGGCCGCCGCGACGGGCGCGGCTTGCGCGTCGCGCACGCGACCACGCAGTGTCGCGCTCGATTGTGCCGCCGCAATGGACGCCCAGCCCATCATCAGGACCACACACACCACCACCCTACACACACGTCTCATGTGCCTCGTCTCCGGAGCCACGGCTGCGCGGCTGGTCCTCGCGATTGAAGGGACCAAGCTTGGCCTGCCGCCCGCGGCGCGACCATCGCGCGAAGCGACTACCTCCGGGGCTCGATCGCACTAGCGAGGGACACATCGCTCCTGTCGAGATAGGTAAGTGGTGATGGAGCGATCGACAGGACGCCGTGTACGATGCCTCGAGTGGACGACGCGCGCCCTGGAACGACCGCCATCGAAATGGAGCACCGCTTCTTCGAGCTGTCGCTCGACCTGCTGTGCTTTGCCGACTTCTCGGGCTACTTCCGGCGCCTCAACCCGGCGTGGGAGACGACACTCGGGTTCAGCCGCGAGGAACTGATGGGGCGGCCGTCGATCGAGTTCGTCCACCCCGACGATCGCGCGCACACCCTGGCGCAGAATCTCCAGGTCAGGGCGGGCGGCCATGCCGAGTCCTTCGAGAATCGCTATCGCTGCCGGGACGGGTCGTACCGCTGGCTGTTGTGGAATGCGTCGCCGGATCTCGAGCGACAGGTCATCTACTCCATCGCCCGCGACGTCACGGCGCACAAGGCCGC